>Ga0114969_10003981_pt1 | contig 11785 bp, 13 predicted proteins | sample M_130807_MF_Meta_FD_87316 | JGI IMG/M metagenome (GOLD analysis project Ga0114969, IMG submission 87316) | Freshwater microbial communities from Lake Montjoie, Canada to study carbon cycling - M_130807_MF_MetaG | ecosystem: Environmental > Aquatic > Freshwater > Lake | place: Lake Montjoie...
GCAATGTCTTCAATGGTTCGAAAAAATGCTTTAGCTGAAACCCCAAGAGCTGGATTAATCTCTAACTGGAAATATATTGTTAATTTACCTAAAGAAATTGAAAGTAGAATGGGTAAAACTCCCAAAAATATAATGGATTATAAGCAAAAACTAGCTTTGAAAAAATATGGAAGAGATTTGTCACAAGTTTTAAATCAAAGAATTCAATTTAGAGAGTTTGTTTTTAATCCTCGTTCAACACCTTCTTCAGGACCAACATCAGCACAAGGCCTAGATGCAGAAATTCCATTTTACAAAATAAATGAAATGGCTAATAATTATTTTGTAGACCCTGGAGTTCAAGCCCAAGTTCGACCATTATTGGCAAGGACTGGAGAGCTTTTAAATAAAATAATTCCAGAGCTTGATAAGGATACAAGTTTAACTAGAAAAATTATAAACACAGTTGTAACTCCATCAGATTATTTAAATTCCAGAGGCAAAGAGTTTCATTAGGTAAAAAATTATGAGCAAATATATTAAAATTTCTCAACAAATGCAAGAAGAGCAAGAACAGCCTCAAGAGCAAAAAAAGCTTAGCAATATTGACCAAGCAAATATTCAAAAGCTAAAATCTCTTAAAGGAAGCATGACTACTGCAGCTCTTATGGCCGAACTTACTAAAATTGGAAGAGGCCCAGGAACAGATGAACAAAAAGAGGCTCAAGCTCTTAAATTTCTCCAAGCCACAATGAATAAACTTACTCCAATGGCACAGTTTTTAAATACATTGGGTGTTAAGCTCCCGAGAAATTAAAATGGCAAAATATAAGATTAGAAGAATAGCAGATAAAAAAACTGTCATCGCTCAAAGTGGAATAAATGAGATGACTGATATCATCTCGACAAAAGATACTCATTCTGCCAACCCATTCGTAGATAAAGCTATTGATCCTGAAAGTATTATGAAAGGTACTGCTGGTTTAGATTTTGTTAAGGGAAGAGAATCAGTTAACCCAGAGTATGGTATGTTTCACGGTACTCCAGGCGAAGGTATGCCAATGGAGTTTAAGATGACCGCTGAAGAAATGGATTTCTTAAACAAGAATCCTAAACTCAAACGTGATTATGAAACAAAAAAGGTCAGAGATTTCCTAGGACAAACTCAGAAATCTCAGCTTAATCAAATCATTCCTAAGCTTGAAAGTTTATATGCAATCTATCGTTCGGCTCCTTTTGGATTTTCATTAGACAAACTTAAACAAGAAGCAAGAATGATAAGACAACTTAGTCCAATGGATAAAAGTTTTCTCATGACAAAACCTTATTGGCCTCTAATTAAAGACATAGTAAAGTAAAATGTATAATGCTCATAGGTAAAACTTATGAGCATTTGTCCTTTATATATCTCTCAAGCAAAATCTTGTTTCGTTAAACTTTCTTCTAATGAAAGATTATTTGCCTCTCTAACTGGAAATAAATTACCAGTTGTAAATGAATCCTGGTCTTACGATTGCGAGGGATCTTTTGATAATTGTGCTTTTAAAGAAAGACAAGAACCTCAAGAAAATAAAGAAGAAGCAAATCCAGAAAAACCTAAAGAAGAAAAGAAAGGTGCCAGAGTATCAATACATAAGATTGAAAACCCATATTTAGTTAAGGCTGATGTTTTAGTTTATCCAGCTAACAATATGCTTAATGTTGATGATGTTTTACTAAATAGATTTTCCAGAGGCACAATACAAACTGAATGTGATCAAATACCAAAGCCAATCAAAATGGGACATGTTTATATCACATCAAATGGTGGAGAAAATAGCCAGATAAAACCCAAAAATATCTATCATGCTGTAGTGGCTGGTGAATCAAGATTGGTAAATGAAGAGGATATTAAAACCTCAGTTAGAAAATCATTATTGTTAGCTGATCAAAATAATGCAGCCAATATTGTTTTTATTCCTTGTGATTGCGGAACTCACGACATCAATGACACAGCAAGAGTTCAGTTAGCATCAATCAAAACTTATCTTCAATCTAATAAGGAATCTAAATTAAAGAATATTTTCATCGTAATGGAGGACGAGGAAAGCTTTAACACGTTCGAAGAATACTACAATAGAATCTTTTGATCTTAGAGGTTGTAATGGTTAATCAAGAATATAAAAACCCACAAAAATTGTTAATTGCATTTCTAGATAGTTTTTCACAACCTATGTGGATATTAGATAAAACTGGCAATGTTTTGATGAATGAAGAAGCTCAAGAATATAGTTTAAGAGGATTTGATATTCTCAAGTATGCTCAAGACCTTAGTGTAGGCGCTTCAAAAGTAGTTCAACACATGGGGAAGCAATTTATTCTTGATAAAAAAGATATTAATCATGGTACAAATTCTTACGTTTGTACATTGCAGTTAGAAGATGACCCCCTACAAAGATTAAAAAAATCTACTGCAAAATTCACTAAAGCTTATTCCAACATATATAAATAATGGAAAATGAAGAAGAACTTTCTCTTTCTAAACTAAAGGCAGTATTTGAAGCACAGACAGAAGTATACACAGCCTTTCAAATTGCCCTACAAGACGTACTAGATAAACAAAAGTACCTTATTAAAGAAATGGATGCTTTAAAAACTCTTAACAGGGATGAGTTTAGAAATTTAGATAAAGAACATTACGCACTAGTAAAAGTATTTGAAAACTTTGAAAATGTTATGACCTCAAGACAGGAGTTATTTGAAACTACTATTGAGGAATATACAGCCCAGATATCTCACTTTGGCGCAACAATGGATCATATGAAGCATGAAATACATGATCTTTTTACCCGCAATTTTAATGAAATGGACAAAGAGATAGAGAAGATAAAGAAGACACACTTTGATGTCAAAATGGTCCTTAATCGTATAGTTTGGGTTATTGGTGGAATTGCAACATTTTTGACTATGGTAAATTTATTCTCAGGCAAAACAATAGCGCAGATTGTTGGTTTAAAATAATGGATTATAGTTGGCAGGGTTCAGATAATAGAAAACTGTCTATGCTTAAAGATTTATATGGAAAAGAGTTAGATAATAATAAAGAACTTTCTTCTATGTCAGTTGAAGAAAGGCCAATAGTTCACATATGCAATTCAATGCCACCCCAAGATTCTATATTTTGGTATATTCAAAATAAAAGTTCTGCAAGTACATCAGAAATAGTTGAACATTACTTCAAAATCAAAGAATATTTGAATATAAAAAACATATTGATTAAAGACGCATCTTACTCTTCAATATATGGTTATCTTCATATATTATTAAATCAATATAATAAAGTCATATATTTAAGAAATGAGCATGAAATTGATGACTATATGATTCATTTATTAGTTGAGGATAAAGTAGATGCCAGTAGTTAGTTGTGTTTGTCAAGATTGTGGTAAAAGTTTCTATACAAAGGAAACTTATGTTCCAATGTCACAAAGAGATTTATTTGCAAATAATCGAATTCCAAAGAAAAATTTAAAGACTTGGAATGATTGGATTGTGCATACAATTTATTTTTGTGAAGATTGCAGAATACAAGCTCCACCAAGTCAATGCGTAGAAGATTTTGAGAAATTAAGTAAAGCTAATTAGGAAAGATGGAAGCTGCTAAATCTACAAATAATCTATCATCTTCAGCTATTTCTTCTAAAGTTAATCCTCTTTTAGACATTTCGGCCATGATAGCTAATGCAATTGTATCTTCTATTGCTTCGTTTTCAGGAGTAATTTCATTATCAGGCTTAACCATGTTGTCTTGAGCTTTCGGTATAGCTATTGATTGTGATTTAGGGTTATCAACTACTACCTCAGGAGCATCATTTGATTTAGGTGTTTGTTGGGGAATTGAACTTTCAATAGCATCAGTAAGTTCGTCTGCTTCATCAACAAAGCCTTCCTTTTCTAAATCCTCAGCTAATTTAATTAACTTTTCAACAAGATTCATTTATCTTCATCCTTAAAAATTTCACTAAAGATAAAATCTACATCATCATTTGTGAGTTTTCCAGCAGTTCTTGTCTGTAAGAATTTAAGCTCGTTTTCATGGCAAACAGGACATTTATAAGGGGCTTGAGAACGTAATACTTGAGCGCAAGTGCCATGTACGGTTCTGCCACAAGCACAGGTGACCTCTCTCCCAGGAATAATCGAACACATATAGTCAGGTTTACCTTTGGATTGACATATTAAACACATTTTTCTTTCTGAGTGTTTATTTTTCTTATTATCATTGAAATTAGAGTAGTCTTTTATAATTCCTGGAATCATTGACAATCACCAGCTCCCTGTTGTATTATATATATACAATTGAATAATTCTAAAGTTTTCAAGTAAATCCTTGCTTGTTAACGAAAAAGGAGAGAAACTATGATTATGGGTTACATAAAAGTAGTGGTCCTTTCTTTGGTAGCAGTGTCTTCATTGTTGCCTGGAAATGCCAAAAAAACTACTAAACCTGATCAAAAATCTTTAACTTTGGAAGTTAAAGTAGATAGAGGAGAACTTGCAAAAAGAAACAAAATTAAAGGGTTTATTAAATTAGTCAAACCTAAATATTCTGAGTCTTATATTGCAAAAATTGTGGATGCTATATTTAAATATAGCAAAAAATATCAGGTTAATCCTTATATTATTGCTTCCACAGCATATGTCGAAAGTGAATTCAGTATGAAAAGCAGGCCATGTATTGGTATTATGCAAATATTGAGATCCACTGCTAGATATATTGATCCAAAAAGACAATATAATCCATACACTATTGATGGAAATATTGCTTTAGGAGCAAAAGAGCTTAGTATGCACCTTAAAAAGACGGTAAAAAGAGGTTCAACTATGGATCGCTCTTCGGGTTCCAGCAGAAGTCTAAGGTATATGTGGGGTAAGTACAATGGTGCTGGCTCACAGAGTCGCTACTCTTCTAAGTTGTTGAAAGTGTTATATACATTGACAACAAATGATTTAAAACATCTAAAAGGCAAACTCAATCACGGTCCTATTTGGTAAAGTCAAAAAAATAAGGAGAATCATAAGATTCTCCTTATTTTTATTTATAGGGCTAATCAGAAGATTAGTTTGGTCCCCAGCCTCTGCGACGTGATGATGGATATCTTCCAGTAAGACCCATACCAGCAGCAACTGAACCTGAGAATGCTACAGTGTTCATAACATCGATATCGCCTCTTAGTCTCTTAAGTTCATAAACGTACTTGTCAGCTTTTGACTTGAGGTTTCTGATTGAGAGAATATTAGCAGCAGCAATAAAAGATGCACCAATGCCAGTCATGGAAGCCATTGATGTTTGGATTGCGTTGATTTCATACTCAAGAGTATTGAGCATAGAGGCAAAGTCATTTACAAAGTTTGTTTGTGTGGAGATATTCTCGACACCAACATTAACGTCAGTTGGATACTTTGCAGCACTGTTAAAAGTAACAGTGGTAGGTAATGCAGTCCAAGTGATGTTGCTTGTATTGATTGTGATTGGTTCTTGATTGCTCAAATACCATTTAGTTCCAGCATTAACAGTACCACCTGTGGCTGAAACTGTTGAGAATCTCTTGATCTCAGCATCTTCATTAAAGTCGGTTACTCTTGAGAGAACCCAAGTGGTAGCAGCGCCACCAACTGTTGACAATACGAAAATACCATTACTTGCACCAGTACCGCCGCCTTGGTTCTTGACCAAAACTCTTGTAGAGGTTGATGTAACCCATACACCGTCAACAGACAAGGTAGTGGCAGCACCAGATGCTGTTAAAGTACCATTTGCTGATGACCAAGTTGGGGTGTTTGGAAGTGTTGCTGTTGTAGCGAGTGCAGCTGCAGTTAAGTTCATTGCAGTTGCTGGAGACATAGCATTAATATACTTTAAGTCTCTGCGATCTGTAATGTTATTTACTGCTCTTAAACCTGGTGCGCTGCCATTCGCAAATGATGATGGATAATTAACGGCCATTTGTGAACTCCTTAATTAAGTGTTTCATATATTTCTTCGAAGAAAACATTATTTTCAAAACATTTTTTGTTTTCATGGTTTCTTTTCTATTTTAGTTTTTGTTCTTCCTTCAAAAGGTCTTAGCTTCTTATTTAAGAACAATATAAATATCCCCTTTTTGTACAAGAAGCCTATTATGTCTGATGCCCAAGAACCATATTTTGATTCGAATTTTGATTACGCTTGGACAGGTAAGCATTCCTTCTCAAGCGAAATTAAGTTTTCTTTAAATCAAAAGTTTAATTCTAGTCAAATCTCTATTACTAACAATAAACCAAACTCAATTTTAGTTTCTTTACAGAATAAAATTTCATTACTAGAAGCAACAGACCCTTCATCTTACTTACAATATGACGGAGTTAACTTATCTTGGAAGCCATTAATTCTTTCTTCTAATATTCTTGGGGTATTGGATGTTAAGAATGGGGGTACTGGTTGGCACAAAATTCCATCCCAAGGTTTAGTGTATTTTGAATCTAATTCATTCAAAACATTATCATTTGAAGATAATAAAGTTCTTACATCAAAAGATAACTCATTAGAATGGCTCGATTTAACATCATCTGTTTCTAAAATTATCAATCAAAGTGAAAATATTTTAAATCTTCAATCTTCTGTTTCAAATATTCAAATAACAGAAACTGGCCTAACCTTTAAAATAACTTCAGAAAAAGACCCCGAAGAAAAAGAAGATTATCATTTAACATTTGATTTATTAAAAGCATCAGTATTTGAAAAGACAGACAAAACAGTACTAACAGAAAATATTAAAGGCGTAATTACATTTGAAAAAGGTGGACTAGGATTTAATAATATTCAAAGAGGAGATATTGTTTTTGGCTTTGCAGAGAATAATATTTCAAAACTTTCCACTACAAACCACGAAGGAAAAGTTTTAAAGGTTATCAATGGTCTTCCTGAATGGCAAGATATCGATATAAAAGAAGAATTAAAAACTCAACTCAAAGATATTACATTCATCAAAGAAGATAACCAGAAACTTATTTTTGATGGATTAAACAGATATGAAATCGCTACAGTTGATTCTGATATCAAAGGCAAAGCATCTGGATTAACTAAAATTCTGCCAGCTGATAAAGGAGGCACAGGTTTAAATCTTACCGAACTTTCTTTAGGTTCAGTTCTAGTTAAAAATACAGAAAGCGATAAGTACTTTGCAATACAACCTGGCGAAGATGGACAAACTTTACAATCCAATGGCTCTGGTCAAATTCCATCTTATAAATATCAAGTAGAAAATATTACTACAGATAAATATTTAACAAGCAATAAACAAAGAAATCAAATAAATCTCAATTTAAATACAGATGTTAGTTTTGATTGGCTGGCAGAACATAAATTCAAGAAAATTAATGTTACTGAAGAATTAAATGTCAATGTTATAAAACTAGAAAATAGACCAGATAATCAACCAGTATTAAACAGTTTATTTAAAAGAAACAATGAGCTTATATATAACAAGGATGGAATTGATTATTGTCTAAGTCAAAATATTACCCAAGAAGTAAAAGAAAATCACATTATTAAGGTATGTGACAACTCAAGTTTGACCGAAAACGCACTTACGCCTCATAATATAATGTTCCCCTATACATCTGGAAAGGCGCATGAAGAACAATTATGGAAATTGAAAAGGATAGATATATATTGCCACACTATAGCAGAACAAGATGCACAGATTGATTTTGTTTGTGATAAGCAATCTATTCTGAACCAAGAAATTATCATTAATGCTTTTGTAAATAAGTCCTGTTCTTTCAATTTTGCCAGAAACCAATTCCGTTCAGGAGATATGATTTTTGTAAAAACAAAAGAGCTATATGGAGCTGACAATTTTACAATTTGGGCCGTTATTGAAAAAATAAACTAAAAAATGGCTAACAACTTTTATATTGTTCCACCTAGATTAATTGTAGGCTCGTTACAAGGCAATAACTATGTAACTAGCCTTAATAATTTCCGTGGCGATGTAAATATAGTAGCTCAATCGCCTTTAACTCTTTTAAGGCAATTTAATAATATAATTCTTGGATTTGACTCCACGGGTTTTATTACAACAGCTGGCGGAACAATCACCGGAAACTTAAACTTTAATGTTTCCGCCGCCACTACTTATGGTATTCAACTTCTATCTAAAACAGTTGACCCATCAGGCACTCCTCCACAAGGTGCTATTTACTACAATACAGCCACGCAAACCATTAGAATTTATGATGGTGGATGGACTGATTATACTGGTACTGGTTCTACTGTAAACTACGATACCTTTTATCTAAGACTTGACGGAACTAATCAACCTGTAACTGGATATGTTGCATTTAATCAATATATTAGAGTCGCAAACAAGTTTGGTATTCAAGCATCTTTTGGTTCAAGTTATGGTGCTATTTATTACGATACCAGTGTAAATAAGTTAAGAGTTTCTACTCCTTCTGGTTGGTCTTTAGTTGGTTCTGGTGGTGGAATTACTGGTATATATGCTGGTAGTGGTGTGTCTTTCATACCAAACACTTCACCTATTACCGATACTGGCACGATAACAGTTGATGAAAGCTATAATTTCAACTGGACAGGTTCACAATCATTTACTCAGCCAATAAATTTTGCTGCAAGTCAAACATTTGATATTGGCAAACTTTCAATAACTTCTCAAGCAGCTGGAGATGTTATTTATTATAATGGTACTAGTTGGACAAGATTAGGAATTGGAAATACCGGAGAGGTTTTAACTGTTGCAACTGGAGCAACAAAACCTCAGTGGTCTCCTTCAGCAGCTTCAGGGACACTTGGTACACCAACTGACACCACATATACTGATGGATATTTTGATACTTGGACACCTGGAACAACAACTACTGCAGATGCATTTGACGATATAAATGAGCTTTTGGCATTATTAGCCCCAGCACAACCAAGCGGATTGAATAGTAGCACATTAAGCGCTGTTAGTACACCAACTTATTACACCGCAAAAGTTTCTGCAGGACTCTCTGCTGCTTCTGCAAACTGGTATCAAGCTGGAATTACAACAGGAAGCACTCTAACAAAATATTATGTTACTGGCTCATATACTCTAGCAAGTTCTCCAAGCACTATATTTTTTGCTGGTAAAGCTGGGGATACTGCTTCTTTTGGAACAGTTTCACATATACTCTACAACTCAACATATACTTCTGGAACAGCAGTTTCTTTTGTAGATTTAACAACTAATCCAACTCCAACCTATACTCTTGGAACGATGAGAATAACGGCATTAGGCACAACCAATACTATTTGGAATAAAGCTAATGCACAAATATATGAGTACACACAATCAGGAGAAGGGTATGCTGGAAATGCACTTCAATGGGCTCCTTCTTCTTTTGGCTCTACATCTGAAACCAATAAATATGAAGTATGGAAAGATAGTTATAGCGCCAGTAACGCCAACCCATCTTTTTCTTCAGGTCCAACAAACACGGTTACAGTACAAAATTTTAAATGGCTTTCTGGAATTAGATATTACACAACTGGAACAAATTTCCATGTAGAATTTATTGCTGCCTCAGGAATATTCAATCGTTGCTATAATGCTACTAAAGTCGCTAATGTATCAGCTACTGGTCTCACTACAATTAATTTGACAGGTGAAGAGTCTGGTACACCCGTATATAGCGCAACATATGATAGATCAAGTACTAATTATGTAGATACAACTTTAGGTAAAATCAATGAATCTTCTTTTAATAAATATTTGACTATTGGCTTATATAAAGTTGTCGGTTCTGCTTCATCTAACAGTGCAATAAATTATTATATAAATACTTATGGATCGCCTTCAACATCGACAGTTGAATATTTCCAGGATGAGGCGTTTAGATTGGTCAATGATACAACTGGCTCTGGTACTGCATTTACATCTACTAACAACTTGTCTCATAGCAATGCCCAAGTAAGAAGTGGAACCTTAAGGGTACCATTGCAAGCAGAGTACACAGCTGAATGGGGCGGTGCTGCTATAGATTATTCTGGAGATAGTATTTTTGAATATCAAAGATATTTTGTAAAATCTGGCACTACTAAATCTGGAACATTGGCATTTTCAGGAATAACTTCTACTGATATTTACGCTTATGGCTCTTCAGGCACTGGTTTTACTGGATTAAACTTACTTATTTATCTTGAAACTGATGCAGTATGGTTTGACCTTGGAATTCCTGTAGGTTTGGGCGGTACAGGATTAAATAAAACTTTAGCTATAGGTGCTAAAGATATAGCAAATACAAGCGGAAGTACTTTAGCCTGGTCATTAGGCAGTTTGTATAGTACAGCTTTAAATAATAATAGATATAGACTTTCTGTTATTTTTAACAAAAATTCAACAAAAACAATAACGCAGATTACGAGTAGTTAAGAATGTCCTGGTCAAAAGAAGATATAAGCTTCAAAAAGTTAAGTAGCAAAAGAGTTACTTGGACTAGCAACCAGGTGTTTGAGGAAATTGGCGCTAGGTCATTAGATATACACAACCTAGACATCAAAGCTGATCCTATACCCAATGTGCCCCCAGGCACTACAACCTCCGTTCTTCAGTTTTATAATCAAAGTGCTGGAACTGGACTTACACTTGTTAAAGACCTTACAGTTTCTGATAACTTAACTTATTTTTCAACGCTGTTTAATGGATCGGGTCAAGAGTCATTTGCAAACCAACTCGCAGGCGCAGGAGCCACTGGTAGGCTTTTTAACTTTGTTTCAGATAAATACGATGCTTTAGGCACTGCTGCTGGAGCTGGTTATGAAATTAAGCTCTACGATAAAGATGGAATTCAGATTACTAAAACTGATCCTTCTCTTTGGTATTTTGATTATCAGACAGGCATCCTTATTTTTCAAAATACCTCTTCAGGGACGATTGCAGCAAGAGCTCCGTTTTGTATTACAGCATACAGATATGTTGGTGGTTTTGGTATTACAGCTGGTACTGGTGGCTCAGGTTCAGGAAGTGTAGGCACTGGTTACACGACAGGAATTGCTTATTATACTGGTGCAAATGAGATTACTTCTTCATCTTCATTTACATGGGATGGAGGAACAAGTGTTTTAACTTTAAATAATAGCACTTTTTCTTTAACTGGTAGCACGATAACTTCCGGTGATTGGGCTGGTAATCCAATATCTACTTTGTATGGTGGAACAGGCTTAACCAACTATACTAAGGGTGATCTTTTAGTTGGATTAGGCGGAACGTTAGTCAAATTACCAGTTGGAACGAATAACTATTTTCTTATAGCTGACAGTAGTGCAGATTCAGGTCTAAATTGGGTTTCAGGTGTAGCAACCACTGGCATTATTTCAATAAATAGCCTTGATAGTACTGCACAAACTTTAGTTGTAGGAACTTCAGGAATTAAGTTTAGCATACTTTCAACTGGTTCTTCACATACATTTAATTTACCTGATGCTGGTATTGGTGTAACAGGTTTAATCACTGGTAAATCACAGACAATAGCGGGTGTAAAATCTTTCACTGATAACTTAATATTAGACTCAGGTTCAGAATTACAATTTTATGATTCTACAAGTTCTAATTATATTGGGTTAAAAGCTGGTTCTCCATCTGCAAACTATACATTAACATTACCTGATGATGACGGAACTACTGGCCAAGTTTTAAGAACAGATGGCACTGGCGTATTAAGCTGGGTTGATAAAAATGTAACCGTAGGCGAAGCACCTCCGGGTTCTCCCCAACAAGGTGATCTATGGTGGAGTACTTTA
>Ga0114969_10003982_pt1 | contig 11784 bp, 16 predicted proteins | sample M_130807_MF_Meta_FD_87316 | JGI IMG/M metagenome (GOLD analysis project Ga0114969, IMG submission 87316) | Freshwater microbial communities from Lake Montjoie, Canada to study carbon cycling - M_130807_MF_MetaG | ecosystem: Environmental > Aquatic > Freshwater > Lake | place: Lake Montjoie...
GGGTTCATAGTGGCGATTTTCCTTACGAAAATCATCCAAAAGTTAAAAACTTTCATACAGAAATAAGTTATAAACAATATGAACCTGCTATAAAAAAATTAGCAAAGACCCTAGAAATTAAAGAAGACACTGCTGTCTTTGATATAGGATATACAATATTTTTTCAAGGATTATATTGGATTTTTGAAGAAATTAAACCTAATGAAATATACACATTAGGATTTGATCATGATTATAATCCAGAAAAAACTAAAAAATGGGTAGAGCAGGGAAAGCCAACCCCACAAAATGGATTTAAAAAGGATAAAGAAGAATCTATAGAAAAGTGGTCTAACAGAGTTTATGGTGAATTTAAGCCAGATTTTTTTTACGGCCACGGAACTCCAGACCCGTTACGATTAGGAGAACATCACTTAAAGGAAAAATTTAAATTTGCTATAAAAAATTCAGAAAAATTAGGAATTAAATTATACAATGCATCACCCGTAGAGTCTGAAATTAATTCCTGGGAGAAAAAACTTCTTGTATAATAGATGCCACATATTTGTCATATAAATTAGGACTAGTAATTTTTATATCATCAAACAGTATTTTAAATTCAGACCATATATCTTTATAGTCCTTTAAAAAATCTTTATAGGCTAATGATTTTTTGGCGTAGTCTGTGGTCATTAATTTGTGTCTTTCAAAATTATCCAACCTATCGTATTCACTTCTAGCACTTTGTTTGTGTCCACCAATTTCTGGCGTATCTGCCCAATAAAAACAATATGCTGGTATACTTTCTTTATCCTCTATTAATTCATTTATTTCTTTTAATTTCTTAAACCATTTCATATGTTCTCCACCAGTTTTATCTAAATTATACCCGTGTTGTTCAACAGCCTCCATAGAAACTAACACACTAGCTTCAAAATAATTGAATTTTAAACTAGGAGAATAACCTCTTTGTTTCATTATACTCAAATAGGGTTTCCAAGCTAATTTATTTGTACGAACGATACCATCCATACACTGGCTTATATTCCACGGAAAAAATATATCATCATCATCCCATGTAATGTAATAAGTTCCATCCGCAAATAATCTAGCATCTCTTCTTATGGCTCCAACATTTTTATAAGGATGTTTCGTTTCTAAATCTATATTGTTGTTTATAATTTTAATGTTGTCGTATTTAGAAATACTTTTATCTAGATATAAGGGATACTCTATATCTGTATTATATATGATCAATTCTTTATTTTCATACATTTGTGATATAAACATAGATATTGATCTCTCAACACAAGAAAATCGACGATAAGTGGTCATTACACAGGATACTTTTTTCATTTCATTTTTTCCATTTCTATACATTTTGAAGCGTCAAGAGGTGAAAATGTTATTCCTGTAAATTTTTCATAATCTTGAAAAGTTCTTTCAGAACCCAATCCATAAATTCCAAAGTCTATAGTATTATCTTTTTTAATACCTACAAACACTTCTGCTCTGTGTTTTCCTTTATAAAATAATTCTGTATTATTATTTTTAGGAGCTGAACTTCTCGTATATTCATGCCAAAGAATTATTCGATGTGGGTGAAAGAAATCATAACCACTGGTATATAATCTTATAGACATGGAAATTTCTTCCCCCCTAAAGAAAAAATTTGGATCATATGGAACTTCTTCGCAAAAATCACCTATAGTAAAAGCAAACCCAGCCGAAAAATATTTTGCCATAACCGGGAATGTTAAATTTTCCCACCCATCCAATTTAACCGGGTCTAAATCTACGACTCCTTGGTCATAAAATTTTTTAAAAATAACTTTTATAGGCCAAGACATTCTGCTTTCTGGGTCTCTATCAGCTACAAAGCTAGGTGGATAACCAGTTAACATTGGTTTTTTATAACCTCTTGAAAATAAATCCTCCATCATTTCAATACACAAAGAATCCCAATTTTGTACAAATCTCATATGAGAATCAATCTGCATTGTATATTTCTCACCATTATACAATTGTTGAGTTTTGTTTCTCGCCCAACAACATCCTTTACTATCTTTATAATCAACGTCAATTATTTTAAATCTAGGATCGTTTATAAATTCATTTAAATTCTCGGTTTCATCATGCTGCCAACATATTCCAAATGTTAAGTTTTCTGGGTGTTCAGCAGTATTTAATATGTCTTTAATAGTGGGTATTAATTGAGAGTCCCTGTAAGAGGCAATTTGTATAAAAATTTTATCCACATAATTATTTAGGTTTAAAAAATAGAAATCTTGTGGATATCTAGCTCTGAGGTAAATATAACATGCCCTCTGAGCAGTCGTCTCTAGTTAGAAAAATACTCCACAAAAGAAGTAATCAGTCTGGAAGGATTCCAAATCTTTCTGCGTTAGACTTGGGAGAATTAGCTATAAATACTTATGATGGAACTTTATATACCAAGGTTTTAAGGAGTGGTGAAGAATCAATAATAGATCTTTTAGCGGATAATTCTAGTTACTTCAGTGCTTTTTCTGTAAATTATGCTTTAAGCTCTATAACCCCTTCTGTTGGGGGTAATGTAGTAGAGGGGGTAATCAGCAACATTCTCGGAGGATACGGCAACTTGATATCTGGTTCTGGCTCCACAATTTTGGGGGGAGAAAACAATCTTGTAGATGGTGATTTTAGTTTATCTTTTGGGTTGGATAATAACACTCAAGGTCATAATAATGCCATTCTTTTAGGATCAGGGTTATCTGCTTATGCCGACAATTACACTTATGTTAATAATTTAAGTACAGCCGGAAATGTAGAAGCAGAACTCGTCATGGCTAATAGCATGACGGTAAACAGTAATATTACGGCAACAGGTACCTATTACGGAGTGGGGGCTAATAATCCTACAGGTTCTTTTGAGATAGGGGCTGGAAATTTTTCTTGGTCGTTTAATGATGGATCTTTAACACTACCGACAAGTGGAATATTGCAGGCTGCCAACAATTCTAATTTGTATATAGGTAGCAATTTAATACCTACTACCAGTGCCTTTTATATAGGGGATATTAATAATCCGGTAAATGGAATTTATCTGGCAGCTAATACCTTGCGCCTGGCATCTACTCAAGCCGGAGTTACCGGGCTTGGATTATCTAATATTGATAATAATCTTACCATAGATAACGGTGGACTCAGTTCTACTAAAATTTATACCGGTGGATTATTGATAAGTGGTCATAATATTGGCGCAGATCCTAATGCCGGTGTCCATCCTATGACTATTGGTACTAATGGTTTACCAGCTGTAGAATTTATAGTACCTATAAAACTACATACTACTACTGGTACTCCAAACGTTTCTGGCAATGCTTCATTTACTGGTAATGTTAGTGCTATTGAATTTTATGGGGACGGAAGGCATTTAATAAATCTTCCTAATTCTTTTGATCAAAACTTAAACACAACCAATAATGTATCCTTCAGTAGCTTAAACCTTGCAGATGGATTAACCGCCCACAACACAACCATTATAGGAGATATATCGGCAACCGGAAGAATATACGCGTCAGACGTCCATGCTCCACTAACTGTAACAGATTTAGTTGCTACTACAAAAACTTTGGCATTGTCTGATGTTAATAGTATTATTACCGGTAGTGATACATCGGACATGGACATTTACATTCCAAACGATAGCATCGTAAAATTTCCTATTGGTACAGAAATAAAATTTATTCAATTAGGCACTAAAAAAATGCATATTAATGCAAATACTGGAGTAGACTTAGCAAATTCAAACAATCACTTTAAAACTAAAGGACAACATGCCGTTACTTGGTTATTTAAAGTGGGGGCCGATCAGTGGATATTTGCAGGAGATACCTCAGCTTAAAGATTTTAATGTGTAAATAAATATATGAAAATTGTTATTCAACCGGAAGTAGCTGTAGAACTCAATGAAGTTCGTCTTGTTCAAGTTAGGGATAGTGTACAAGAGAAGCATATTATTGCTAGAATAGAAGGTATTCCTAGAGGAATACTTTTGTGGAGTGGAGAAGAGTATGATTCACCAGAAGCTAGTAATTGGACTAATGAATCAGCTCGTAAACAAGCAGCCATTCGTTTAACACAAAATCCCGTGCCTTTTGTTTAAAATTTAGTATCTTAATAAAAGTTCTTTCACATTTGGGGGCGTACTGGTTTCGACTAAAAATTGAAGCTTGTAACTGCATGCAGAGGATATCTAGTTGGCCTCTTTAAACTCTCTAGGTAAAAACTAAACGCAGAAGATAATACTGATGCTCTCTTAGCTGAAGCTGAATACATCTTCAACAACGCCGACTTGTTCGTCGCTGATGAGATGGCTCTCGCAGCCTAAGAAACGGAAGTGGATCTCACTAAAGCTTCCGGAACTGCAGTGGGTTGAGGTAATATCGTGAAACCTCGTTAAAACAAGCCGAGAGTAACTGGTAGACTTCACGCCAGTAGGCAGACTTAAAAAGAAAGGTCGATTCACCTAGACAGCCTTTAGTCAATCAAATGTTGAACGAATATAAGCATGTAGATGTTACCAGTTAAGTTTTTAGGACAGGAGTTCGATTCTCCTCGCCTCCACCATTTTATTTTAATTGAAGATAAACCTCTCCGTAGGCTTCTAACTCTCCCATAAGTTGCTGAAAACGTTGTTGGGTTAGATTAGACCAATCTTTCAACTCTTTCATTATATCAGCCGCCTTATCTTTAATAAGATCTACAGCATTTTCCTTTTCACAAACCTTTAAAGCATATTCATAAGGCTTTTCTTTAGCAGCAAAATGAACAGCAGTTAACAAAGCAGCTCCTCCTTTAGTTTCGGCTTTCTTTTGAATATCAGCTGCACCCTTCTTGCGTTTGGATATAAATTCCTTTGAATCTAATGGTTGTTTAGTTTTTAATTTAATAGCTTCACAAACAAAAGATTCGAAGTCTTGCATATACAAACTATTTAGTGTAAGTAACTATAAATATACCATATGTCTGACAATTACAATTTTTGGAAACAGATTAAAAACATCAAGCCACAAACTTCTTTAAATAAAACATATGGACTTGTGGTGGAGAGATCCAAAGCAGACACGGTGGCAGCAATTACAAAAGTCTTGCCATCATTGAAACCAGGCACATCTAAAGCCGGTGCTATACGCCTTCAACCAGTTGCTAAGGGAGTAGAATTATCAGATCAAGAATTTGCGGCAGCATTAAAGAGCATAGGGTTTAATTATGTAAAAACTATTCCACCCAAAACACCAGAAAGTAAATCTTCTAAATATGACACACATGTCATTCAGGATGATAATGGAGTTGTACATTTTATCGTTGTTGGGGGTGGTTCAGCTAGTAATAAAGGTATGGCATATGAAAGACAACTGTTTGATGAAATTGCTAAGGCTTTACACACCAATCAACCACACAATTTTGTAGAATCTTTCAGATCATTTGCAAAATGTCCTCCTATTGTGGATGTTGTTACCGGATTTGGAAAGAGAGTACAAAGACAATTGACCGGAATACCAAAGGATGTTGGAGCTGTTATATCTGACATAACTTTAGTCGACGAATCGGGTACCAAACATTACATTTCCTTGAAAGAAAAAAATGGAGTCACTATAGCAAACAACGGCATAGGTAATGCTTTCTCAGAACAAAACGGAGAAGTAAAATTCAACGGTGATCCTAGAATTAATCCGTTGTTTGAAGCTTTGCATATAGATACAAATCTGGCTTGTAGGGGATTAGAGGCTTTCATTAAAAAGCAATCATTTAGTAAGCAAGATTTACCATCGTTAAACTATGACAAAGAGGTTGTGATGAAATACTTGTGTTCTGCTATAGATTATGGATATTTCTATGTAAGAAATTTAGGTAACGGACAGTTTGAAATGGAGGATCTCTCCTCTTTAGACAATTTAATCAAATTTATTGGAAATATAAAGGATATAACGATCAAATATCCCTATTATCTTGGTGAAGGCATGCAGCAAAAAAGAAAACACATTTCTATAGAAATTATTACTGATGAACACATTTTTAATTTTGATGTTCGTAATGCCTCTGGGGGAATTCTCCCCAAACAAATTAATTTAGTTAAAAAAAGTTAGAGATTTTCCTTTTTAAAAAATATAAAATTGGTCATGGCTTATATTGCAATGACTAACTATCAGGGTCAAATCTTCAAGGATATGACCATCTCAGCTCCGTGTGGGGCTTATGTTTTTGATGCAGAAACCAACAATCCTATTCTTCTTTTAGATGAAAAGACATTATTCCGAACGACCGGAAACAACCGCTTAGGAATAGGAAGATATCGTATTAATATGTATAATGTTAATACCGGACAAAAGGTTTATTGTAACAATTACATGATGGATGATAATGAAAAGAAATATCACGCAGTGTGGTCTCTAGAGGATGAACCTTACACCCCGGAAATGATTTATCAAAAGTATGGATGGAAAGTTGGAGATGATCATCGCCGAATAAAGAAATACAAACTTACCGGCCGCAAGCGAACCTTAAAGTTTGCTAAAGAGCTCCGGGAATTGGGCAGACATGAAGAAGCAACTCGCATTATAGGGGAGATGGAAGCCACGGTTGCTTCTGGGAAAAGATATATAATTCATCGAAAAGATGTTGGTCTTCCCCCGATTGTTTAATATTATATAAACATGATTTGTGTTACTTGCCAAAATGTTATTGAATCTGTGCGCCTGGCAATCTTGCCTGATACCAAGGTGTGTAGTTGCTGTGCTCAAAAAGGAATTGCCCAGAAACCTAAATCACGAGGAGTAATGGTCTTCGGTCATAAGACCGCGGGCGCTATACAAATTCTTTCCCAGGAAAGTCATCAACAATGGAAAAAATATAATCCATATGGCCGTTATACTGGAAGAGGTTCTGGTGTACATCGTATGATGTCTAGTTCCGAGAAGTAAAATACTTCCCTCTATCAAGCCTTCCTTGTGTAAATAGTTACATGAGGAAGGCTTTTTTGTTAGCGTTATTATTGACTTCTTGTGCTGTAGATACTCCTCCAAAGTATTCTGAGGAAGTATCTCAAGTGGTCTATGCTACTCACGATTCTATAGAAAACGCTAGAATAGAATTGGCTAAAGAATACTCGAATCAAACTGTTAGATTAATTACTCCTCCCAAACAAAGAATACCTGTAAAACCTATTATTATATCTTGTCCACCTTCTAAGCCCGGAGAAAGGCCTATAGATAAAAGAGTGGTTATAGTTCCACCAGAGTATGGAAAGGATGAAGTGGTTGTGGTGGGTTCTAAGGAGTATCAAGAGTTAATGGATAAAGTGGTTTTGGCAACTCAGTTGCAAACAGATTTAGACAATCTTAAAAAAGCTAAAGGCGCTGTAGATTTAGCTTTAATAAAAGAACAAGAGCGAGTCAAGAAATTAGAAGAAGATTATAATAAAGCACAAGTTAAGCTTAAAGAAAATCAAACTTCTCTTATAAAAAGAGATCTTATAATAGCTGGGTTGAGTTTACTAATTGGGGTATATGCGTATTTAAAAGTGAAAGGATTTGTTCCCTTTATTTAATATGGAAAAAATAATTAAATATCTTGATATTGTCTTGGATTATATTGCATCTAGTCCAAGATTGGTTTGGTTTATAATAGGGCTGTTTATTGGAAAATTTGCATTATAATATGATCACAGAGAAACCTAGAAGAAAAATACACGAAAAAGAAAAGTTTTTAGAGGGAAATCGTCAACGCTGGTTGGTGGTGTTCCTGATATTTGCAGCAATAATATTTGGATTTGATGCTGCTGGAAAAATAACTAAGGTAGATAGTTATCTAACATTTTTAACCTTTTTAAGTGGGTCGTTTATTTTAGGTTATTCTGGAACAGAGACTATGAAATTGTTTAGGGTAACTTCCCAAACAGACAATGTTAATCAAGTTTCTACAGAAACTGTTAAAGAAGAATCTAAACAAGAAATCACTAAACATATTATACAAGAAAATTTAACCAATAACGCCAAGGAGCCTGGATATAAAATATGAAACAACCCTCTGTTAAGGCTTTAGATTTGTTATATGAATATGAGGTAGGTGGTGGTGAAGCTTATTACAATAAGTTCCTCAAAAGGTTTACTTGGCCCGGGGGAGAAAGTGGCCCTACTATTGGAATAGGAATCGATACGGCTTATTATAGTGCTAATGAAATATCAAACATATTTGATTTCTTAAAAGAAGATCAAATTAAATTGATACAAGGTGCTAAGGACAAAACTGGAGCCTCGGGTAAAGAATATACAAAAACATTACAGGCAGCTAATATAGAAGTATCTTGGGATCAAGCCACTAAAATATTTAAATCTTTGACCTGGCCTAAATTTGCAGCTGCTGCAGAAAGGACTTTTCCAGGATTAATTGATTTAAAAGATGATGCTTATGGAGCCATTGTTTCTTTGGTTTTTAATCGAGGAACTCGTATGGTTGGTGATTCTAGAAAAGAAATGCGTAATATTAAATCTCTTATTCCGGATAAAAACTATAATGCTATTGCCAAAGAAGTGATTAAAATGAAACGCCTTTGGGAGGGCAAGGATTTAGATGGTTTATTGGCAAGAAGAGATGCAGAGGCTAAATTGATTGAGAGTTGTGCTTAGAATATGTTAGGGGCTGATATAGAAAGAGATCCTAAATTAAAACATCTGACAGATCAAGTTATGGGTTTAATGAAATCTATAGCCGATGAAAACGATCAATTAGTGGGGTATATTCCAGAACCTAAATATACTTCTGAAAAAGGATTAAGTCCAGCATTGTCTTTAGAAGATGCTATAAAAGAGTTGCATCGAATGAAAAAGGATAATAATATCTAGCATGGACTTGGAGGAAGAGCTTTTTAAACTTAACGAAAATTTGAAGGAAAAATTAGTTACAGAATATAACTGTAACAAAGCTTTGACAGTATATCATAAAAGGGGCTCTTTCTTAATAGAAGAATCTTTTTATGAAACAGAAGCTGTTTGGCGAGAATCATCTGATTTTCGCAAATTAACAAAAAAACAAGGAAAAGAATTAGCAGAATTATTTTCTAATTTAACTTCCACTGTGACAAAAATGGGAGGACAAGTAACAGGTCCACTTTTTGAAAGACAAAAAGAATCTTTAGTGATGGTGTGGGGATTATTTGGCAAATATAAGACTCTTTAAAATTATTTTAAAATAATTTTTCTTATTTCATCGTAAGTTTTTTGCTTAATATTATCTGGAACAGAGTCAGCCATTCCAGATTTAAATTCGTTTATCCTTCCATCAGCAGCTAACTTACGAATTTTAGAAGCACTCATTCCTTCAACTCCTTCTGAATCTGGGTCTCTTTCTCCGGCTGAAACAAAATTAAAACTTTTGAAATTGAATGGTATGTTTCCGGTTTTGTCTGGTTTGCCATTATAAGCTTTTACCAAATTCATAAATTCCGGTTCTCTATCTGAACCAGCTACTTGTATAACATTTTCATATCCCATTTCTTGAATTTTTTGTAAAGCATTAATATAGGTAGCCCCAGCTTCTGATACTTTAGAAGCATCTGGAACCATATGTTTTAATATTTCAATCTTTTGACTTATTGATAATGGATTTTTTTCTGGTGGTTTGGTGGAATGAGAGGGTATGATTAAATAATCGGCTTGATGATTATTAGCAGCATTAACCACGGTGTCAATAAGCTTTTGATGGCCAATTGTGGGTGGATTGTATCTTCCATAAGCAAACACTACAGCCTTGTTTTGATTAGACAGGGATTCCTTTACCGCGGTTTGATTTGCCTCTTCTTCTGTAGGAGTACCCGAAGTACCCCAATCTTTAGGAAGTGTGAAATTTGCTCTACTAAATTCTAAGCGATCTACAAATTTAATTCCATTTTGATCTGAGTCAAATGCTACATACCCTTCTGGATTGGTAGCTACTATATCCCCGTTTGGTTGAATTAAATAAGATTTAATAGACTGGTGTCTAACTATGTCATTATATTTTTGAATAAAAATATCTTTAATAAATTTAACAGATTTAATAAATTTGAAAAGATTAGTTAGACTGCCGTGTGTAAAATTAATTACCTTTTCTATTTTTCTTTTGCGTGATCTTTTTTTGGCTTTAGTTTCTTCTTTTTTTAGTTTAGATAAATCTGCTTCTATTTTATCTAAAACCCAATTTTTATATTCTTCTAAAGAAGAATCTATATTATCTAAAAATTGTCCTTTGCGTATTTGAGCATTTAAAAAAGTATTAATAGTATTAACTAGACTCCAATCTTTATATACCGGACGTTGAAGAGATCTATAATTAATGGAAGATACGAAATATTTTAAAAGGGCTAAAGCTCTTTTAACCACTACGGTTTCATTATTGGTTAGAGATATAGTGCCTGCTTTGTCTTCAAAAAGGGCATCAGTAATATACACCCCTGGAATTTTTTTAAGATGATCTACCCGAATTCCAAACTGCTTGTTAGTGAATACAATCTTGGCTTCGGGGGCGAATTCTCCCAATGCGGTGGATGGTTTGCCAGATACATCATTGCCGGGATTGGTTCCATGATCCCGTTGAACTGCGTATTTGGTATGAAATACAACTCCGATGTCGCTGTTTATAATTTTTTGAGCGGCGACACTATCTTCTTTAACAGAATAGAGGATGGTGTTGGGTTTAAATCCTATATATTTTTCTCCATCTATAATATATGATTTTACGGAATCTTTGGTGAATAAAAGATCTCCTTGATAAGCCCCATCAAATTCATTGGCATACGGGGCTAATACCTTAAAAACTTTAATAAGTTTATCCACCAATCCCGGTGCTGCTTTATGATTCTTGCGAATATCTTGAATAGAATAATTCAATACTGGAACTGTGTTAAACGCACTCTTAGAAGAAACAAAAAACTGTCCATTAAAATTACCCACTACCACAGCCGGAGCTCCATCCCATTTTACCGTGGTATTAATGGGTTTATCTGTATGACTATGGAGAATACCTAACAATTGTTCTATGTATTTGATGGTTTTTATTCCACCGTCTTTGCCGTGAACTAGAATATATTCATCTAAATGGGTTAAATGTTTATTAGTTTCATCGGCTTCTGCCGATTCTAACATTAACACCTTTTTGTAATATTCTTTAAAAAACATATATTCTATTTAGTGGAATACTGTCATAAATAAATATGATATGCCATATAAAATTGTAAAAAGAGGTTCTGGTTATAAGGTTTGTAAAAAAACAGGTAGCAAATGCTTTAGCAAAAAACCTTTATCGAAGAAAAAAGCCAACGCTCAAAGAGCTGCCATAGCTATTAATACCAGAGAATCTACTAATTATTTTATTCAGCTAATAGAATCTACTCTCAGAGATGACCTACAAACCACCGACCTTTAAACAGGGTATAGTTATAACTAAAAAACATCCAGACTTAAAATTTGGACAAGTGGTTTTTATTATAGAAGAAACTCCAGATTTGTATCGAGTTAAATTAAAACTCAATCAATTGGCATACATTATATCCCGAGAAGACTTGAAAATCAATTAAAATCTTTTATAATATTACCCATGAATGAGGTATTAACATACGCCCAAGATTATGATTTGGTTCCGGGAGCCACAGCCTTTGTAGAAAGTTTTTTAAGGACTCAACAAAATTCTCAATTAACTGTTATATTTAAAAATCTAAAACCCGGTCTTTTAGATTATTTAAAATCTAAATCAGTCAACTTGGTTGATGCAACGGAATATGATCAGAAA
>Ga0114969_10003984_pt1 | contig 11782 bp, 12 predicted proteins | sample M_130807_MF_Meta_FD_87316 | JGI IMG/M metagenome (GOLD analysis project Ga0114969, IMG submission 87316) | Freshwater microbial communities from Lake Montjoie, Canada to study carbon cycling - M_130807_MF_MetaG | ecosystem: Environmental > Aquatic > Freshwater > Lake | place: Lake Montjoie...
CGACTTCGTGCGGATGGAGATCGATCCCATCCTTGAAAAAATCTCACGCGACGGCATCGCGAGCCTCACCCGCGCCGAACGCAAGGTGCTCGACATCGGACGCGACAAGCTCTGCTCGCCCGCGCGGAACGGCGGCTGAAAACAGCGGCTCCGGCGAAGTTTGCGCGCGCAAATTCTCAGGGCTGGCGTGCGCGATTTCCTCCGCTAGCCTCACGAACACGATGCACTGGAATCCACCCGAAACCCCGCTCCCGCCCGAAGCTGACGAACCGTCGAACTGGGATCGCTGGATGCGCCCGCTCTACTGGCTCGCAGGCGCGCGGTGGGAGACGCTCCAGCATTGTCCCGCGACGGAACGCGAGCGCATCGCCGTGCTCGGCAGCACGGTACTCATCCCGACCATCATGTCCTTCCTCGGCATGATTTTTTACGCGAAGAGCCGCTTCGCCGATCCGCCGTGGCTCGCAGTCCTCGGCATCGCGCTCGCGTGGGCGTTCGTGATCATGAACACCGACCGCATCCTGCTCGCGACCTACCGGCCCTTCCAGCCGTGGTATCGCAAGCTCATGCAGGTCGTCTTCCGCTTTGCGCTCGCCGGCGTCGTGAGCGTGGCCATCGCGTTCCCTTTCTGCCTCGATCAATACCGCCCCGCGATCACGCACCGCATCCAGACGGAGATCCAGGGCAGGCTCAATCTTCTCCGCGAAAAGGAGGCCGCGAAGCGCAAGGAACTCGCGCTCGAACTTCAGAAAATTCAAGAGGACGAGGCGGCGGAACGCAAGCAGACGATCGCCGATTACACCGCGAAGCGCGACCCATTGATCGCGCAACTTCCGGATTTGCAAAAAGCGATCATCAACGTCGAGAGCTACGCCGACGAGCGCATGGAGGAAGAGCGCAAGAAGGCGGGCCAGCCGGACTTTGTCGCACTCGCGAGCGGTTCGACGCGCAACGTGCTCGCGCAGATCGAGGCGCAAAAGGAGACGCTCTCGAAGACCAAGGCCGAACTCGATGAGCGCCAGGATCTCCACCGGCGGCTTGTCGAGGCCATCGCACGCGAGGAACTCGGACAGCCGAATGAATTTTACCCCGAGGTGAAGAAGGCCGGATCGGGCCCGCGCGTGAAGGACATGCAAGCGCGCGACCGCGGCGTCGTCACCGAAATCCGCCGGCTTGAAAGCGCCGAATCCGCACAGACTGCGGCGCTCCTCGCGAGCGACCGGCAGCTCGCCGCCGCGCGGCTCACGGACAAGAATGCATACCTCGACGCGCTCGGCAGCAAGCGCGCCGCATTCGTGGACGAGGCAAAGGAGAAGGAACAAATCCGCAAAGAGCGCCTCGAAAAAGTCACCTCGGAAATCGCGGAGATGGAAACCGAACATCCGCTCCGGCTCTCGCGCATCACCAAGAAGACCGCCGCACTCGATGATGAGAACAAGAGCGGCATGAAGCGCGCGGACGAGGAATTTGGCCCGCCCCTCGCGCGGCTCAGCCGCAAGATGAACGGAGTGCTCGATCCGATGGAGGAGACGATCGGCCTCTACAATGTCATCTTCCTCCCCTCACCCGACGCCGACGACAAGGAGCGCAGCGAGCAGGGCAAAAAATGGATCGCCGGCATCTTCCAGTTCCTCGTGATTTTCGGCACGCTCTTCGTTTTGGATCTCGTCCCGATCATGGCGAAAATCTTCAGCCGGCCCGGCCCTTACGACGTGCTCGTCGAGCATCCCGAATTTGTCTCCAACCAAAACCTGCGCGCGTTCTGGGCGAAATACGGCGAGCACGCGCGCGACTGGTCCGCACTTGGCATGAGCGAGGACTCCAGTGCCCGCCGCCTGCTCGAGAGCCACCCGCGCCGCGGCAACGGCACAGACGTGCCGTAGCGCGCCGCGGGCTGTCCGACTCCGACAGCCGGGACGGCCGTCCCACGGCTTCGACCGCGTGCGTTTTCTGGAAAAATTCACCTTGCCAACCGGACGCTGCGTTCCCATGTTCATCGCCCGCTGCGAACGGGGTCTTAGCTCAGTTGGTAGAGCGCCTCAATGGCATTGAGGAGGTCAGGGGTTCGAACCCCCTAGGCTCCACCAGTTCCGCACGCGGGTGGAAAAAGGTGGATGGAGTTCCGCTCTGGAAGTTTTCACGCGCTCTTGATCGGTGTCGGCGGTCTCCGAGTCACCGTCTGGCCCGTACGCAAGCGCTGCGGACAAAAATGTCCGCAGCACAGTTCTGCATTCTATTTTTCCAAACCGCCCCGACTCAGTGCGGGACGGTGACTTCGATGAGGCCGAAGCCGCCGGCCTTGCGGCGCTGGAGGATGTTCACCTTGTCGGTCTTCGCGTTCACGAAGACGACGAGCTGGCGGTTTGCGGCCATCTCGAGCTGGAGGATGGCCTCGTCCACGAAGAGCGTGCGCACTTCGAGTTGCTCGGTCTCCACATGCTTTGCTTCGGTCTCCTCGTGGAGTTCGAAATGCTCGTCAATGTGCAGCACATGCTCGGCAAACTGCCGCGCCTGGCTCTTCCGCGGGCGGTGGCTGCGGAGCATCTTGGTCTTGTACTTCCGCATCTGCTGCGCGATCTTCGCGACGACGCCGTCAATCGCGGCATACATGTCGTCGCACTCGTGGTCGGCCTCGATGGTGATGTGGTTCGCGCAACGGAGGACGATTTCCGCACTCTGGCGGTGCTTGGTCACGTCGAGGATGACGTGCGCCTCGATGATGCGCGGGTAGTCGAGGTGGATGTGATCGAGCTTCGTCTTCGCGTATTCGCGGATCGCATCCGTGATGCTGACGTGCCGGCCGGTGACTTTGATGGGGACGTTTATGTTGGCTGTTTGCATGGTGTTACTCTTTCGTTCTGTTGTTATGAAAATGCCACCCGTTCCTTGGCCTGCAAGCATCATGCCTTGCAGCCTGCGGGAGGGGATTTGCGGCGGGAAAAATCACATTGAAAAATTTTCACCGAGGTAAAGGCGGCGCGCCTCGGGGTTGTTGATGAGAAATTCCTTCGTGCCCTCCATGAGCACGCGGCCCTCGAAGATCAGATACGCGCGATCCACGATGCTGAGCGTCTCGCGGACATTGTGGTCCGTGATCAAAATGCCGAGACCGAGGTCGCGCAGGCCGCTCACGATTTTCTGCACGTCCTGCACGGCGATCGGGTCCACGCCGCTGAACGGCTCGTCGAGCATGATGAGGCTCGGCTCCGGCACAAGCGAACGCGCGATCGTGAGCCGCCGCTTTTCACCGCCGGAAAGCGTGAGCGCCATCTGCTTCCGCACATGCGCGATGCCAAACTGTTCGAGCAGTTCGTCGCAGCGCGCCTTGCGTTGCGCACGTGTGAGGTCGCGCGTCTCAAGGATGGCCATGATGTTCTGCTCCACGGTGAGCTTGCGGAAGATGCTCTCCTCCTGCGGCAGGTAGCCCATGCCCATGCGCGCGCGCTTGTGCATGGCCATGTCAGTCACGTCCGTGTCGTTGAAATACACGGTGCCCGCATTCGGCCGCACGAGGCCCGCGATCATGTAGAAGCTCGTGGTCTTGCCCGCGCCGTTCGGCCCGAGAAGGCCGACGATTTCGCCCTTGCGGCAGTTGATGTCCACGCCGTTGACGACGCTGCGGCCGTCGTAAATCTTCACGAGCCCCTCCGTGCGGAGGACGGGCGCGGGCAGCACGGTTTTCTCCGGCGGCGGGGCTGCTTCTGCTACGGCTGCTGTCATGGTTGGCGCTGTGCCTGGTTCGTTTGGTTAAGATCGCTGGCGTCCAAAATTCTGCTGGTGCTGTAACCGTCCACAAGCAGTTTTCCGGTCCGGTCGAGCGTGATCACGCAGCTCTCTTCGCGCGCGATGGTCTGCTTGGTCATGTTCCCGCCGATGCTCTCGGAAATCTCGGGCCAGCCGTAAAGTTTCAGCGTGCCGGTCATGTTGTCGAATACGGCGCGCTTCCCTTTCGCAGTGTAGCGCTGCGGCTTCTTCCCAGTGGCGTCCATCTTGTCCTGCGTGATGATCACATGCCCCTCGGCAACGGCCTTCTCGATGCCGCTGCTCGGCTCGCCGGGAGTCTTTTCCTTTTCACCGGGAACCTTCGCTTTCGGCGCGGCGTTGCTCGCGCCCGGCACCGGCGGCTTTTTCAGATACACCGTGAGCCGGTCGCTCGAGAGGCCGAATTCCGGATCCTTCAGCAGCACTTCGGTCGTGAATGTCGCGAGGTGGTTGCGGTTGTCGAATATCGCCTCGCGGGACGTGATCTCCGTCGGGCCCGGCGGGCGCTTCTCGGGCTTCGCAGCGGGTGCGATGGGCAATGCGGCCGCGGGCGATCCATCAATGCCGCTGATGTCCAGCCCCAGACGCGGCGAGGGCGGTGCAGGAGGCTTCGGCTCGCCTTGCCCGGAGGCGCTGGCGGCAACCGCGAACAGTATCGCGATGGCGCGGGTAAATCGGACTCTCATCATTTCTTTTTTTCCTCCTCGGGCTTGATTTCTACGGTCGGAATCTCCGGCTTTTTTGGATCGTCAGGAATGGCGGCGCGCGCGTCGTAGATGATCATCTTCACGCCGTCGCCGAATGTGCCGACCTTCGTCTCGACGTTGAACGTCAGGCTGTTTCCGGAAATCTCAAAGTCGTGGCGCTTGATCAGGACGTGCGCCTTCGAGGTCAACTCCTTTGACTTCGCGTTGAAGACCGAGTCGGGGAGGTTGATGTCAAACTCATGCTCGCCGTCTTCCTTGAAAGTCTCGAGCCGCAGGTCGCCCATCTTGATGTTATCCGCGTCCACGACTTCGGCGATGCCGATCTGGAAGCTCATCATCAGCTTTCCATCCGGGCTGAAAATTGGGATGCGAAGGCCCTTTTGCGGCTGCCCTTTCGGCACCGGGAGATCGAGGCGGTCCTTTCCCTTCGCAGGTGCTGGTGCTGGCGCTGCTGCCGGTGCGGCTTTCACCGGATCGGCGGCTCCGGCAAATGTTCCGACCATGCCCAGTCCCGCGAAGATCAGACACACCGGAAGGTTACGAAACGAGGCCATGGATTTGGATCAGAGTCTTGAGCAGCGCGGGCATTTGCGCCAGCGGAATCTGGTTCGGCCCGTCACTCAGCGCCCTCGACGGATCCTCGTGCGTCTCGATGAAAACACCGTCGCATCCCGCCGCTACCGCCGCGCGCGCGAGCACCGGCGCGAGGATGCCGTCGCCGCCCGTCTTGTCCCCCGCCCCGCCGGGCCGCTGCACGCTGTGCGTGGCGTCGAAAATCGCGAGGCAGCCGAGTTCACGCATCCAGTGGAGCGAGCGCATGTCGGCCACGAGATTGTTGTAGCCGAATGTCGTGCCGCGCTCGGTGAACATAAAGCGTTCGCATCCAAACGCGCGCAATTTTTCCGCGATGTTCTTCACGTCCCACGGCGCGAGGAACTGCCCCTTCTTCACATTCACCGCGCGGCCCGTCTCCGCCGCGGCCTGGATGAGATCCGTCTGCCGGCAGAGGAACGCGGGGATTTGCAAAAGATCGATCCACTCCGCAGCCGCGCGTGCGTCCTCGGGCGAATGCACGTCCGTCGTCACCGGCACGCCGAGTTCGCGGCCGATGTTCGCGAGGATTGTGCAGCCGTCCTTCAGCCCGATGCCGCGGTAGCTCTTGCCGCTCGTGCGGTTCGCCTTATCGTAGCTCGCCTTGAAAATGAACTGCACGCCGACCTCCGTGCAGATCGTCTTCAGCGCGCGCGCCATTTTCCACACAAATTCCTCCGACTCGATCACGCACGGCCCGAGCATGAACACGGGCGCGCTGCCGCCGAACGTCACGTTGCCGACGGCAAATTGCGGACGCACGCTCACCGCTGCGCCTCCTTCGTCGCCTCGACGAATGCGTTTTGCAGATGCGCGATCGCGTTGTTGATCGCGCCCTGCTCGTCCGGCGCGAGGTTGCCATCCATCTTCGAGCGCAGCATCGAGAGGTGATCGATGAACACCTTGCCGAGCTGGAGATTCGGCGGCGGCGCGCCCACGGGTTTGCTCGGGTGTTTTCCGAGCGCGAGGAGCGCCTGCTGGGTGTGCATCATCACAAACTGGAGGAAAGTTTCCGTGAGTTCGCTGTTCTGCGTGGAGCGTTGGTATTCGGCCATGCGCGCAGAGTACGCCGGATGATGCGCAGGCGGGAAGGAAAAGGTGAGGCGGCGTTCTCTTCCTCCGTTGAATGTTGGACGTTGAGCGTTAAAAGTTTTGCCCGCCGCAGGCGCGTTCCGAATCTGGATGCGCGACGTGACATCGCAAGGCCGCTGCGCGGGGCTCAACGTTTAACGTCCAACATCCAACATCCAACTTTCAAAGCTCACTCCCACAGCCCGAGTTGCCCGCGCCCTTCCTGCGGATGCACCTCGGCGTCGCTCGGAAGCTTCACCTCCCGCCCGAGCCGCTGCGCGAGTTCGCGGAGCGTGAACGGCGCGCAGCCTTCGAAGTGATTGTTCACCGACACGAAAACATTCCCGACTGCCTCCGCTGTCTGCCGGATTTTCACCGCCCAGTTTTCCAGCGACTGCGCGCGCAGCCACGCGCGCTTCGCGTAATGATGCCTGCGCGATCCGTCGGGAAAATATTTAGTCTCCGGATCGCCCATGAGCCGCACGATGGCGAAGTCCGCCGTCTGCGGGAAAAAACCGAACGCCGCGGCATCCGCCTCCGCGAGCGGCGAGAGATCGTTCCACGCCCACGCGACGTTGTGATGCTCGAGCAGATGCACAATCCGCGGCAGATGCCACGCCTCGTCGCGGAATTCCACTGCCCACGGAAAGCCGGACGGCAGCGCGCGGATGAAATCGCGCAGCGCGTGCTCGTCATGTCTCGGTGAAAACCACCACGGTGTCTGCACGAGCAGGCACGCGAGCTTTTCCCGCAGCGGCTCCACTCCGTGCAGGAATGCGGCGAGCGGCTCGTCCACATCGCGCAGCTTCCGTTCGTGCGTGATTTCACGCGGCACCTTGCAGGAAAAGCGGAAACCCGGCGGCGTGACTTCGGCCCAGTGCGCGGTAACGTGCGAAGCGGGGATGTGGTAGAAGGTCGAGTCCACCTCCACCGCGTCGAACCACCGTGCATAAAATGCGAGCCGCTCCGAGGACGGCAGATGCTCGGGATAGAAAACGCCGCGCCAGTCATCATGCGTCCATGCGCAGGTGCCGATGTGAATTTTCGCAGTGTCTGGCGGGTTCACGCCGCAGGGTCCGCCCGCACCTCCGCCGGTGCAATGCGAAACCGCCTGCTCCGGCAAGCGCGCCCGTTTTTCATTGAGGGCACGGCCGGGACGCTCAGGGTTCTGCCCCATGAACCGGACACAATCCCTGCGATGCCTCATCCTCGCGTGCCTGCTCCCGCAGTGCGGACTTTGCGGTGCGCTCGCGGAAAACCAGACTGTGCTCCTGCTGGAAAATATCGGGCTGAAAAATCTCTACCGCGTGGTTTTTCACGAGTGGAATGTGGAGAACCGCTTTGCGAGCGGCGTCATCGAAGTAATCCCGCAGGACGAGGATTCGTCCACCACGCCGAGCCTGCGCATCCCGTTCCGCGCGGACATCAAGGCCGATCCAAAGAACAAGGGCGTGGAGATTCTGGGGGTCAGCTCCACCGCGCTGGTCGCATTTTTTCCGCCGGAGAAAAGGAAGGGTCCGTTTCCGAGCATGATCTGGAAAATGACCGGGCGCACGGGTGCGAATCCGGTGCTCAAGGCGAAACTCTGGAGCTTCGGCAAGAGCGCGTGGGAATCCGTGGAGATGGAATTTGTAAAGCCGAAACAGTAGCCGCGCACGGGCGCGCTGCGATCCTCGCGCACACCAGGATTCCAAATGTCACCCCAGCGCCAGGCGGCTCTTTACACCGCGCCCGGAATCCGTGGCGGCGGCGGGACGAGGATGCATGCCATGCCTGCGGCTTTCGCGGCGGCGAGGCCCGTGCTCGTGTCCTCGAAGACGAGGCAGCGCTCGGGGACGACGTTCAGCCGGCGTGCGGCTTCAAGAAAGGGATCGGGGTGCGGTTTTCCGCGCAGGTAGTCCTCGGCGGTCACGATGGCGTCAAAGAGTCCCGCGATGCCGAGGGCGCGCAGTGTGCTCATGACGATGCGCCGGTGCCCGCCGCTGGCGACAGCCATGGGGATGCGCCCATGCCATTCACGCGCGAGCGCGACGACGGGGCCGATCTCCGCGACCTCGTTGCTGAATTCGAGGAAGTATTTTTCCTTCACCGCGACGGTCTCCTCGACGGGCATCGAGTAGCCGTGGCGGTCGTTCAGGATCTCGACCACGCGGCACGTGGGCACGCCCCCGAGTTCGTAAAACATCGCCTCGGGAAAATCCGCCGCGCGCGGGCCGAGCGCGGTCTGCCAGGCGCGGTAGTGCGTGGGCATGGTGTCGGCGAGGGTGCCATCGCAGTCGAAGATGAATGCGGCGAAATCGCCTTGCGGAAGCTCCAGGGGAAACGACGTGGTGGTCGTAAGGTTACTCACAAGGGGCGGGAAGATGCGCAGGTTTTTCCGAAAGGCGAGAAGGATCGTGCGGCGATTGCGCGACGGGCGGCGGATGGTGGAGCAGCAGCGCCGGCCCCTCGTTTGCGCTTTGCGCACGGGGCGTGCTATGTATGCTCTCCAGCCCGGACGACGCCCAACTTTCCCGGTGAAAAAATCACCGCTGCGCGCCGGTCAAATACCAAAGCCCACATGGCCGAAATCAAATTCCGCTGCCCAGAATGCACGCAAAAGATCGCCGTCGAGGCATCCGCTGCGGGCGTGAAGATTGACTGTCCGACGTGCCACAGCCGGCTCGTGATCCCGAATTCCGAGACCGGGCCCGTGGAGGTGCTCGTGAGACGGAAACTCGCGATCGTCGGAGGCTCATCGGATGCGGTGTATGCCGAACTGCAAAAGGCACAGGCGAAAGCCGAGAAGGCCGTGGAGGAGCTGAACCAGCTCCGCGAGAAGCACACCTCGGCCTTGCAGGATGCGCAGAAGGAAAAGGAGACGCTCACCGCCGCGCACAAGGCACTCGAAGACGAAGCGGCAGCGCTGCGTCCGCTGCGCGACGATCTTGCGGCCGTGAAAAGGAATCTCGCGGATGCGGCACAGCGCGAGACACAGCTCCGGGCCTCCGCGGAAAATGGCGTGACGGCGATTGCGGGTGAATTGAAGCAGACCCGCGAGAAGCACGTGGCTGCGATGCAGGTGATGCAGAAGGAACAGGAATCGCTCACCGCCGCGCGCAAGGCACTCGAAGACGAGGCGGCAGCGCTGCGTCCGCTGCGCGACGAACTCACATCGGTGAAAAAAAGCCTTGCCGATGCCGCGCAGCGCGAGGCGCAGATCCGGGCGGCATCGGCAAATGGGACCACGGCACTCGCTGGTGAATTGAAGGAGACCCGCGAGAAACACGCGGCTGCGATGCAGGCGGCGCTGAAAGAAAAGGAATCGCTCATCGCCGCGCGCAAGGCACTCGAAGACGAGGCGGCTGTTCTGCGCCCGTTGCGCGACGAACTTTCAAAGGCCGCGGCGAATGCCGTGGAATTGCGAACGCAGATCGCCACCGCACAGAGCGAGGCGGAGCGCGCACGGGCGGACGCCAAGGCCGCGACCGCCGCACGCGCCGCACAGCTTGAAGCGGCGAATTCCGCCGAAGCCGGACTCCGCGCGGAACTCGCCGCCGCGCAGTCGCAGCGCGCGCAAGCCGAGGCACGGCTCACGGAACATGCCGGGAAGATCGGGAGCCTCCACGCGGAACGCACGCAGATGACCGGAGTCATCGAGGAGCTGCTGCCGCTGCGGGAGGAACTCGCCGTGGCACAGCGTGAACTCCGCACCCTCTCCGAGTCGGCTGCGGAAAAGGTGCGCGGCTACGAGACCCGGCTGGAGACTGCAAAAAATTCCGAGGCCGGACTCCACAAACAGCTCGCCGACCTGCAAGCCAGAAACAAGACGGCGCAGGAACAGATCACGGAGCATGCGGCCCAGATCGAGACGGCGGTGCGGCGAGTGACGGAACTTCAGCCCGAAGCCGAAGCCGCGAAGCTCCTGCGCACCCAGCTTTCCGAAGCACAGAATGAACTCGCACGCCTGCGCAACGACGCCGGACAGACCACGAAGCAGCAGGCCGAGGCGGCACGCAAAAACGAGGCCGCACTCGCCGAGGCACGCGAGTCTGATAAGAAGCTGCGCGAATTCGCGCAGGGGCTCCAGACGAAGCTCGCCGAGGCCGAACGGCAGCGCGCGGCGGACGCGGAAGGACTGGCCGCGATCAAGCGCGAGAACCGGGAACTTGCGAAGCAGCTCACCACACTGAGCAAGGAACGCGACGACGCGTCGGCCGACGCTGCCGCGCAGTCGAAGAGCCTCTCGGCGCTCAAGCCCTCGATGGATTCCGCGCAGGCGGAGCTTCTGCGCCTTCGCGGCGAAGCGGACGCCGCCAGCACGGACAAGACGCGCGCCATCGCCGCGCTGGAAAAGGCCACGGCCGAACGCGCCGAGATGAACGAACGCAACCGGCAGCGCGACGCGCTGGCGGCGGCAAAGGACGGTGAAATCGCGCACCTCAAGCAGGTCATCGGATCCGCGGAGGCCGCGGCGAAAAATCGCGACACACAAGTTCAACTGCTCACCGCCCGCGTGGACAGCCTCACGGGCCTCGCCGCGCAGCATGATGCCTCCGCGAAGGAAGCGCAGGCTGTCCTCAGCAAGGAACGCACCGCCCGGATCACGGCGGAGGAGCGCGTGCAGGCAGTGGAACGCGCCGCGGCAGAATCCGCGGAGCGCGCAAAAAAGAGCGACGCGGAGAAGGCAGCGCTCGCCACCGAAGTCGTGCGCAAGTCCGCCGAACTCGAGGCGCTGAGGAACGAGAACGCCCGCGCAAAAGCCGCGCTCGATCAGGCCAAGACGCAGCCCAAGGCCGCACAGGCCTCAGAGTCTGCGGTGCGCGTCCCCTCCGCGCCGACGGAACGCGAAGGTGCGCTCGAGGCCGAACGCGACGCGCTGGCGGCGGCGCTCGACCGCGCGAAGCAGCACGTGGGCGTCCTCCAGGCGCGGCGAGACATGCTGCGCGACGAAGTGGCGAATCTGCGGGGCCGCCTCGGAATCGGCGAGAAGGTCACTTCTGCGGGCGAGAAGCCGAACGCAGGCTGACGATTTTCTGGCGCGCGCCCTCGATGAGCAGCCCTGCGCCGAGTCCGACGAATGCGCCGAAAGGCCCGAAGAAAAACGCGCACACCACGAGCTTCATCGCGACCGCGCCCGCACTCTGCTGCGCCGGGCCCTCGACTTGCGGAATCGCCTCCTTCGGCAGGAGCATCCGCGTGGGCGCGGCCAGCCCCGGCCGGTACGGCGCGAGCACCGTGAAGACCATGTAGATCTCCGCGAGCACAAAGCCGGTGATGCTGGCGACCTTGATGATTTTGTTCCGACCCATGCGCGGAATAGAGATGCGCCGCGCCGCGCTGTCCAGCACCGGACAAAATTCAGCGGCTCAGTTTGAAAGAAACCACGAATGGACACGAATGCACGAGAATGGGATTCCAGCAGGGCGCACGCAGCGTCCCACGGAGGCATCTCCGCTTCATTCGTGTGCCTTCGTGTCCATTCGTAGTTCGAGTCGGGCCACACCCCGAAAAAGCGCGGCTTGCTGGCAGGACGAATGCTAAATAGACTCCCTCGATTCAAGCCCATGAAAACCGCCCGCCCGCTCCAATTCCTCCTGCCCGCACTCGCGGCGCTCGGATTCACCGCGTGTTCTAGCGTGAAGGTCACGCATGTCGCACCCGGAAAATCC
>Ga0114969_10003989_pt1 | contig 11774 bp, 16 predicted proteins | sample M_130807_MF_Meta_FD_87316 | JGI IMG/M metagenome (GOLD analysis project Ga0114969, IMG submission 87316) | Freshwater microbial communities from Lake Montjoie, Canada to study carbon cycling - M_130807_MF_MetaG | ecosystem: Environmental > Aquatic > Freshwater > Lake | place: Lake Montjoie...
ACGCATTTGAACGTGCGGGTTCTGAGCTTCGCTCTGGCTATGACATGCGTACTGCACGGCGCTCCCTCAACATCATGTTTGCGGATTGGGCCAACCGGGGCATCAACATGTGGACAATTGAGCAGGGGTCGTTCACCCTGACTCAAGGCTTGAATACTTATGCACTTCCGGTGGACACCGTGGACTTGCTTGAGCATGTCATCCGCACCAGCGCCAACTCGACATCCAACCAAGCAGACTTGACCATCACCCGCATCAGCATCAGTACCTACGCTACGCTACCCAACAAGTTGCAGCAAGCTAGGCCCATTCAGGTCATGGTGCAGCGCAACTCTGGGCAGACATCAGCCACAACGCTGACCTTGAATGGAGCGGTAACCGCGACAGCCACCACCATCACCCTGAGTTCAGTCATAGGACTGGCTGCTGCCGGGTACATCAAGGTGGACAACGAGATTATCTACTACGGCTACATCGTGGGCAACGTCCTAACAGACTGCGCTAGAGGGCAGGCCAACACCACCGCAGCAACGCATACAACAGGTACGGCGGTGTATGTATCAAATCCCCCGGCAGTGACCGTCTGGCCCACGCCTGATGGCTCCCAGACCTATACCTTCGTGTACTGGCGGCTGCGTAGGAATCAGAACGCTGGGGATGGCTCTGACACGATGGATGTGCCGTTTAGATTTATACCTTGCGTAGCAGCAGGGTTGGCCTACTACTTGGCGCTCAAGTTGCCCAACGGCATGGAGCGTTTACAGGTATTGAAGATGCAATACGATGAGGCATGGCAGTTGGCCCAAGAGGAAGATAGAGAGAAAGCTGCTGTGCGCTTTGTGCCTCGCCAGCAATTTATTTAATCATGGGTAACCGCTTTGCCTCTGGCAAGAATGCGATAGCGGAGTGCGACCGTTGTGGGTTTCGCTACAAGCTGAAGCAACTGAAGAAGGAAGTTGTCAAGACTAAAACTTACAACTTGTTGGTGTGCCCAACCTGCTGGACACCGGATCAGCCGCAGTTGCAGTTGGGGATGTACCCGGTAGATGACCCACAGGGGTTACGTGATCCGCGCAGAGATTTGAGTTATGTGGTTTCTGGCCTGTTGGTAGACGGATATCCGGGCGAAGGCAGCAGAGTGTTTCAGTGGAATTGGAACCCGGTAGGCGGGTCTAGGGCAAACGATGACGGACTGACACCCAACTATTTGGTGGCAGAATTAGAACTTGGTTCAGTTACAGTAACTTAGGAGTTGATATGGACACAAAGCAGGTAAAAAAAATTGCAGACACAGAAGCCACAAAGATGGTGCAAGGTCATGAAAAACAAATGCACAGTTCAAAAGGTATTGGTTTATTAAAGGCGGGTGCATTAAAAATGGCAAAAGGTGGCAAGACCGACATGGACATGATGAAGTACGGTCGTGGCATGGCTAAAGTAATGAACCAGAAATCTGGTCGCGGAGGCTAATCATGGCAAAGTACAGTCAAAAACTAATGGGCAAAGAGGTAGGCGCTGCCGCCGTCTATGCCAAACCCCACACCATGACTAGCAAAAATGTAACTGTGGAAGCGAACCCCGGCAAGGGCAAAGACATGAGCATGTTGAGCAATGTCCGTGCTTCGATTGGAAGCATCGCTAGCCAAGAGCAGCCCGGTACTAAAACCTCGGGCATCAAAATGCGTGGAGCGGGTGCAGCCACTAAAGGTACGATGTCAAGAGGTCCGATGGCATGAACTACGCTGCGTTGGTTTCTGCGGTTTCCTCCTACACGGAGAACACCTTCCCTACGGTGGACATGAACCTGTTCATCACACAGGCAGAGAAACGTATATACAACGCTGTACAGATCCCAGCCTTACGCAAGAATGTAACGGGCGTCACAACGGCAAGCAATAAGTATTTGGCTTGTCCTGATGATTACCTGTCTTCTTACTCTTTAGCAGCAATAAACCCAACTACGGGCGCGTATACGTACCTGCTGAACAAGGATGTGAACTTCATCAGGGAGGCGTATCCCAAGCCAACATCCACTGGATCACCCAAGTACTACGCGCTGTTTGGCCCAGCAGTTGTGTCCAGTGTTATCACAGTAGAACTGTCCTTTATCATTGGCCCAACTCCAGACGCTGCCTACAGTATGGAGCTTCATTACTACTACTACCCAGAGTCGATCACCTCTGCCGGTAGTACTTGGTTGGGCGATAACTATGACCCCGTGCTTTTGTATGGGACACTGGTTGAAGCCTACACCTACATGAAGGGTGAGCAGGATATGATTGGCCTGTATGATGGCAAGTACAAAGAGGCAATGGGGCAACTCAAACGTCTGGGTGATGGGCTTGAGCGTCAAGACGCATACCGCAGTGGGCAAGCTAGGGTTCCAGTAACATGAGCATTTCCCAGACCCTGACCACATCCTTCAAGCAACAACTGCTTCAAGGGGTGCATGACTTCTCCACAGACACCTTCTATATGGCGCTGTACACAGCCAATGCCGATATAGGGGCGGCTACCACCGTTTACACAGCGACCGGGGAGATTTCAGGCACTGGCTACACCGCTACGGGTCAGGTGATGACGGGCATCTCGGTCAGTGTCACAGACACCACGGCGTTTGTAAACTTCAGCAATGTGGTCTGGACAACAGGGGCGTTTACAGCACGGGGTGCGTTGATCTACAATCTAACCAAAAGCAACAAATCGGTGGCAGTATTGGACTTTGGTGCTGACAAAACCACTACCTCATCGTTTACCGTTGTGATGCCAGCCAACTCGTCCACCACCTCATTGATACGGTTGCCCTGATATGGCTACTTGGACTCCGATTAACACGACGACAGCCTCAACGTCTTACGACTTCAACCCGTTTGCAAATTTTGCTTATGCGGAAGGTTGCTTTGCTGACGGAATTATTTACCCAGATTGGGGTCTTATTGACACATCGCAGGCATCAACTTGGGGTGTAATAACAACTGAAGCCGCCAGTAGTAGCTATGACTTTAACCCGTTTGCAAATTTTGCTTACGCTGAAGGTTCTTTTGCTGACGGAGTTGTTTATGATCCGTGGACTTTAATTCCCACAAATTAACGAGAATACTATGGCACTCAAACTTGGGGATAGAGTAAGGGAAACAACGGCAACAGTTGGCACTGGCAACATTGTTCTTGGCGGCGCTGTAGCTGGCTTTATCCCATTTTCTTCTGTACTGAGTAACACGGATACCACGTTCTATGCAATGATTGGTGGCAATCAATGGGAAGTTGGCATTGGAACATATGTATCTGCGTCTAATATAATTCAACGCACCACGGTTTTAGCGTCATCAAACAGCGGCTCCTTGGTTGACTTTGTGTCAGGCACAAAGAACGTAGTTCTTACCCAGCCAGCAGAACGAGCAGTTTATGTGAATGGGGTCAATGTAGCGGCAGCTAATAATGCTACCGTGCCCAACTCTTTGCTTGCAAACAGCACAATAACCATCAATGGCGTAACTATTGCATTAGGTGGTAGCTCATCTGTTGTCCCAGCGCCTAATCCACTTGTTAACTACACGCTAACGTCTCCGACAATAACCGGCGGGACTTTAACAGACAGCATAACGCAGGGCACTGTTATAACTGCAAACTCGGCTTTTGATGCGTTGCGAATTACACAGGATGGGGCAGGTAATGCGTTTGTGGTTGAAGATGCCAGCAACCCCGATGGATCACCATTTGTCATTACTGCCAACGGTAGCGTTGTTGTTGGATATACAAGCACTATCAATGCGGGTGGAGCGGTTAACCCTAAACTTGAAGTGCTTGGTGTAACGTCCTCGTTAAGCACAATTGCATCTGGTATTTATAGCGCAGACACCACGCCAGCAAGCTATTTCTTTCTAAAATCCAGAAGCGCGGCACTTGGAACCAACACGATTGTTCAGTCTAGCGACCAAATTGGTCAGATTGTATTTTCTGGCGCTGACGGCACTACGTTTATTCCTGCCGCGTCTATTGTGGCGGAGGTGGATGGAACTCCCGGCACTTCTGATATGCCCGGTCGGTTGTTGTTTAAGACAACCGCAGACGGAGCCGCGACAGCTACAACGGCTGTAACTATTGATAACGCCCAGCGTGTTGGAGTTGGCGTTACACCAACTGCGGTTCTTGCGCTTAAAGCTGGTACAGCTACCGCCAGCACGGCCCCGTTAAAGTTTACGTCCGGGACAAACCTTACAACAGCAGAAGCGGGTGTGGTTGAGTACGATGGCACGGTGTTCTACGCTGATATTGCTGCGTCCACTAGAACCACAATTGTTGCCCAACAAGCGTTAGTACTTAATACTGCAAATAGTACGTTAGCAAGCCAAACAGCAGCACAAAAAATATTTAACAACACGACCAATGGGGCAGTAACTTTGCCTGTTGGAACGTATTTTTTTGAGTGTTTTTACAGCTTGTCTTCCATGAGTGCGACTTCTGGGTCATTTGGTTTTGCACTTGGTGGAGCGGCTACGTTTACACAACAGTGGCGGTCTGAGGCTCAAAAAGGAACAGCAACTTTGGCGACTGCTACAGCGGCCCAAACAACATTTAGTACAGCAGCCAACACTACGTTGGCGACTGCCTCTGTTAATACGGTGGGCTATGCTTTTATTTCTGGCGTTATTAATGTGACTGTAGCTGGTACGGTTATCCCGCAAGTGTCAGTTACGATAGCTGCGGCCCCTGTCGTTGGTGTTGGTTCTTATTTTAGAATTAACGCAGTTAGCCCAACAAATAGCACTACTAACGTCACTGTTGGCAACTGGTCATAAAGGGTAGAAAATAATGGCAACGTCATACACTTCAAATTTGGCTTTAGCCTTACCTGCTACAGGGGAGTTGTCAGGCACTTGGGGCACAGTTGTAAATTCCAACATTACCAACATGCTTGACGAAGCGTTGGGGTATCAGGCTTTTACTGCTACTGGAGGCTCAGACACGCTGACCATTCCTGATGGCACAACAGGGGTAGCCCGCAGCATCTACATCCAGCTTAATGGCACGGGTGGTGGTACGGTCAACGTCCCCACAGCTAAAACAAAGATGTACTTTGTTTTCAACAACACTGTGTCTGCCATCACGTTTAAAGTTACAGGTCAAACCGGGGTATCCATCCCAGCCGCCGCAAAAATAGCCCTAGTCAGCAACGGCACAGACATCATTACAGCCGAGAATTACCTTGCTGCTTTGACTCTCGGTGCTGCGCTGCCTGTGGCATCTGGCGGTACAGGTGTTTTAACGTCAACAGGCACTGGCTCTGTAGTGCTGTCAAGCTCTCCAACTCTTACAACCCCAACTCTTACACTCCCAACAATAACTAACTACATTGAAACACCGTTCTCAGCCAACTCAGGCGCTGCCATCACGCTGGCGCTGACCAACGGCACTGTGCAGATCATCACGCTGACGAGTAATACCACCATCACCATGCCAACTGCAACGTCTGGTAAGTCTTTTATTATATTTTTAAAACAAGACGCTACTGGAGGTAGAACAGTTACTTGGTCAACGGTTAAATATCCCAACGGTGTTGCGCCAACAATTACCAGCACAGCGTCTAGGCAAGATATTTATAGTTTTTTTGCCGACGGTACAAATTGGTATGGCGTAACGGTCAGTCAGAACTACACACCGTAAGGACTGAAATGTTTGCAGCGAGTAAAACAGCAAGTAGCGCAGTTGTAGCGGCTCCTAAAGTATTGGCTTTAGCTTTTGGTGCAACTCCATTTATTACCGCCTACTCATGGGGTACAAGCGGGTTTAGAGGCACTTACAGCAATCCTGCCACTTTGCCCCCGAACGGTGCAAATGGCGTAGCCTTTAGCCCAGATAGTTCTGCAATAGCTGTTGCTCACAGTGTGACCCCATTTATTTCAGCTTATCCTTGGTCGGGTAGCGGGTTTGGTACTAAATATTCTAATCCAGCTACATTGCCTGTTAGTACTGCAAATGCCGTAACTTTTAGTGCAGATGGATTTAATTTAGCAGTAGCTCACAATAGCACACCATATATTGCAGCTTACCCTTGGTCAGGTTCTGGCTTTGGGACTAAATATGCTAACCCCGCTACATTACCAGCGGGACAGGGGCAGTCCGTAGCTTTTAGTCCCGATAGCGCTAATATTGCAATAGCCCACTCTACGACTCCTTTTATTACAGCCTATCCGTGGTCTGGTTCAGGATTTGGGACTAAATATGCTGACCCCGCTACATTGCCTACAGGCATTGGAAATGGTGTAGCTTTCAGCCCTGATAATTCTGCGATAGCTGTAGCTCATAATATATCACCATTTATATCAGCATACTCTTGGGGCGGTAGTGGATTTGGTACTAAATATACTAACCCCGCTACATTGCCTCCAGATAGTGGGTATAGCGTAGCTTTCAGTCCTGCTGGGACTGCCATAGCCGTAGGCCACCAGACAACTCCATTTGTTAGTGTTTATCCTTGGTCAGGCTCTGGATTTGGAACTAAATATGCTGATCCAGCTACGCTACCAACGGGAACTGGCAACGGTGTAGCTTTTAGTTCCGATGGCGCTAATATTGCAATAGCTCACAGCACAACGCCATTCATTACTGCCTACCCTTGGTCTGGCAGTAGCTTTGGTACTAAATACGCTAATCCAACATCATTGCCCGGTGGGGGGAACGGAGAAGGCGTAGCATGGGGCACAGTTGGCGATGCAAAGTACTCTCAGTTTGTGGCTGTGGCTCACTCTACAACACCATTTGTATCAGCATACCCTTGGAGCAGCGCGTTAGGTTTTGGGGCTAAATTTACAGACCCAGCTACGTTGCCAGCAAGTAATGGAAAAAGCGTAGCATTTAGTTCCAATGGTTCTTATATTGCAATAGGCCATGCCATTACACCATTTATATCTGCATACCCTTGGTCTAGTTCTGGCTTTGGAACTAAATATTCAAACCCAGCTACATTGCCTACTGGTGACGGAAATGGAATCTCTTTTAGTCCTGATGGTTTAAATATTGCACTAGCACACGCTATAACACCATTTGTTTCAGCTTACCCTTGGTCGGCTAGTGGTTTTGGCACTAAATATGCTAATCCTGCTACATTACCTGCGTCTAGTGGACGAGGTGTAACTTTCAGTCCTAATGGTTTAACTATAGCTGTAGCTCACAGCACAACCCCATTTGTATCAGCTTATCCTTGGTCTGGTAGTGGATTTGGAACCAAGTATGCTAATCCAGCTACATTGCCTCCAGACACTGGAAATGGATTAGCTTTTAGTCCTAACGGTTCGGAAATAGCAATAGTTAACCAAACTACATCACCATATATAACAGCTTACCCTTGGTCGGGTAGTAGTTTTGGTACTAAATATTCCAATCCTGCAACAGTGCCACCGGCTGATTCAACAGGTGTAGCTTTTAGTCCAGATGGTTCAGCAATTGCGGTATCTGGAGAGGGAATCCCGCTTATCTCAGCTTATCCTTGGTCAGGTTCAGGATTTGGAACTAAATATTCTGATCCAGCTACATTGCCAGCAAGTAATGCGTTTGGCGTGGCATTTAGTTCTGATGGTTTAGCAATAGCTGTAGCTAATAGTTTAGATGGTGTAACAGCCTATCCTTGGTCAGGTTCGGGGTTTGGGACAAAGTATTCTGCTCCCGCTACAGTGCCTGCTGGCGATGGAAAAGGCGTAGCATTCGGACAAATCACTTCTTAACATAAAGGAAAACCATGGCAGATCAAACTGAAACTAAACCACAAACCCGAGAAGAAATTCTTGCATCCTCGCTCACCGCCCGTGAAGCAGAGGTCATGCACTACCAGATCAACATTGACAACTACACGCTGGCGTTTGAAGAAATCAGCAAGCTGCCGCCTGATGAGCGGCTTGAACTGGCGGCATTTTCTGAGCAGTTGCACACCTTGTACGCATCTGAGAAACTTGAGCAGAAGAAAGCCAAGATCATGTTAGCTGTCATAAAGAAGCAAGTGGGGTAATTTTATGTTTGCACTCATTGAAAACGGTGCGGTCAAGCAGTATCCGTACAGCTTGTACGAGATACAACGCGCCAATCTCAATACCAGCTTTCCCAGTACCGTCAGTGACGAAACAATGGCTGAGTACGGTGCAATGCGGGTGTACTTTGCTACGCAGCCTGTTTTGTCTGACACTCAGGTGTTGGAGGAAGACCCACCCGTCTTTAACAATGAAGACCAGCGTTGGACACAAGTGTGGCGGGTGCGGGAGATGACAACTGAAGAGGTAACGCAACGCTTTGACAGCGCAGCATCTGCCGTTCGGCAACAGCGCAACAACCTGCTCAAGGACAGCGACTGGACGCAGATCACTGACGCTACTGCTGACAAAACTGCATGGGCCGTTTACCGCATGACGTTGCGAGACATCACCGAACAGACTGGGTTCCCTTGGACAGTCACTTGGCCTGACGCACCATGACTGAGAAAATGATTAGCGAGACGGAGGCTCGGCTGGCTACGCATGAGGCCATCTGCGCTGAACGTTATGAGGGCATCCAGAAGAGCTTTGCCAATGGCTCAAAGCGGATGACAAAGATTGAGTACCTGCTGTACGTTGTGATTGCCGCAGTACTTTTTGGCCCGGGGGCTGCTGCCCAGTTTGTTGCGAAAGTACTAGGGCTGTGATGTGGATTTCTTTGAATTGCTGTCTAAGGCATGGCCCATTCTGCTGGCAATCATCACGCTGATCATTGTGCTGGCAAAGCTCGACTTGCGGGTGGCAGTATTGGAAGAGAAAATTAAAACTTTATTCGAAATGTGGAATAAAAAATGAAAGCCAAGCTCACCTTCTTCGTCACCTTGATGGTTAGCATAACCTTATGTGTTGTTGTCCTGACAATGTCGAGTGTCATGCTGCTTGGACTGTTTGATCCACTCGTGGACAACAATAAAATTTTTGAGCTGGTCGGGCCTGCGTTTCAGACTATTGTTGGTGGCTTCATTGGCCTATTGGCTGGCGTCAAATTGTCTCATGAGGAAGAAAAGAAATGCTAACCCTATTCACTACACTGGTCAGCTTCTTGGCTGGTGGCCTGCCCAAGCTGCTTGGCTTTTTTCAAGACCGTGCAGACAAGAGCCACGAACTCACAATGGCAAGGCTCCAGACGGAACGTGAGCTTGAGCTACGCAAGGCTGGCTTTGAAGCCGCGCAGCGGGTGGAGGAGATCAAGGTTGAGGGTCAGGCTATTGAGGCAGAGGCATCTGAACGGGCTGCGCTGTACGCTCACGACATAGCCATAGGGCAAGGGGCCAGCCAGTGGATGATCAACCTCCGCGCTGGTGTCAGGCCCATACTGACCTATGGTTTCTTTGGGCTGTTTGCCTTTGTTGAGGTCGGCGGCTTTATCTACGCTTGGCATCGGGACATTGCGTTTGATGTGCTGATTCAAAAACTTTGGGACGACGACACGCAGATCATCTTTGCGTCGATCATCAGCTTCCACTTTGGCGGCAGAGCGTTTAAAGGTGGCAAGGATTGAAAGTATCTCAGCGGTGCAAGGAGATGATCAAGCACCATGAAGGAGTGCGGTTTAAGCCTTACCGCTGTCCAGCAAGGCTTTGGACTGTAGGAGTTGGACATGTTTTATACCCGGATCAAGGACGTTTACCACTGGATCAAAGAGACGCTTTCCCGCTTGCGCCAGAGGATAGTCGGGCTTTTTCAAAGGATGAGGTAGATGGAACCCTTGGTGCTGATCTCATCCGATTTGAAGTTGGGGTCGCCCGACTTTTTCCTCTGGTGCTTACCCAAGGTCAAAATGATGCTCTTGTCAGCTTTGCTTTTAATTTGGGTCTGGGGGGCGTACAGCGATCAACCCTCCGTTCGAAGGTTCTTCGGGGCGAGATGCAAGAAGCGGCAGATGAGTTCTTGAAGTTTGTAAGGGGTGGGGGTAAAATCTTACCGGGACTAGTCAAGCGCCGCAATGACGAACGTGCCCTGTTCCTGTCTTAGGATGGAAAATGCCACTACTGAAAATTCAACTCAAGCCGGGTGTAAACAGGGAAAACACCAGATACACCAATGAAGGCGGCTACTATGAGTCGGATAACGTCCGGTTTCGGCAGGGTACGCCTGAAAAAATAGGCGGCTGGATACGCATCTCTGCCAACACGTTTCTTGGCGTCTGCCGATCCTTGTGGAACTGGGTTACCCTTGGTTTCCAAAACCTCCTTGGGGTTGGAACAAACTTTAAGTTTTACATCCTCAACGGTGGTGCGTACTACGACATCACCCCTACACAGACTGTCCACACACTGACCAACCCGTTTGCCACTGTCAGCGGGTCTACCACAGTCACAGTCACAGATGCCACGGGCGGCTACGTCAACAATGATTTTGTAACGTACACAGGCGCTACAGCCGTTGGGGGGCTGACCATAGCTGGGGAGTACCAGCTAGTCCTAGTCAGTGCCAACGTATACACCATCACCGCTGCATCTGCGGCAACGTCCACAGCTTCAGGCGGTGGAACTGTTTATGCTGTGTATCAAATTAACACGGGGTCAGCATACGCTACACCGCAGGTAGGTTGGGGTGCAGGCGCTTGGAGTTCTGGTGTTTGGGGGACTAGCACATCTTCTACGGAAGCTATGCGGATATGGAACCAATTTAACTTTGGTGAAGATTTGATTTATGGCCCAAGGGGTGGGCCGCTGTATTACTGGGACGCCAGTATTGGTTATCAAGCGCCTACAGTCACAATGACAATTGCCAACCCCTGCGTTGTCTCAGCCACTATCAGCATTCCAAATAAAACAGCCATTGTCCTTGAAACTTCTGGCGCACTGCCAACAGGTCTGCTGGTGGGCACAACCTACTACACCCGTTTTGTGTCATCTACCACGTTCAACTTGTCGGCAACCCCCACCGGGGCGCTTATAACCACTACAGGCAGTCAGTCTGGAACACACAAGATATCCGCACGGGGAGTACTGGTATCACAGTTAAATGGGGCAAGCAGTGTTCCGCTGTCCCAAATCTTTTTTCTTGTTTCTGACGCCAGCCGCTTTGTGCTTTGCTTTGGAACCAATGACATTGGATCAACGGTAGCCGATCCACTTCTAATACGCTGGTCTGACCAAGAAAGTGTTGTGGAGTGGTCACCAGCAATCACTAATCAGTCAGGCAGCATCACCCTGTCCCACGGCTCTACCATCGTGACGGCTATCCAGAGCAAGCAAGAAATTGTGGTGTTTACAGATGTGGCTTTGTATTCGCTTCAGTACCTTGGCCCACCCTATGTCTGGGGGTCACAACTGATTGCTGACAACACATCTGTTGCTGGCCCCAATTCGGTGGCCTTGGCAGCAGGGGTTATTTACTGGATGGGCGTAGACAAGTTTTACAAGTACGATGGACGGCTGCAAACTCTCAACTGTGACCTACTCAGGTATGTCTACAACGACATTGAGAGAACGCAGTTTGAGCAGGTCTACGCAGCTACCAATGAAGGGTTTAATGAGGTATGGTGGTTTTACCCCAGTGGTGGCTCGACGACCAACGACAGCTATGTGGTCTTCAACTATGTAGAGAATGTCTGGTACTACGGCTCTATGGCCCGTACCGCATGGCTGGACAGCGGCCTGCAAGACTACCCGGTTGCAGCTACCTACAGCAATAACCTTGTCCAGCATGAACTGGGTGTTGATGACGGCACAGCCGCAACCGCTGTTCCAATCAATGCATTCATTACCTCATCCCAGTTTGACATTGGCGATGGGCACAACTTTG
>Ga0114969_10003991_pt1 | contig 11768 bp, 9 predicted proteins | sample M_130807_MF_Meta_FD_87316 | JGI IMG/M metagenome (GOLD analysis project Ga0114969, IMG submission 87316) | Freshwater microbial communities from Lake Montjoie, Canada to study carbon cycling - M_130807_MF_MetaG | ecosystem: Environmental > Aquatic > Freshwater > Lake | place: Lake Montjoie...
CCGGTGCCCAGACCGCGCCCATTCCCGAGCCCTTACCCGAGCCCGGCGGCGCCACCGGACATTTATCCGGCGCCGCTCGCGCCCTCCGCGCACTCATTCAGCACGGCGTCATTTGTCGCGGCGGCCAGACAGCTCGCGGGTGTGCACTATCAGATGGGTGGCGAATCGCCGGCGACGGGATTTGATTGCAGCGGGTACGTGCGCTACGTCTACGGCCTGTTCCGCATTCCGATTCCTCGCGCGGTCACGGAACAATACCGGGCCGGCAAACCCGCGCGCGGCTCGGAGATCAAAGCCGGCGATCTGCTGTTTTTCAAAATTTCCGGCAGCACGGTGTCGCACGTCGCCCTGGCGCTGGGCCCTGACGAATTCATCCACGCGCCGAACTCCACCGGCGTCGTGCGCATCGAGAAACTCAGCTCACCCTATTGGCACACCCGATTTGCCGGCGCCCGCAGGATCCTCTGATCCGGTTCCGGCCGGCGGCACGACTTCGCCCATGCGCCGCAGAATCAGGGCCTGACGTCGCAGCATAAACGGACTCGGGTGCGCCGGGCTGTACCGGCGTGGATTGATGATGACGGCCGCCATGAGCGCCGCCTGGCTCGGTGTGAGCTCGGACGCTGACACACCAAAATACGCGTGCGCCGCCGCGTCGCAGCCCCAGATGCCGTCGCCCCACTCAATCACATTCAAATACAGCTCGAGAATCCGGCGCTTCGATAGCTCCGCCTCGAGACGACGCGTGATGTAGAGCTCGGTCAGTTTGCGAAACGGATTGCGCGACGGCGACAGATAGAGATTCTTCGCGAGCTGCTGCGTGATCGTTGACGCGCCGCGCATCGGCTGCCCCTTTTCGAGCGTATCTTCGATGGACGCCTTGATCTCGTCGAGGGCGATGCCGTCGTGCGACCAGAACGCCGCGTCCTCCGACACGAGCACCGCGCGAATCAGCGAGGGGGAAATGCGTGCGTAGTTGATCCATCGCTGCGACTTGTGCACCGGTTTGCCGGCCGCGCGCGCTTCGTCGGCGCGCAAGTCCATGAACGCCGTCGAGACCGGCGGCGTGGTTCGCAGCGGCCGCACATTCGGCACGGTGAACCACACGTACGCCAGACCGGCGAAGCCACACGCCGCGGCGCCGACGAGAATCTTGCCGATCAGGCGCAGCGATGCGATCAGTGCGTCGCCTCCTGCAGCGCGTTGAGCACCGCCTGCACGTTGCCTTCCGTCGATCCGGCGCCCATCAGCCCCACGCGCCACACTTTGCCTGCGAGCGGTCCAAGGCCCGCGCCAATTTCAATGCGATGCTCTGTCAACAATCGCCGCCGCACCGCGGCATCGTCCGCACCGGCCGGAATGCGGACGGCATTCAAGCTCCACGCGCGCGCGGCCGGTGCCGGCAGCAGCGACCAGCCTCGCGAGGTCAGCCCCTCGACAAACTGCTGATGATGACGCTCGTGACGGCCCCACCGTGCGTCCAGTCCTTCGTCTTCTGTCTCGCAGAGCGCGGTGTGCAGCGCAAACAACAACGGCGCAGACATCGTGTGGTGATACTTGCGCCCGACCCAATATGACTCGAGCAGATCGAGGTCGAAGTAAAAGCTCCGCGCTTTCACGCGACGCGCCAACGCCGACGGCGCAAACATCACGGGCGCCAGACCCGACGGCGCGCCGAGACCTTTTTGCGAACAGCTGTAGGCCGCATCCACGCCGGCGGCGGCCGTATCGAGCGGCATCGCGCCAAGCGAGGTCACCGCATCCAGCACACACAACGCATCATGCTGATGTGCGATCGCGGCAATCTCGGCCACAGGATTCACGACGCCCGTCGAAGTCTCGACGTGCACAAGTCCCACGACATTGAACTGCCCGTCACGCAGCGCTTGCGCCACGGCCTCGGGATCGACCGCCGTTCCCCACTCGACCTGCAGGCGCTCGACCGCGGCGCCGTAGCGCTCGAACATCTGCGCCAGCCGTTCACCGAAATAGCCGGTGACAACGACCAGCGCGCACATGCCGGGTTCTGTCAGGTTGGCCACCACCGTCTCCATGCCCGACGTGCCCGTGCCTGAAATGGCCGACGTCAGCGATCCTGCCGGCGCGCGAAACACGCGGCCGAGGCGCTCGCGCACATCGTCGAGCACCGCCATGAATTCTGGATCGAGATGCGATCGCGCCGGGGCGCCGAGGGCCTCGCGCACGCGCGGCGACACCGGCGACGGGCCGGGACCGAGGAGCAACACTTCAGAGGACGGCAGACCAATCGAGCTGATCGGGTTTTTCTGGGGGCTCATCAGGGGGGCAACGCCTTTCACGCGTGGACCAACGCTAACAACGGTTCCAGAGCACTGCGGATTTCCGCGCCGGCCGCGGCCGACACCGGCGCCAGAGGCGCACGCGGCACGCCACCGCGCAAACCGGCCATGTCCATCGCCGCCTTCAATCCCGCCACGCTGTGCACCGTCGTCACCAGGCGCGCGAACGCGGTGACCTGCTGCTGCAGACGGAGGGCGTCGGCATGCCGACCGGCGACCGCATGGTCGCGCAGCCGGGTGAAAAGTTCAGGGACGACGTTGGCCGCGGCGAGAATGCCGCCACCGGCACCGCTCACAAGTGCGGGATAGATGACAGGCGCCGCACCGCACAACACCGTGAAGCCGGCAGGGGCGTTGGCGACAAACTGGCCGAGCCGTTCGAGCTCGATGCTGGTTTCCTTGATGCCAATGATGTTTGGATGCTGCGCCAGCACGCGCACGACCGGTGGTGTGAGAATCACGCCGGTGTTGTGCGGCATGTTGTAGAGCACGACCGGCACTGGCGACGCGTCGGCAACGGCCGTGTAGTGCGACGTCAGTGCCTCGCCGGTCATCTGCGGCTTGAAGAAGAACGGCGTGCGCACGAGCACCGCATCGGCGCCGTGAGCGGCGGCCCGACGGCTGGCCGCAATCGTCTGTCGAGTGGATTCGCGACCCGTGCCCACGAGCAGGGTACGTCCGCGCGGCATGGCATCACGCGCGATCGCGACCACGCGTTCCGCTTCGTCTTCGTCGAGCGCGGAGGCCTCGCCGTTGGAACCGAGCGCGAGCACGCCGACCAGATCAGTGCGCATCCAGTGCTCGACATTGGCGCGAATCGCTGCCGCGTCCACCTCGCCGGCCGCATCGAAGACCGTCGGCATCGGCGGAAAGATTCCATCAAGTCGGATCGGAGACATGGATGGCGAGGCTATCAAAAAACACTGCGCGAGTGTCAGCGCTCGCTTCCGTTCCATCGCGAACTGTCACGCGCGGTGAATGGCGACGGCCGACTGCGAACGCAGGTGCTCCTGACGTCGTCTGGCGACAACGCGTCGACCTACGCCGAGACGCTTGGCGTGGCGGCAGACCAGGTGTCGATGTTTGATCCGACGGACACGAAGTTGCGGCATGTACCCACGATCCTGGTGGTTGACCGGCTCGGCATCGTGCGCGAAATGAAAGAGGGCGTGCTGCCCGTTGAGGAACAACACGCCCTGATGGAGCAAATCAAGAACATGCGGTAGGGCCGGCCTAAAGGCCGGCCCCTCCACAAGCGGGCCCTACACTAGCGGGCCCTCCACAAGCGGCCCCTCCACAAGCGGGCCCCTCCACAATCACTTGCCCTTCAACTGTTTCGCGACCTGTTCGACCTGCGCCCAGACGCGAAGGAGGTTGCCGCTCCAGATCTGATCGATCTGTGCTTCGGTGTAGCCACGACGCACGAGCTCGAGCGTCACGTTAAACGCTTCGGCCGCACTGTTGAAGCCGTCGACGCCACCGCCGCCGTCGAAGTCGGACGAAATACCGACGTGATCCACGCCGATCTTCCTCACGAGATAGTCGATGTGATCGACGTAGTCCTTCACGTTCGCGCGCGCGGCCGCCGGCCACTTCGCGTTGATGTCTGCGAGGCGCTTGTCGTAGTCCGCGCGCTTGTCCGCCGGGAGTGCGTCGAGCGCGGCATTGCCGCGGCCGCCCGCACCGGCCGCACCGCGGCCACCGCCGCGTGCACCTGCCGGAGCATTCGGATCTTCAATGTTGCAGGGCGGCGCGGCCGGTGCACCCGCCGCTGCCGCTGGTGCCCCCGCGCGACCACCGCCAGCCGCGCCGCCGCCGGCGCGACCACCACCGCCCGCGCCACCAGCGCCGCGACCGCCGCCGCCGAGACCAAACTCCGTGTTGAGCTTGGCCATCTCCACCGCGCGCTGCGGCGGATCCACCTTCACGTACGACGCGAACGCCACCGTCTGCACGACGCCGCCATTCTTCTTCAGCGCCATCAGCAGTTCGTCGTCCATGTTGCGGCTGTGGTCCGCGACCGCGCGCGCTGATGAATGCGACGCAATGACCGGCGCCTTCGACAGACGAATCGCTTCGAGGTTCGCGCCCTTCGACGGATGCGAGAGGTCCACCATCATGCCGAGACGGTTCATCTCCGCGATGACCTGACGACCGAGCGGCGAAAGGCCGTTGCCGTAGAGGTAGCCCTGCACCTCGCCGGTGTTCGAGTCGGCCATCTGCGAATTGCCGTTGTGCGCCATCGACATGTAGCGGCCGCCGAGTTTGTAGAACTCCTCGACGCGCTTGATGTCGTTGCCGATCGGGTACGCGTTCTCGACGCCGATCACAGCAATGCGCTTGCCCTCTTTGTGGAGGCGATAGACATCCGCTGGGGTCAGCGCGAGACCGATCTGCTTGGGCGCAATCTTCTCGGTCAGCCGGTGAATGGCCGCGAACTGGCCGAGCGCCGCGTTGTATGCGCGCTCATACCCTTCCGCAGTCAGCGGGCCCTGACCCTGATACACGATCATGAACGACACATCCATGTCGCCTTCGATCATCTTCGGGAGATTCACCTGATTGGTCAGGCGCATCGTGTAGTTACAGGCGTCCGTGAAGTTGTTGACGCTGATGTCGTTGTGGGTATCGGCCTTGATGGCGCGATCGTGAATGCCCTTGGCCTTCGCGGTGAGCGCGGCCTCCGACATCTGGGTCGCCGGTGTTGCCTGAGCGGCCAGGTGCATGGGTAGCAGGCCAGCCGCGCCAGCGATCAGCGCAGCGGCGGTCAAACGGAATGAACTCGACATGAAACTCCTCCTGAACGTGCGGAGGAGATTCTATACCCCCAGCAGTCGCTTCACCTGAGCGTTATGCCGCGCCACGTGTGTCGCTGCCCAGGTGCCCACCTGATAGAGGTTGATCGGCGTTCCGATCGTGGACCGCACCGTCAGTTTGGCGCGCTCCGGATCCAGGCCAGCCAACGCCTCGACGATACGCTGCTGCGAGGCCCGGACCTTCTCCAGCCCCTCCGCGCTCGTGACGACCGCCGGCGGGTGAAAGCGCTCGGGGGCCACGAGCTTTTCCGGCACCTTCTCGGCAATCTCGCTCCACGGCGTCTCGGCGAATCCCTCGGGGGCCGGGCGAGCGTTCGACGCGGAGCCATCGATCAGGCCCGCAAACGCATCATTGATCACCCCCACGTGCCACGCCACCTGCGCGGCCGACCAACCGCCGTCGTCAGGTGTGCGCGTCAACTGCTCGGGGGTGGCGCCGTCGAGGCGCGAGAGAAAACGCGCCATCGATGCGTTGAAGGTGGCGGTGAGTTCGGCGATGCGTTCAGTGTGTGTCATTGGAGTGTGGGCTACTTGACGACGGTGACTTCGAGCGGTTGATCGAGACGAATGCGGAGAATGGTGCCGGGCGGCAGTTCGGCGTTCGCGCCGTCACTCGCGGCCATCGTGCCGCCACCTCCGATGAGAATACCGGCGAGCATGCCTTTGCCGCCGCCAAGAATGCCGCCGAGAATTGCGCCGGCCGCTGCGCCCACACCGATCCGGCCCGCGTCGTCGCCCATCTTGCCGTCGATCGCCTGCACGACCGACGCGCGCATCGGAGGCCGCTTGCCGCCGATAACCATCTCGTCGAACGAGAGCGTCAGACTGCCGCGGCGTTCAATCCGGCCGGCCTGTCGCACGGAGCTCACGAAGCCACGCACCACCGTGCCGGAGGGGATCACGAGCTTGCCTGCGATCATCACATCAACCAGCGTGGTCGCTTCGAATCGCTGCTCCACTTTGGCGGTGGCCGACGAGAGCGCCGTCTGCATGCGCACGTCCATCTGCGTACCGACCGGCACCTTCACAACAACGGGCACCGGGTCGTCCGACATGATGGGCAGGGCTTTCACCGTGGATGACTGCGTCTTCACGCGAAGTGTCTCGATCCTGTCGCCGAGGTCCGCGAGATCCTTCGGCGGCACGGCCCCCTCACGGCGCAGCTTGACCTTCATGTACGTCAGGTCTTCCTGCAGTTCGATGAGCGTTTTCTCGGACGCCATGGCGAGCGTGGGGTCGATCTTCTTCAGCCCTGTCACCTGCTGCGAGACTTTGGTGATCTCGGCATCAAGCCGGGTCAGCGCCGCGGCCGTTGTCGACTGCGAGAAAGCTGAGCCGGCAAGGCTCAGGCACACCACAACAAAACTCAAAATCTTCATACGTCCTCTATTGTCGGCCAAAACGGACAGTGTCAGTAGAATGTTAGACAGTGTCCATTAACGTTCGACTTCATAAGACGACCGGCGTCAAGGTAGGGCCTGTCCTCGTCGGCGGCGGCGCCCCTGTGGTGGTGCAGTCCATGACGATGACGGACACGGCCGACCCGAAGGCCACCGCACAGCAGTGCATCGAGCTGGCGGGTGCGGGTTCGGAGTTGGTGCGCATCACGGTGAACACGCCGGAAGCGGCCGCGGCGGTGCCCGAAATCAAGCAGCGGATGCTCGACGCGGGCTGCACGGCGCCACTCATTGGCGACTTTCACTACAACGGTCATTTGTTGCTGACGCGCTATCCGGAAGCGGCGCGGGCGCTCGACAAGTACCGCATCAATCCGGGCAACGTCGGCACGGGCAAGCGGCGCGACGAGCAGTTCTCGATGATTTGTGACGTCGCCGTGCAGAACCAGAAGCCCGTGCGCATCGGCGTCAACGGCGGCTCGCTCAATCAAGAGCTGGTGATGGCGAAGATGCAGGAGAACACGGACCAGCATCTCGGCCTGACATCGGAAGAGATCATCAACGAGTGCATGGTGCTGTCGGCGTTGCAGTCGACCGATCTCGCGATCGAATGCGGCCTGCGTAAGGATCAGATCATCATCTCGTGCAAAGTGTCGCGGCCGCGCGATCTGATCGCCGTGTATCGCGATCTCTCGAAGCGCACCTCGCAGCCGCTGCACCTGGGGCTCACCGAAGCGGGCATGGGCACAAAGGGCATCGCGTGGTCGGCGGCGGCGCTCGGCATCCTGCTCAATGAAGGCATCGGCGACACGATCCGCGTCTCGCTGACACCCAAACCGGGTGGCGATCGGCGCGAGGAAGTCTATGCCGCGTGCGAGATCCTTCAGGCGCTCGGCCTCCGGTCGTTCTCGCCGTCGATCACCGCCTGCCCCGGCTGCGGCCGCACCACGTCGTCGACGTTCCAGGAACTGGCGGAACGCGTGCAGGGCTACGTGCGCGAGATGATGCCGACGTGGAAGACGACGCGTCCCGGTGTGGAGACGATGACGGTCGCCGTCATGGGCTGCGTGGTGAACGGTCCTGGCGAATCGAAGGCGGCGAACATCGGCATCTCGCTGCCGGGCACTGGCGAGTCGCCCAACTGCCCGGTCTACATCGACGGCGTGCACGCCACGACGATGCGCGGCAACTATGACGAGCTCGCGGCGGCGTTTCAGAAACTCGTGGACGACTACGTCGATAGAAAATATCCACAGACCAAATAGGCGCGGCCTGCGGTGTATTCTTGCCGCATGCGACGTCTCTATTCAGCCTGTCTGGTCGTCACCTTCGTATTTGGCGCGAGCTTCGCTTCCCTTGCCCAGGTAAAGCCTGTTCCGGGATTTGCTGACTACGGCAAATTCGAGAGCATCGCGCCTGCGGGCGGCGGCGGTGGCGGCCGTGGCGGACGAGGTGGCGGCGGCGGTGGCGGCCTGTCGACCGACGGCAAATGGCTCGGCTACACGGTCACGAAGTCGAATCGCGACACCGAGCTGCGGCTACTCGAGCTCGGCACAAGCAAGGTGACCGCCGAGCCGAACGGCGCACAGCTCACCTACACCTCCGACATGAAGTGGGCCGCATGGAGCGTGGGCTATTCGCAGGCGCAGCAGGACCGGATGCGCACGCAGAATCAGCCGGTGCAGAACAAGCTCGCGCTGATGAATCTGGCGACGGGCACGAAGACGTCCATCGACAACGTGCAGAGCTTTTCGTTCAGCAGTGACGGCAAGTTTCTGCTCGTGCGTCGCTATCCGCCGGCCGCACCTGGTGGAGGCGGCGCTGCGGCGGCCGCAGCGGCACCAGCTGGCCGCGCTGGCGGCGTCGGGCGTGGCGGCGGCGGGGCAGCGCTCGACGATGCCCCGGCGACCGGCGGCACGATCGGCATTCGCAACCTGGCGACCGGCGCGGAGATGACGTTCGGCAACGTCGGCGAAGAGACGTGGCAGGACGTGGGCGCGATGCTGGCGATGACGATCAGCGCTGCGGACCAGGCCGGCAACGGCGTGCAGCTCTACAACGCGGCCACCGGCGAACTGCGCGTGCTCGACTCGGCGGCCGCAGGGTATCTCGGGCTCGCGTGGCGGAGCGAGTCGTCAGACTTGCTCGTCATGCGCACCAAAGCCGATGACAAGAAGGACGGCCTCACCTACCAGATCCTCGCGTGGACGGGCGCCGGCACGAGTGCGGAGAAGAAGCTGACGTACGACCCGACGACCGATACGAAGTTCCCCGCGGGTAACCGGCTCGTCTCGTTCCGTCGTCCGTCGTGGAGTGATGACGGCAAATCCGTATTCCTCGGGTTTTCAAAATGGGACGACAAACCTGCCCCGGCCGGCAGAGGCGGTCGAGGCGCGTCGGGCGCTGACGCCGCTGCCGCCGAGCCGCCGGTTGAGCCGGCGGACGTTGTTGTCTGGAATTGGCAGGACGCGGACGTGATGTCGAAGCAGAAACTCAGTGCAAATGCCGATCGGCGTCGCAACCTGCTCGCGGTGTGGCATCTCGATAGCGGCGCGCTGACGCCGGTCGGCAAGGACTTTCAGGAAACCGTGACGCCGATTCGGCGCACGAACACGGCGCTGGTGTCGGAGTGGGGCAAGTACGCGATGGAGCGCAGCATCGGCCGCGGCGCGGCGGATCTCTACCTCGCGGATCTCACCACCGGAGCGCGCACGCCGCTGAAGATGAACGTTAGCGGCAACGCATCGGTCAGCACCAACGGCAAGTACGTGCTCTTCGTCGATGCCGATCAGTACTGGACGATCAACCTCACGACCAAAGCCGTCACGAACATCACCGCGAAGGCCGCGACGTCGTTCGTGAACAGAGACTCGGATCAGACCACGAAGCAGAAGCCGATGTTCGGCACCGGCGGCTGGACAAAAGACGATGCGGCGGTGGTGATTTACGACAAATACGACATCTGGCAGGTGGCGGCGGATGGGTCGAGTGCGAAACAGCTGACCGACGGCAAAGCCGAGATGGTCGTGCATCGTCTGTCGCCGATCGACCCGTCGACCGATGGCATTGATCTCGCGAAGCCGCAGTATGTGACGCTCTTCGGCACCACATCGAAGAAGTCAGGTTACGGCATGCTGAAGCCCGGCGCCAGCGTGGACCGCCTGATGTTCGCAGACAAGTCGATCACGGGTCTCGCGAAGGCGAAGGACGCCGACGTCTACGTGCACACCGTGCAGGATTACAACGACTCCCCCGACATGTTCGTGAGTGGCGCGGATCTGAAGACCGCAAAGCAGGTCACCACGACCAACGCCTTCCTCGGCGACTATGCGTGGGGCAAAACGGAGACGGTCGACTACGTCACCGACAAATGGCACGGCATGCAGAAGCTGCAGGGCACGCTCTATTACCCGGCCGGCTACGAACCCGGCAAGCAGTATCCGATGATTGTCTACATGTATGAGTTGCTGTCAGACAACGCGCACCGATTTGTGGTGCCGTCCGATCGCGACTACTACAACACGTCGGTCTTCACGACGCAGGGCTACTTCGTGTTGCAGCCTGACATCACGTTCAAGCCGCGCGAACCAGGCCTGTCGGTGGTCTCATGCGTCACCGCGGCGATCAAAGCGGTGACCGCGAAGGGTCCGGTTGATCCGAAGCGAGTCGGCGTCATCGGCCATTCGTGGGGCGGCTTCGACTCGGCGTTCCTCGCCACACATACGAACGGGCTGCTGGCAACTGCCATTGCCGGTGCCGCGATCACGGATCTGGTGAGCAACTACGGCAACGGTCACTGGAGCTCCGGCATCGCCGAGACCGATCACATCGAGACCGGACAGCAGCGCATGGAAGTGCCGCTCTACGAAGACCTCCAGGCCTACATCCGCAACTCGGCCGTGTTCAACGTCGCGAACATGACGGTGCCGCTGCTGCTCGAGGTCGGCAACCAGGACGGCACGGTCTTCTACCATCAGGGCGTCGAGCTCTACAACATCGCCCGCCGCGCGAAGAAGCCCGTCGTGATGATCGAGTACAACGGCGAGGATCACGGCCTGTCGCAGTACAAGGATCAGAAGGACTACCAGCAACGCATTCTTCAGTGGTTCGGCCACTACCTCAAGGGCGACAAGGCACCGGACTGGATCACGAAGGGCCAGAGCTATCTCGAGCGGCAGGATGAGGTGAAGAAGCTGACCACGACGCCTGCCGGCGCGGGCCGCGGTGGCCGGGGTGGGGCGCAGTAGCTGCGGTGTTCGATTCAAGACAGATCTGGCAGGGGATGGCAGATAACGTCAACCAATGTCACCTCGACTCTTCGTCACTGTTCTGATGTTCTTGACTCTGCCCACGATTGCGATGGGGCAGTCTCTTCAGAAGCCCGATGGCCCGCCGCCAACACCCGAGCACACAGGATTCAAAGCGACGTTGAAGAACATCGTCCATGACTTTGGCCACCTCCCCTCGAAACAGAATCTCCTGATTTGCGTCCTCGGGGGAGCCGCAGCCCTTGCCGCACATCCTCTCGATGATGGCGTCAACAGGCATCTCGTGGGCAAGGCTGCCTCGGCGAACTTTTTCAAAGCGGGTCAGTACGTCGGACAGACACCAACGCTCGTGGGTGCCTCGCTCGCGGTGTACGCGGTCGGTCGCTTGGGCGACCAGCCACGCGTCTCGCACTTGGGCATGGATCTGGTTCGCGCCCTGGTCGTAAATGAAGTTCTGACTCAGACGCTCAAATACGCCACACATCGCGAACGACCGGATCGAAGCGATCACCGCTCATTTCCGTCCGGGCACGCCTCGGCCACCTTCGCCGTCGCGACCGCGCTCGAGCGACATCTTGGTTGGAAAGGCGCCGCGCCGGTCTACCTGCTGGCGTCGTACGTTGCATCGTCGCGCCTGCACGATAACCGACACTACCTGAGCGATGTCGTGTTTGGAGCCACGGTCGGTATCATCGCCGGGCGAACGGTGACGCGACATGGATCCAGTGGCTACACGACCGACGTTGTCCCCGTGCGGCGTGGTGTCGCGATCATGGTTACGCGTCGCTAGCGCGACGATGAGTCCGCCACACGCTAGAAGCTGATCGTCATCCCCAGATCCACCTTGCCCCTGGCGATCCGGAGACTTGTGGGTCTGGTCAGCGACGAAACCAGCGAGAGCCAGTCGGCATGGACCGCGCGCGAGTACCTCGTCTACTTCGCGCGCATTCGACAGATGCCGTCGCCTGC
>Ga0114969_10003993_pt1 | contig 11767 bp, 4 predicted proteins | sample M_130807_MF_Meta_FD_87316 | JGI IMG/M metagenome (GOLD analysis project Ga0114969, IMG submission 87316) | Freshwater microbial communities from Lake Montjoie, Canada to study carbon cycling - M_130807_MF_MetaG | ecosystem: Environmental > Aquatic > Freshwater > Lake | place: Lake Montjoie...
AAATGGACTTTAACATTAGACCACTTAATAGCAATGATTACGACAACATTCTTCTTGGATGGTGGAAGGATTGGGGATGGGTAGCTCCTCCAAAAGATTTCTTACCTCAAAATGGAGAGGGTGGTATCATCATTTTAGATGGCGATGTTCCTATTTGTGCAGGATTTTTATATGCGTCAAACTCAAATCTTTGTTGGGTTGATTGGATTATTTCAAATAAACAATATAGAAAAAAACCACATAGGACAGAAGCGATAAGGTCATTGTTAAAAAATTTAACAACGATGGCTACTAATTTGGGGTTTAAATATTCATATGCACTTATAAAACATAGACCACTCATTGAGAAGTATGAAGAGCTTGGATATGTTAAGGGTGATAATTACCAAGTAGAAATGATAAAAAAATTATAATATGGCAGCATTAACATCAATAGCAGCAGGAGTAGGCATAGCAGCAACGGTAGGCAGTACTGCAATGTCTTTTACTCAAGCAAACAAACAAAAAAAACTTCAAAAAGAAGCTGAGTCAGAAGCAGATAAAGCAATGGCAAAAGCTCGTGCAAGCCTTGAGGTAAACTACATGAATGCATTATCCGTTCCAAAAGAAACTTACGAACTACAAAGAGAAGCGATGATTTCTCAAGGTGCTCAAGCACTTGAAGCAGGTAAAGAAGGTGAAGCTAGAGGAGCAACTACAGTTGCAGGTAAAATATACGGCTTACAGAACCAAGCACAAGGAGATATAAGAACAGCAATGGGTAAAGAACTTACTGAGATTCAAAGATTAAAAATTGCTGAAGATGCTAGACTAAGAGACTTAAATGTGCAAATAGATTTAGATACAGTAGGAGGTGCAGAATTAGCAGCAAGAAATGCTCAAGAAATGGCAGCACAAGCAACAGCTCAAGGTTTTGAAGGAGTTACAAGTGCGGCAACACAAGCAGCTAATTTAATTCCTTTGTATGGTTACAAAAAAGATGCTGCAGTTCCGGGATATGCAGGTCCAAAAGCAAGTGCAACAAATAACACTACTCTTGTTAATCCAAATGGTACTACAAGTCAAATTCAAACTCAAAACTTTCAATACAATCCAACAGGTGCAGGTATGCCTACATTAAACCCAAATCAACAATATCAAGGAATACTTGGAAATCAAATGCAAAGCAATCCTGTAACTTCTTTCTATCCTGATTTTCAGGTAAATCCTTTTTATCCTTAATATATGGCAACATTTTATAAATACCAAGAACGTGACCTTGACAGCCAAGTAAATTATGCTGACATTGGTCTTGGTATATCAAATTTAGTTACGGACCAACTTGCTACAAGAAAGGCAAAGAAGGAGGCGTATGACGACCAAGTAAGAGCATTCAATCAATACTTAGATGAACACCCCGTAGGTGATGATGTGAATATGACTGAATTTACAGCAGACTATTCATCTCAGATGCAACAACAAATGCTTGCCAATCAAAGAGCATTTAAAAATGGTAGGATATCTGAAAGAGATAATGTTATTTTTATGCAAAATGTTCAGAATGGAACAAAGACAATGTTTGATTTGAGTACAGATTATCAAGCAGAGTATGCAGATAAAATGGCAAGGATGAAATCTAATGACCCTGCTAACAAATCTCAATACCTTGAGTCTTTTTTAGCTCAAGATGCAGAGGGATATGGGAACTTTAAAAATGCAAAGCCAATTATAGACCCTAAAACAGGATTGGTATTGATGAGTGTAAAACAAAAAGATGGCACATATGAAACAGTTTCAGCAGCAAATTTACAGACAAGAATAAAAGCCAAGTATGACTACTTTGATACTGATGCAACAGCAACAAGTGTTGAATCAGGAATTGGTGAAGAGATTACTAGTACATTAATAGCGGCAAATCGTTCAAGAGGCGGTAAAATTACTTCAGTAGAAGATAAAGAATTAAAAGATGGATTTAAAGATGCTCTTACTTCACAATTAAACTCTTATTTAGTAGACCAACCATTAAATGTGTCTTCAATACTTACAAATACTTTAAAGGGAAAATATGACTATACTTTTTCAAGAGCAGAAGCTGAAAAAGACCCAACAAAAATATTACTAACAACAGTGCCCGGTGGCAATGGAACTCCCATTCCTGACTTTAGCACCGAAAATGGTAAGAAGCAACAAAAAGAAGCTCTTGATTATATGTATCAACAAGTAATTCAAAAGATAGATAGAAAAGTAGAACAAAATTATATAGGAAAAGAATCAGATTATCAAAGATTTGCTTCAGATGGTGGAGGTGGTAAAGTTAAAACTGAAACATCAGCAGGTGCTTGGAATCAACTACGTTATGGCACAACAAAAGAAGAAAAGGCATCGGCAGCAGATATATTATTAGGTACTCCTATAGCTCAAAAAGAAGGGTTATTAGCAATTGATTTAGAATCTAGTCCGGGGGTTGTTAAACTAAAATATTCTGACCCTACAAAAAACAGAAGTATGCCAATGTATAATACAACATCAAAAGATTGGGCGGCAATGGGTGTTGAGTTACATGGAGAAGAAGATGTAAATAGAGCAATGTTAGCAGGTGGTGGCGGTGAAGATAAAGCTTATGGTAGATTAGGGACAGATCCTGCATCTTGGACAGGTACAAGTTCTTATAGAAAAGGCGGCGCTCCAAAAAAAGCTAATGCTGCAACTAGTGGTGGAACTGCAAGATAAATTTATAAAAAATTATATATGAACGACAAATTATTAAAAGATTTTATTGCTACTGCTCAAAAAAATAATTATAATTGGAACACAGTATTTGATAAATTTCCTGAGTTAGAAAACTATGATAAGCAATTATTAAAAGATTATGTTGCAACCGCAGAGAAAAATAATTACAACTATGAAGTAGTAAATTCTAAGTTTCCTGAATTTGGATTTAAAAAAAAAAGTCAATCCGAAAATGGGGGTTCAATTTTGGGCGGTGGTTCATCGGAATCTCCAAAAACTGATGGTGATTATACTTATGGCGATAGCAAGTCTATGTATAGGAAGCAAGGCGATAAATGGCTTATAAATAATGAATCAACAGGTGGACAGTATGTTGATTTAAAAGACCCAACAGGAAGTAGAGCTAAAGAATTAAATAGAAATGCAAGGAGAATGTCATCTCTTGACATTAAATCTGAACAGGCTTCTAAAGAAATATCTAAAACAAAAGATTTAAGTAATGTAGCTGAGGCAGACTCTGAAATATTTACAGGGTATCCCGGTAAAGAAAAAAATAAATATGAGTTTAAAGATGGGAGTTGGTATGAGCCAAACCCTGAAGTAGAGAAAACAATTCAACGTGAAACTGAAAAGAGAAAGTCATTAGTTGGAACAGCATACGAAAAAACAATTGCAATTAACATTAAGAATGCAATTAAAGACATTCCCAAAACAAGAGCTATCAAAGATAATGCTAGAATAAAAGCATTAAATAAACAGTTTGGTAAGAATGCTGTTGCTCCTATAGCTTCAGAAGTCCCTTTAGAAAAAGTACAAAAGACTGAAGAACAAGATTATTTTACAGGAGCATTTGGTGATGTTCTAAGAGGATTTGATAATATTGTACCAATTGGTATAGGTGATTTTGTTGATGATATGGCTCGTAGTGTAACTTCGGGATATAGACAAGGAACAGTTGCTCAAGAAGCTGATGATTTATTATTAAAAGGAAGTAAGTCTACTCCTGAACAAATACAAAAATTTATAAATGCAAATAAAAATTCTCAGCAAATGTTACCCTCTGCTGAAATGCAGGATTATCAAAAAATATATGAAGAAGAAGGCAAAGGTTTTTGGGGGGTAATAAAAGGAATTGTTAAAAATCCAAGTGTTATTGGTGAACTTATGACTAGTTCATTGGTTTCAATGGCTACTAATACCGATGCATTAAAAGCAGGTGCGGCAGGAGTAGCAACAGGTGCTACATATGGTGCGGCAACAGGAGCACCGGCAGGTGGTGTTGGAGCAATACCCGGTGCAGTGGCAGGAGCTGTTTCTTCAATACCATATGCTTTTGGTTTAGCAAGTAGCGTTGTTGAAATGGGCGCTACATTTGGAGAGTTGCTTACTGAAGAATTAAAAGGGAAACAACTTACTAAAGAAAACGTAAAGGCTATACTTGAAAACCCTGAAAAATTACAATCAATAAGAAATAAAGCTATTGCAAGAGGTGTAATTATTGGAGCTGCAGATGCCCTTACAGGCAAACTTGCATCAGGTGTTGGAGCAAAAATAATAAGTAAATCAGCAGCTAAATCTGCCACAGGAGCAGTTACTAAAGGTGCAGTTGTAAAATCTACAGCATTAGGTGCAGCTATTGAAGCGGCAGGTGGTTCAGCGGGAGAAGCTACTGCAAGGGGCGCTATTGGTCAAGATATGGATGTATCTGAGATAGCACTTGAAGGACTCGCAGAATTACCCGGTGGTATTAGGTCTACTATTCAAGCAAGATTAGCTAAACCATCTTACAAAGTAAATGGAGCTAAAGCAACAGCAGTACAGGTTGATGAATTAATCGATACTATGACCCCTGATGAATTAGCTAAAACTAAGATTGAAATTAAAAATGACTACGAAGGTCGTGAGTTTAAAATGCAAGATAAGATTGTTACAAATTCTATTAAGCAACAAGTAAAGCAAGGTAATCCTGATTTGAACGAGCCAAGTCTTAACGCTATTACTCAGTTAGAAAAAGATTTAGTAAAATTAGAAGGTAATACAACTCAAACAGGTAAAGATAAAGCTGCTGCAATTAGAACTCAGATTAAAAATATTCAAGAGAATCAATTACAAGAAGAGGCTACTGCTGAAGCAATTACTGCAGAGACTCCTGAAATAACTAAAAAAAGAACTGAAAGAATTACTGAGTTAGAAACTGTATTATCTCAATCCGAAAATAATAAAGGCACTATAACTATTGATGACAAAATAATTCCAAGGACTGAATTAGAAAATGAATTAGAAACCCTTAAAATAGAACAAAATGCCATTCAAGAGCAAACAGCAGGTGAAGTACCTGTACAGCCAACAACCGCAGTTGGCGAAGAAGTGGTCCAAGGAGAACCCACAGCAGAACCTCAAGTCCTTACCGAAGAAGGTAAAGCCGAAGAAGTAGATTCATTAAAAGATGTAGAGAGCACTACTAAAGCGTTGCTAGACGCTAACCCAAGTACTGCTGATTATGAAAAACTTACAAATTTAATTCCATTTAAAAAATTTTCAAATAGGGGGTCATCGGAAGAAGTGCTAGCAGAACAGTATCACGAAGCAAAAAAAACAGGCAAAAATCGTAAACTTGTTGCAGCCATAGAATCCCTATTATCTAAAAAACAAACTACTACAGATACTAAAGCCGAAGAAGTAGTACCACTAACTTTAGAAGAAGAACTTCAGATAATTGCAGATGAAAAAGCAGCAGGTACTGTGATTGAAACTACAGATACTAAAGCTGACATAGAAAGAAGAAGACAAGAAGAGTTAAAACAAAAAAATATAGATGGTTATAATTTAGGCACTGAAGGTGATGAGTTTTCTAATATTGAAAAAAGAATTAAAAATGAAGAAGATAATGTAAAAAATGCATCTAGTGAAGTTTATAAAGAAGATGCTCAAAAAAGATTAGACAGTTTTAAAGAAATAAAAAGTGAATTAGAAAAAATCAATGCTAAGTATGATGCAGAACTAGCTGCTTTAGAAGCTAAAGCTCCTATAGTGGAAGCGGAGGCAACACCAAAAGAAAAAGTAGTTGCTTACAGAGCTGAAGAACAAGTAGAACTTCTTAAAGCCATACCTAAAATAGAAAGCTATAAAGTAAAAGGTAAGATAGATAAAACTAAAATGCCGAAAACTGTATTGGCTAAGTATAATAAGATATACGAGAAGTATAACGCACTAATCAGTCCTCTATTACCTGCTGTCAAAACTAAAGTACCTGTGGTTAAAGCACCTGCACCAAAAACACAGGGTAAACCACCTGTTATGTCTTGGTCTAAGGTTGAAGAGTATGACGATGCTGTTATTAGGGCAATGAAAGAAATTCAATATGGGAAATTAAAGCCATTACTTGACCTTGGAAAAAGAACAACTGTAGCACAGAAAGAAGAGATAAGAACTATTCAAGCAAAAATCTCAACTGCCGAAAAAATATTAGATAAAAGAGCGAATAAAATAAAAAAGGAAGCGCAGAGAGTTGAGAAAGAAGGTAAAGGAGCTACAGTAAGAGCAGTAGATAATAACGGAACAGAAGCCGAGTATAGTATAGTTGTTTCTAAAGATGGAGCTACAGCAAAAGTCCAACTTAAAAAGATAGGTACTTTAACTCCAAAAAGAGCAAGTGTTGAAGCTAATCTAACAATACAAACTGACGAGAAAAGAGGAAGGTTTGTTATAACTAAAAACAAAACAAAAGTATATATTGATGAGGTTATAACTCCTGCTAAAGTTGAACCTACTAAGGCAAAGGTTTCGCCTGTAGTTAAAGCAGAACCTGTAAAGGAAGAAGTAAAGGTTGAAACACCTGTGGTTGAAGAAACTGAAGCAGAACCTGTAAAGGAAGAAGCACCTGCACCTACAAAAGAATCAACAGATGATTTTATGGGTGCTATTAATTCTATTAAAGAAGATATTAAAGATACAACCGAAGAAATAGAAAAAGCAAGAGCAGAAGCTAGAGAGAAGGTTAATAAAATTCGTGAGGAAATTATTGATTTAAAAGAATCGAAAGGAAAAGAAGGTACAATAATGGACCTCGAGGCAGATATAAAAGAAATTGAAGATATCCTTAAAGATGATTTAGATGGATTAAAACTTGATTTAGACAGACATGTACAAGCATTAAAAGAAGAAGTTAAAAAGATTGAAAACTTAGACGCTAAAAATCCTGAAAATAAAAAGACACTATTAAGTTATTTAGATGCCGCCATTAAAACTCTTAATGGTTTAAATTCAAATAATGTATTAAATATAAAAGTTGATGCAGGATTTACAATTACAAAATGGGTAACAGTAGGAATATTAAAAAAAATCTTACAGGGAATCCGTGCAGGAGTTATTGCAGGTAATACTATAAACGCTTCTATTAAAGCAATGGCAAGTCAATATAGAGGTAAGCATAAAAATAAAAAAATAACTATTGCTGAGTTTACTAAAGAAATAGAAGAATATTTAAGGAATACATTTGTTGACCAAAAGACAAATGAACAAGATATTCAAGAGGCTCGAGATAAATTTGTTGAAATTAGAGAAGCTGTAAGAAAAGCAAAACTTGCAGTAAAGACAGAGTCTAAAACATTAAGGGCAAATGCAGAAAATGCAATTCGCGAAATGCTAAAAGGCAAAGTTAAAAACTTATCTGCCGTGCAGATGAAATCAATCATGCTTCGCCTTGCAAGATTCAACGTCTTTAGCCAAACACAATACGATAAGTTTATAAACTACGTTGATAAAGTTATTGGTATTGCAGACTATGATGCCAAAGTAAATGAGGCAAATAAAAATAGAAAGAATGCCAAAAAAAATACAATAGGAAATAAACCGAAGCTTGGCGATATCACACCCGATTTGTTTCGTTCACTATCAATAATGTTGAACATAGATGCAAAGTTAATACCAAGTGATGTATTTGAGTCTTATTCTAAGATAGTTGATATGTTATCCAAGAGAGATACAGTATTGCAATTGGAGCAAAGAAGTTTTTTAAATGAAAATGTAGACAAAATTATTGCAAGTATTGAGTTGAACGATGAGAAAATATCTGACTTGAAAGAGTTGTATGATAACTTTGAAAAAGTTAAAGAAGATGGTAAGGTAGACTACTCAGGAACATTAGCTAAAATGTTAAAGGATGATATTATCAATCAGGATGAGCATGATTTAATGAAGACCTTTAAATCAAAAATAGTAGAAGCAAAGGTTAAAGATAAAATGACTGAGCAAGAGATTGCTGATGAGAAAGCAGAGTTAATTGATGAGATAAACAATACCACAATAACATTGGATGAGATTGTTGGAGATGAGTTTAGATTAGAAAGAGAATTAGCTAAAAGATTACAAGTTCTTTTAAAACAAACAGATTTTCAAAACTTAAACAATAAGGACTTAAAAAAATTACTTATAATTATTGACAACATAAACAATGGTTTCGTATCCAATGCTACACAGCTAATGGTAGAGAAGTTAAATTCGACTAAAAAAAGCATTCCATTAGCAACTGCTGTTCACGCAAAGATAACATCTCTTTATAATAAAATGAATCGTTTTATTTCAAAGACATTTTCTAGAGATGAATTTGGAATTGCTGTAGCTCCACTCAATCTTATAGATGAGCAATTCGGTGATTTTGAAACAAAGAATATTTATAATTCTATTTTTAAAGATTCAGCAAAAGCTCAACAAGCATTTGAGGCTGAAATATCAAAAATTCGTGCCGAATTAATAGAGATAGAAAAGGGTTTAGATAAATTCTTTGGTAAAGACCGCAACAAAAAAGTAGCATCAAAAATTAAAATGATGATATATATGTTGCAAATTGAAAAAAATTCAAATCCAAATAGCAATAAGGTACATAATGCAATTGATATTTTAGATGCAACGATTAAATTTTCAAAAGAAAATAGCAAAAAAAGTAAAAATAGTAAGGCTGACCTTAAGGTCTTGGAGTCTATACGCGAAAACTTTGCTAAAGATGAGCAAATAGATATGGTGAAATTATTTAGTTCTTTTGGTGTTCAAGAAAAAAATGCATTAAAAAAACTTCAGGAGATAAATAATAGTATGACTAAAAAAGCCGCTTATACTGCAACTGTTATAAATGGCAATAAAATAACAACTTTTGATAATTATATTTTTCATAATACAATTAGCGCATCCGATGATATATCTGTAGACGCTTTAGTTAATAGCATAAGTGACAATATGCAGCCAACTACTAAATCTAAAAATTTAGAAGAAAGAGGCGATAAGGCACTCGCTATGAACTTAAATCCTTTTCTTGCAGTAACTGTAAGTTCAAGGTCTGTGCTTCTTAATTACCATTTAACAGAGCCAATAAGAACGGCAAGAAAAACACTAATCGATACCATTAAATTATTAGATGAAGAGAAGGCAAATGGTGAAAAGAAAGAGATGACTTTAGAAGAAAAAAAGGCTTTTGAAGCAGCTACTAAAGAACAGTATGATATCCTTAATGCTATAAAAGATGCATATGAAACAGCGACAAAGGATTTACTCACATCAAATTTTACAGAGTCAAGACAATTAATTGAGTGGCTTTCAAGACAGGGATATAGGGCTGTACTTGCAAGTGCACCAAGAGCAGTCGCTGAAATTACATCAAATGCTTTATTTGTTCTTTCTGCTTTTCGTAAAGAAATAATCATTGGATTTAATGATAATTTTTCTCTTTCAAATTCAAGTGATGCAAAAAATATATTAGAAGCTTTAGGTAGTTCTTTAATATCAAGACTTTATCCGGAAGATAGTCTTAGTAGCGTTTGGTTAGATACGAGCGCTTTTGCTAATAGAATTAGTAGGGATGGAAAGATGAGGCCTAAGATGGAAAATGGAGTTTTGAAATTTCATGATAAATATACAGGACGTTGGGTTGATGCTGTATCTTTTATGGCAGATAATTTAATCGCTAAACCCGACCAAGCTATAATGAGACCGCTTTGGTTTGGTTCTTTTGTTAATTCTTTTAAAAATAAAACAGGTGTTGAGCCTGATTTTAACAAAATAAAAGAGAATGATGAAGCGTATATGGATGAATATAGGGATGCTTTAGAAGAAGCAAGAGATGTTGCTGACAATAATGCAGACCTTACGGGTGGTAATATGAACCCTTATATGAGCAGCTTACAGAATGTAATAAGAAAGGAAGATAGTTTTCCTAAAGTATGGTTAAAGACATTCCAAAAGTATATGAATAAATTTACTGTTAAAGAGTATTATACTGCAAGAAAGGGTGTTCGTGCATTGGTTGGTGATGGTGACATTACTCAAAAACAAGGGCGCTTAATCTTAACAGGGGTTGCATTAAGAATGACAATGTATACAACAATTACAAGGTTACTTTCAGAATTTATAATGTACTCATTTGGCTTAGGTGATGATGATGGCGAGGAGGATGATGATTACAACGCAAAACATATTGGCAGAAAATTATATCAAGGATTTACATCAATGTTAACAACTTTGATTTTAGGAAGAAGATTTGGAAATGTTGTTCGAATGGCAGAGAATTATTTTATAGAACGGGCAAATGAAGCATATGGTGAAGACATAGGTCTTAGAAATGGTGAATATGACCCTTATGAAGATGCTGTGCAATTCAATCAATTACAAGATGGTAAGATTGATAAGACTACAGACCTTGTTAAAGTTATAGCAGGACCGTATGCTCCGGCAATTGGTTTTAGTGATTTAGTAATTAAAAAAACTAGGGAGTTGGGTGCTCCTGAAGCAAAAACGGAAAGAGCAAGAATAACAAAAGCAAAAGAATGGGGTAGACTTGGATTGGAGACGACAGGATTTTTAGGAATTATGCCTTTATACAAAGATGTCAGAAAGGTTTTTATGGGATACACATATAAAGAATTAAAAGAAGAAACAAAAAAAGCAGCCGTAAACAAGGAGTCCCAAGCTAAAGCAGATGCTGAAGAGATTGTACAAAAAACAAGTATCTTAAAACAAATGATGAATAGTGGTGGATATACAAGGGAGGGAATAAAGAAAGAGTTACGAAAAATAAAAGACCCTGAATATAGAAAGGCAGAAAATAAAATAGAAGAAGATATGCTTAAATCTATATTAGATAAAACTAAATATAGTAGTAGAACAGACTTTGAGAAAAGAGAGAAAGAAAATGCAAAAAATGCATTTAAACTGTATGATAAAAAAAGAGAAGAGTCTTTAAAAATAAACAGGGAGTTAACAAATAGAATGGATGCTCTTGAATATGGTGAACAATATGTTCCTAAGAAAAAAAAATCTAGCGGTACTTTTGGAGGTGGCGACAGCTTTGGTGGCAGTAGCAGTTTTGGAGGTAGCGATAGCTTTGGAGGAAGCGATAGTTTTGGAGGCGGTAACTAAAACCTAACGTACTTTAAACATTTTTGTTTTTCGTAGTAAGCTATAATCTCCATGTCGTTGGTAGACTTTGCTCGTGGAGTTCTACCACTGTATTTTATTTGACCCACCAACTCATTCAGCTTGGCGTAAATTATTCCGTCTTCACAGGCCCATATAATGACAGGGTTTAGTCTTTTTTCAGATAACTTCATAATCTTTCTTACGGCTATAGGAAGTGGGTAAGCCTTGTCCATTGTTCTTATCCTACCCTTTACCTCTGCGTAAGCTATTAAATTCTTGTCTTTGTCAAAGACCTTATAGTCAATGTCAAATTGATCTAGCTTTTGGAATGAGCCACCAAATATGTCTACAAATTTTTTAATGGCAACCTGTTCTCTTCTTAAATCTTCTTCTACTTCAAAAATCGTCATACTCTATTGATTTGAAAATTAATCTTAACTCTGTCATTAACACTTTTATTTCTGCCTTCGCATCTTCATAGTCTCTATCGGATAGCGTTTCAAATAAAACAACCAAAGAGTCCTGTTGAATACCAATTAGGTATGCAATACGATTGACTCTTGCCTCTTCTATTTTTCTTTGCTCAGTCATTAGATACCATTGAACATCTGATTTATTTTTCTTTCTATAAACTCTTCTTTTCCAACATGAG
>Ga0114969_10003994_pt1 | contig 11767 bp, 10 predicted proteins | sample M_130807_MF_Meta_FD_87316 | JGI IMG/M metagenome (GOLD analysis project Ga0114969, IMG submission 87316) | Freshwater microbial communities from Lake Montjoie, Canada to study carbon cycling - M_130807_MF_MetaG | ecosystem: Environmental > Aquatic > Freshwater > Lake | place: Lake Montjoie...
ATGTCCTACAATAAATAAAAAAAGTCCTCCGAACCACCAAGCAATTCAATACGCCGCCCATAAGCAATCCTCCTATTCAAAACATAAATCTCCATGCAACACAATATAAATCCAAATGAACTACTTTTGATAAATGCTTACGAAATCCCAAGCTTCTGCAATCAGCAAAACAATGATTTGTAATAAAGAAAGTTTGTGGAGGGGAGAAGTAAGTTGGCACCAATTATCCAGACCGACAAAACGAAAACAAATAGATTAGAATGCCATTTACATTTTCTCATCCGGCCATAGTTTTACCGATGAAATTTTTGCCGAGACATTGGTTTTCCATGACTGGGTTAATAATTGGAAGTATGACACCAGACTTTGAATATTTCCTAAGAATGAAAATCCAAAGTAATTATAGCCATACAATAAGCGGATTATTTTGGTTCAACTTACCATTAGGAATTTTACTTGCATTTATTTTTCACAATATTGTTCGTGATAGTTTGTTCGACAACCTACCAAATATCCTAAAATCAAGACTTTTAAAGTTTAAACACTTTGACTGGAATGGTTACTTCAAAAAGAATTGGCTCGTTGTGGTAATTTCTATTTTAATCGGAGCAGATTCTCACATTTTATGGGACAGCTTTACTCATGAAAAAGGATATTTCGTAAGAACAATTCCAGCTATGACAAGTACCATAAATATTTTAGATAGAGAAATACCAACTTTCAAGGTATTACAACATTCAAGTACACTACTTGGTGGACTCGTTATTGCAATAGCACTGCTAAAACTTACATCTGATGATAGGGAATCTGTAGGTTTAAGCGCAAAATATTGGGGCGTATTATCGTTGTTTGTTATGATAATTATAGTGGTTAGAATTTTAACCGGACTTGATTACAGATTATATGGACATTTAATAGTAACTGCAATTTCTGCTGGATTACTTTCATTAATACTGACACCGATATTCTTAAAACAGATTAAATAACTGGTGCCAACAGCGCATAAGCCTAATGCGGGCGATATCGCTGTTCGGTCGAAGTTTCTCATCTGATCGTTTGGTTCTTAATTTCGGCGAAGTATCTTTGAACGCCCGCACAAGGCCTATGCGCAAAACGTTGTGCAACGTTATAAAACATAAACAAAGATGAACACGAATAAGTTAGGAAAATACGAAATTGAATTCATTGAAGATTGTATTCCTTCAATAGAGAAAATGTACAAGTTCAAATTCGATGATGGGGAAACTGAAAGTGTGAAAAATTTCGATGAATTCTGCAACTTAATTATAGCGAAAATCGAGTTAGAAAATGTTGAAAGTTGTACTTCACAACAAGCATTTTATAAATTGCGAAATTCACTAGTTGAAGAGAAAGTCGCTGAAAAAGATAAAATAAAACTTGAAAATAAACTTGAAGATTTGTTTCCACGAAAAAACAGAATTGAACTTGTAAAAAAAGTAGAGAAGAATATTGGCTTTAAATTAAATATATTGACTCCGCCAGCTTATGTTTTTTATACTTTAGCTTTACTTTCAGTAGTTTCATTTATATTGCTTTTTATAAAATTTAAATATGGCATTTCGGGAGTAGCAATTTCTATATTTGGTTTCTATTTGTGTGCTTGGTTTGGAAAAGAATTAAAAATTAAAACTTTAAAAGACTTAGTAGAAAAAATTACTTCAGAAAATTATTTAGGAATCAGGACGCAAAAAAATACTGTAAATAAATCAGAGTTGAAAAAAGTAATTACGGATTGGTTTGCCGAAAATGCTTGCATTGAAAAAGAGAAATTGCAACTAGCAACTTTTGTATAATAGAAACACAGCTGCTTGAACACATAGTTTAGCGCAATCGGGGCATTCTGCTAACCTCATCATTTTATCTCTATTGAGCTTCAGAATAATGATGAAACATTATACCTTCGAATTCCCCGCCTGATGTAAACTTTGAAAACGTTAGTAGTTAGAGTTCAGAATTTAGAATTTGCAAATTTTCACTACATTGATAAATGCATCATTAAGCAAGGGTTGAAATATCTTTCTTTCTAATACTAAGCAAAAGAAAAATACAGACCATAACTTGGGTACTTATTCTGATTTTGGAAGCAAACAATATTTAAACCGTAATCCTACAAATGTATAACCTGGTAAGGAAGAAGAGGTAGGTATTGGACTAGGGTTTCCAAATAATCCAATTCCACCGCCGTTGATATCCCAAATATACCTTTCCTTTAGTAGTATTTCCACGCCATAATTCAATTGAAATCCAGCGAAGTTTACCTTGTTGATTGTATTGTCGTAGTATTTGGCATCTATATGATAGTCATCCGGACTTAAGGTTGTAGGAATAATTCTGTAAGTAGAAGGCGCATATAAAAAAGATAGTCCAAAATAAAATCCTCTTAATGGCATTTTGAGTTCTTCATATCCATCTTCACTTAGCTGGGCTTTTATTAAGCGTATCGGATATACTTTAACTGTTAAACAAACACTTTTCTTTTTAAATTCAGTTCGTGCTTGCTCCGTAACATTGAATTGGGAACTTATCTTCGACGTATAATCTTGTTCACGAGAGTCATAATATTTGGCGTCTTTTTGAAAAGCAATACCAATACTTGCAGCTTTGCCAAGATTGTGCTCCGCTAAAATTCCTACTCCAAAACTAGTACCATTGTGCTGTCCAGCCCTAAGCAAACGAGATTCAATACCAAATACAAATTGACAATTTGCGAGAGACGGATAAAGTAAACCAACTAGTAGTACAAGTAAACATATTTTCATGTGGTGAAAATAGTTTTTGTAATGTTGAAATACAATGTATATCCATAATATTTCCGCGCACTTATAGTTGGATTAACATAAAACTCTTCCCATTTTCGTTGGTGACTCACAACCGATAGAGACATTAGAAGAATAGGAAGTGATATAAGTAGTAAATGGTAAGTAGAATAGTATTTGAGCTTTGGAATTTGGGAATTATTTTTTTGGGAATTTGCATTCCGCCATTGGAATTTATGATTTGACTTTTGGAATTGTCAAATCCTTACAACATCATTTCCTTCACCATTTCTTTCACTTGCTGGGTAGAATCTTTACCACTCAACATCTCCGCCAATACTTCTACTCTTTCTTCTTGGTTTAATGGTTTTACATAAGTGGATAAAGTGCCTGTTCTATTTTCCTTTTTGTAAATATATAAATGTTGGTCGCCTCTACTTGCAATTTGTGGAAGATGGGTGATACAAATGAGTTGATGGTGCGTAGCCAATTGCTTCATAATTTGCCCAACTTGCTTTGCCGACTCACCAGAAATTCCTGTATCAATTTCATCAAATACTAAAGTAGGCAATAGGGTTGTAGAAGCTAGCATCGACTTTATGCATAACATCAAACGGCTCAATTCCCCTCCAGATGCAACTTTGGACATTGGTTGATATTTGCCAGTTTTGTTGGCGTCCAATTGAAATTCAATTTTATCTTTGCCATACAATGAAAATTCAATTTGATTATGTTCAATTCTCATCAATGCATTTGGCATACCTACTTTTTGCAATAGCTCATTTACTGTTCTTTCAATAATAGGGATTTGGCTGGTTCTATTTTGCGTGAGCATATAGGCAACCTCTTCTAATTTGATGAGTTGTGCATCAATACTATTTTTCAAATGAATCTCCGCTTCATCGGCATGCACAGCTTGGTTTATTTTGTGCAATAAATTCGATTTAATATCGAGTAATCCTTGTGTAGAATTGACATGGTGTTTTTTCAATAAACGATTACCTTCATTTAGTTTTTCTGTCAACGCATTAATTTTTTCTAAGTCATAATTTGTGTTATGGTAATGTTCATTACATTCAATACTTAAATCTTTTAATTCTATCAAACTGTATTGTAATCGATTAATCATTTCGCGCATATACGGAATCATCGACGAAAATGGTTCAAGCGATTGTATGATTTGTTTAAGTTGGGAAACGATAGGCCTATCACTTTCACTCAATAACATCAATGCATTCTGCAGAGTTACTTTTAATGATTCACTGTTGTTTAAAACAGTCAATTCCGTCTCTATATTTTCCAGTTCATCTTCTTGTAATTGGAATGCTTCTAATTCAGAATACAAAAATTGATTATAGTCCAATTCTTGTTTGATCAATTTATTATTGGCAATTATTTCTTCATATTCTTCTACCGTAGTTTTAAGTTCTTTAAAAAGCACTTGATAAGTAGCTAATAAATTTGGATGATTGCTAATGGCATCCAGAATGTTTAACTGAATGAATGAATTTTGTAATTCTACCGTATCAAATTGTCTGTGCAAATCAATTAAGAAATGACTAAGCTGCGCAACAACAGATAAAGAAGTTGGTGAATCATTGACAAAAACTCTAGACTTGCCACTTGCATTTATTTCTCGTCGGATAATCAATTCCGCATCATCTTCTAATTCATTTTCCAATAAAAACAATTTGGCTTGATGGTTATTGGAAATGTCAAAAACACCTTCAATTATGCATTTTTCATTTGGGTTCACAATCATTTTTGAATCTGCACGTTCTCCTAAAATTAAAGATAAAGCACCCATTAAAATGGATTTCCCAGCACCCGTTTCCCCCGTAATAATTGTAAGCCCCTTGTTGAAATCAATATTAATTTCTTCAATGATAGCAAAGTTCTTTATCGTTAAATGTTTCAGCACAACGCAAATATACTTGGAAGATATTGGATTTAGGAAATCAGTTTAAGATTTAATTTGGCAAATAAATCATTATAAGAAAATCCTACATATTTTTTACTTTTTACTTATCTAAGTCTAAAATATTGACTTAAATTTAGCCGAACTATTCTGAAAAAGAAGTTTGAGTCAAGATGCCGAAAAATTGTAAACATCATTTGGATTAAATGAAAAACATAGATAAAAAAAGTTTAGATAATGCCTACCGTTTATTCGAAACTGGTGATATGGACAATATGGAAATAGGCACTACCAAAGGATTACAACAAATACATATTTATTTGTTTGGTGGACTGTATGAATTTGCCGGTAGAATACGTACGAACAATATCTCGAAAGGTGGTTTCCGTTTTGCAACAGCTCTGTATTTAAACGAGATTTTGGTCAAAGTAGAGCAAATGCCAGAAAACACTTTTGAAGAAATTATTTCTAAATATGTGGAAATGAATATTGCGCATCCGTTTATGGAAGGCAATGGGAGAGCAATGAGAATATGGTTGGATATGCTTTTAAAATCGAAACTCAAAAAAATAGTGAATTGGCAATTTGTAAGTAAAGAACTTTATCTGCAAGCAATGGAAAGAAGTCCTATCAACGATTTGGAGCTACGCACCTTGCTTATTGGTCATTTAACAGATGAAGTGAATAACCGAGAAATTATTTTTAAAGGCATTGAACAATCGTATTATTATGAAGGATATGAAAAAGGAAATGATGAGGATTGAAAAATCACTTCCTTTCCAAAGAAATATTCTCATCTCCTTCTTGGTAAGGTAAATAGGTGATGATGAATTGAAACATTTCATCGGTTGTTCGCATACTACCTAAATTATCTCTTACCTCTTTAGGTGGATTATTGGGATTGTAAATATTGCTGGAAGTATTGTCGAATAAGCCTTCTACGTGTATATTACTCCCTTTCGGAATTTTTACCATCTTCGGAAACGTATAGAAATTTTGCCAGTTAAAATCCCATTGCGGAATATGTATTAAACGAATCGTGTCTTGTTGTGGTGTCAATGCATAAGCCAAAAAACTTTTACCCAATAAATGCATATGCGGATTGATAGTCAAGATGGAAATGTCATTTGGCACCATAAAATCTGTTGTGTATTTCGATATTTTATTTGGTGGAATAATGAGCGCAGGAACAATTGGAGAAACACCTAAAGTTCCCATTTGAAATTCTTGTAACGGGCGTTTCGGAATTTCCTTTGCATAAAAAATATTGATATAAGAACTGTCCCAAACCTTTTCTGAGGAAGGTCCATAATGTAAGTCTGCCAATAAGAATGCATTTTTTCTATTTGCCTTCCACCCACCAATACCATCCGGATATTGTTGCGCAATAACACCTGGCAAATAATTGACAACCGATTTTGCTAAAATAGGGTAGGAGCCATCATCCTGCAATATCCCTATTTTTTGATAAGCCAATTTAATTGTACTATCCAATTTCATATCACTGACTAATTCGCCATCATACACATTTTTCTTTTTATCAAAATCAAAACGCACCATATCGCCATTGACATGATGTACCACATTGCTATTACCCGGCATAAACTCCACTGCGCGAATGAAAGTATCTTGCGGTAATTCATAAGGCACTTTCACCAATAAAAATCGATCATTGTAATTGCTTTCAATAGCAATTGTTTTGACCGGTATATGTAAGTCAGGAATGCCTAACATGGAGCCTGGCGGTAAGTTTGGCAATGTTGGAATATGCAAGGAGTCGCCAATAGGGCAGTTTAATTTCACCCAAGTATTTATCAAATTAATTTCATCCTCAGTCAAAATATTTTCACCAATAAAATGCGAATAATTAGGATCGGCTTTCCAAGGTGGCATCATGTGATGACTGACAACATAGGCTATTTTAGTTGCATTCTTTTTTATGTCTTGATACGTCAATAAATTAAAATGTCCGATTTGATTTGGTCGATGACAAGAAGTACAATGCGTATAGATTAAAGGTGCTATGTCTTCACTAAATGTAGGATTTGCATTTTTAGTATGACAAGAAAAAAGAAGGATAAATTCAACGAAACAACAAAGAATAAAGCAATATTTTTTCATTCCGAATTTATTTAACTTTCATTTTTCTGTTCACTATAATACTCGCATTGAGTTCAAAACCGATGAGTAAAATTTGTGCCATGAAATTTATCCAAACTAAAAAGATGATGATGGTTCCAATGGAGCCATATATTTTATCATAATTAATCAAGTTGTTGATTGCATAAAAAAAAGCTGTTGTGAATACCGTAATCAAAAATGTAGCAATGATGGAACCCGGACTAATCAACTTTAATCGTGTATGGGTTACTGTTCCAAATTTATAAATAAAAGAAGTAGTGATTAAACACATACATACAATCACGAAATAAGCAATGATATTTACCGCTATAGATTTCTTTAAAAAAACAATGCCCAAACCAGTTGCTAACCACGATTGAAAAAGCATAAAAAGCAAGGTACTCAATAATGCAATGATGAGTAGGAATGTCAATAGAATTGCCATGCCACGTTGTGTATACCACTGTCTTCTTTTAAATCCAGGTAATTGTCTATCAAAGGAATTCATCAATGCCATCATGCCATTGGAAGAATAATAGATAGTCAATAAAACCGAAAAGGAGAGTAGTACATTTTTTTTATGGTTGATAAAGTCCTTAATTATTTTGCTTATTCCTTGTTGCATTTGCTGCGATGGTGTCAACAATTTCATCATATCCATAATCATTTTAATGATCTTATCTTCAGGCAAAGGCAAGTATGGAATTAAGGTAAAAAAGAAAAGCAATAAAGGCGGCAATGCCATAATAAATGAAAATGAAATCGAACTTGCTCTTGTATAAAATCTATTAGAGAAAATTTGTTTCCGAAAAAAATTTAAGGAATCAAATAAAGAAACGCCTTCAAAACGAGGTAAATAAATACTATTCAACCAACGAAAAATTGCTTGGATTGGTTTTAAACGAATGATATATAATTCAAGCCGCGTCATGCCATTTCTTTATTTAATATTTCTCAAATCAAGCGCATGTTGATATTTTTTTGCATTCAATAAATGCGCTGCATACGTAGCGGCAAAATTATGGGAGCCACTGAAATCTTCTTTTGCGCAAAAGAAAAGATAATCGGTATTTGCTGCATTCAAAACGGCATCTATACTTTTTTCACTTGGGGTACAAATTGGACCTGGCGGCAAACCAGTATTTAAGTAAGTATTATAAGGAGAATGCGTTGCTGTATGGATTTTCAAAATGCGTTTCAATGTAAAATCTCCCACTGCAAATTTCACTGTCGGGTCAGCGCCAAGTGCCATTCCTTTTTTTAATCTATTCAAATATACACTTGCAATTATAGGTTTTTCTTCATTATTATTCGTTTCCTCTTCTACTATCGACGCAATGGTAATAACCTCTACTATCTTGAGTTTAAGCGAAATGGCTTTTTGTCTACGTTCGCTTGTCCAAAAATGTTGAAAGGTTCTGGCAATTTTTTCAAATGCTTTATCCGCTGTTGTATTCCAATACAGTTCGTACGTATTCGGCATGATAGCACATTGAATTTGATTACTGTCTATATCAAATGTTTTTAAGTAAGCGTTATTATTAAAAAGCTTTTCTAGCTCTAAACTATCGGCTTCTAAATTGCTTGCAAATTTTCGAATGATGTCTCGTTTTGTTCTCAATTTATTAATGACCAATTTTACAGGCCTTTGTTTGCCCCCTTTCAAAATACTGATGATGCTATAATTGCCCATACCTTCTCGCAACTCATATCGTCCAGGATGTATATCATTCGGATAATCCATTTGCTTGGCCACTTCTTCAAAGCATGCTAAGTCTCTCACGAAATTATTTTCTTTAATTACTTGAATGACATCCGCATAAGTGGATCCAGTATTGATATATAAAAATTCTGTTCCAGAAAAATTACCAGTATTCGATTTGAAATATTTGGCATAAGCAAAATACCCAAGCACCAATACTATCAACAAGGCAACTGCTGCTATTATTTTTTTAATCATCTTACAAACACGTCTTTTTTTAATCCTAACCAATCTAGTGCATTATGGTATAGAAAATTTTCTTTCATTTGGTCGCTACAGGAAAGGCTTTCTATAAGTTCACCAGGCCGATGTTCGCCCAAAGGAAATGGATAATCACTACCACAACAAATTTTTTCTGCGCCAATTGTTTTGAGCAATACATCAAAAGAAACAGCATCATGCACCAAACTATCTACCCAAAATTTGCCTAAATAATTTCGTGGATTATTTGGATTATCAATGGCACATAAATCTGGTCGAACGTTGAAGCCATGCTCTATTCGTCCTATGGTTGCTGGAAATGAACCTCCTCCATGTGCAAACGCAAAATGAAGATTAGGAAATTTTTCAAGTACGCCACCAAACAAAATACTACAGATAGCACGTGATGTTTCGGCAGGCATTCCAACTAACCAAGGCAACCAATATTTCATCATCTCATTTTCACCCATCATTTCCCATGGATGTATAAAAATGCTACAGTTTAATGCTTGTGCAGCTTCCCAGAAAGGATGGAAAGAGGCATCACTTAAATTCAATTGATTAATATTAGATCCAATTTCAATGCCGGGCATTTTTAATTCTAATACAATGCGTTCCATTTCCCGAATGGCTAAATCTATATCTTGTAATGGCACCGTACCTAGACCTACAAATCGCTCAGGATGCAAATCACAGCAGGTAGCAATATGGTCATTTAAAAAACGAGAAGTTTCTAATCCGTGCGCAGGCTTTGCCCAATAATTAAACAAAACAGGAATAGTAGATAAGACTTGTACATCGACTGCTGTTGCATTCATATCCAAAATTCTATCCTTAGGCTCCCAACAATTACTTTCTACTTCTCTAAAAAATTTATCGCCTTTTATCATTCGAGCACAACAAGGTTTATGATGTTCGAGGTGAATGAAATCGCCGTAACCAAATTTCTCAAACCAATTTGGAATATGCTCGGGCATGATATGCGTATGAATGTCTATTTTTTTTAATGTCATATTTTGTATTTGCTTGTCTACTGCTCTTGCTTAAGAACTAAAAGAAGTATGGTATGTTGTTCTATCCAAAAATAATCTTCAAACCTTGAGTTCTAAGCACTTTCAGGGAAGTTGATTTCTTTTGGACGCAAAATAATAAAGTTCAGTATAAAAAACTAATTATAACAAAATGGAATTTGGAATGCGAGGTTAATTATAATTTGGTGATAAAAAAATACTTTTTACTTTTTACTCTCTACTTTCTACTTTCCTTCTCAATACTAACTACTCATTACTCAATACTAACTTATTGCTTATATCTATATTCTTCTCCTTTGAAATCTTCTTTTAAAAACTTATCTACTGTAGCATTAAACAATGCTGGATTTTGTTTCGCTACATGATGTGATTCGCCAGATAATATGGCCAAATTAGCCATTGGGATATTTTTATACATGAAAAAAGTGTGTTCCTCTTTGATTAAATCTCTATCGCAACTCATGACTAAAACAGGTACTTTTATTCTGTGTAAATCGTTTGCTGAAATATTTGGCTGAAACTCCATCATTCTATTTTTTTTTTGTACCAAATACCAATTTTGTGTTGTGTCTTTTGCCATAATCATTATATCTGCCTTCTGCCTTTCTTCTCTTGTATCAATAACACATTTCGGATAAAGTGCGGTTGAATCGGGTTGCATATTCGCACCAAAAGCGACAATTTTTTTGATATGTTGCGGAAAATAAATGCCCATTAAGATACCAATTATTCCGCCGTCACTTTTTCCAATTACATATACCGAATCCATTTTCATTAATTGTATGAAAGTCGCCATATCATTGGCTTGCTGCATATAACTCAAACTATCTTTACCCAATTCAGATTTGCCTCGTCCTCTACAATCAATGGCAAACACTTTGTACTTATTTTTGAAGAATTCGATTTGTGCTGACCAACCTTTTATACCTGTTCCATTTCCATGAATCAACAGCAATGGTGTCCCTTCTCCGTACACTTCATAATATAATTGCACCCCATGAATATCAATGTATTTACCAACTTCTTTGTTGTCGCCATACGTAATCGGCGTTTGCGAAAATGCAATTTCACTTATGCAGAATAGTAAGGAACAAAGGATTATGTGCAGAATTAATTTCTTCATGATGTATTAAGATGTAGGTTACAAAAGTATAAAGTATGTCCACATAATATATTTTCTCCCGATTCATGTTGAAATTTCTTGTAGTCTGTTGCACAACTATTGGGTTCAGTATTACATTATCCATCAGTTTAATATTACATTTACCACCCAAAATCAATGCAATGAAAATTAAACTGCTTTTTACCATTTTGCTTTTTGTTTTAAGTGGAGGGTATTATTGCCTTCATACAAATACTCTTCTATTTGATGAGGACACTGAAGATATTCAAGAAGATAATATCAAAAGAGAACATTGGATGAATACCATGTTAGCTGATCCTGCAACAGGAAAAATTCCGATAGGAGCAAGTTTTTCGGAGATTCGTTTTCTTCAACAATTACAATTGGATAATCAAGCTTTATCCAAAAATAATAGAGGTGTTACTTGGAACTCGCGCGGGCCGTGGAATGTAGGCGGTCGCACCCGTACAATGGCAATTGATTTATATGATGAAAATCATTTATTGTCTGGTGGAGTGTCTGGTGGTATTTGGCAAAGTATGGATGCTGGCGCTACATGGCAAAAGGTTTCAGATCCAAATTCTCACCCTGGTCTGGTTAGTATCGTACAAGATCCTGGCGTCGGTAAAGGAAATATTTGGTATGCTTTATCTGGCGAATTAACTGGGACATCCGCAAGTGGTGGATCCGCATTTTATTTAGGTGATGGTGCATTTAAATCTACAGATAATGGAAATACTTGGGCACCAATTGTGTCCACAGCCACTGGCACACCAAGTTCATTCACCAATGATTTTCAAGGCGGCTGGCGAATTGCTTGTGCTGCAAAAGACA
>Ga0114969_10003996_pt1 | contig 11764 bp, 8 predicted proteins | sample M_130807_MF_Meta_FD_87316 | JGI IMG/M metagenome (GOLD analysis project Ga0114969, IMG submission 87316) | Freshwater microbial communities from Lake Montjoie, Canada to study carbon cycling - M_130807_MF_MetaG | ecosystem: Environmental > Aquatic > Freshwater > Lake | place: Lake Montjoie...
CGTCTGGAGCCGACCACCCGGCCGGCGAGCGGCATCGACCAGGACGACCCGGGCACCGCCGCGCGCGAGTACGCCTGCACAGACCAGGCCGGCCAGGCCGGCGCCGACCACCGCGACGTCGTGGCGCTCGACAGGAGGGCGCCGGCGCATGGCTTCGATCGGCAGCGTCACGGGGGCGCCGCACCGGTCCGCGACTTTCGTGCCCCGATGACCGCCGGGCCGGGCCGGTCGTCCGAAGCGTCGGACAGGCGGCGCGACGTCGGGAGCGGCTCTGCGGCGATCATCGTCGCTCGTATAGCGGGCCGACCCTTGGCGCGGAAGGCGAACACCCCGAAGGCTTGCGGGGCGTCCGACCCGCTCGACCGCCGCACTTGACCATTTCGGTCCGCCGCAGTTAGCAGCCATGCATGGCGAATCGACGAGCAAGACGGGGTTGGGCCGGCGCCCTCGCCGGCGGCGCATGGGTGCTCGCGGCATACGGTTGTGCGAGCGGGGATCCGGAGCAGGCGGGCCGCGAGGCGGCGGCGCGCGCCAAGGCAGCCATCCGGGCGATCGACGCCGACGCGCACGACCAGAAAATCGCACCCGAAGTCGTCAAGACGGTCCAGCAGCAGTTGACCGCGATCAAGGAGTATCAGGGTCCGATCGACGGGAAACTCGACCCGGTGACGCTGAACGCCTTCGAGGCCTTCCAGCGCAGCCAAGGCGTGACCACCAACGGCATGTTCACCGACAAGCTGCTCGCGAAGCTCGCGGCGGCGGCTGCCGCCGCGCAAGCCGGCAAGTCCTGACCGCGCGCCCCCGGCGCCGGGGCTTCACGCCCCTTGAACGGGTGTCCGCGCGAGGCGGCGCTGGGCCTGCCCGTCGCAGACCGCGCGGGCTTGCGCGACCGCTTCGTCGAGCATCGCCTCGGTGAGCCGCCTGGTCTGCGTGTTCTGGCGGCTCGGGTGGTAGGAGCCGATCATCCGCAATCCGTCGGACCAGCGGAGTTCCGTCCCGTGGCCGAAGCCGGCGCGCTCGGTCGGCTCGGCGCCGCGCGACCGCTGCGCGCGCAGGGCTGCGTCCCAGGCGATTCGGCCCAGTGCCAGCACCGCACGCAGCGAGCGCAGGGCCCCGAGCTCACGCTCGAGGAACGGCCGGCAGCGTCCGAGTTCCTCCGGCGTGGGGCGATTATCCGGTGGCGCGCAATGCGCCGCAGCAGTCACCCATGCGCCACGCAGGACGAGTCCGTCATCGCGCGACGCCGAGCGCGGGCGATCGGCGAAGCCGGCGCGGTGCAGCGCGCGATAGAGCCAGTCGCCGCTCGAGTCCCCGGTGAACATCCGGCCGGTGCGGTTCGCACCGTGTGCAGCGGGTGCGAGCCCGAGCACGAGAAGCCGCGCCCGTGGATCGCCGAAGGCCGGCACCGGACGGCCCCAGTATTCATCGTCGCGATGCCTGCGCACCCGGACCCGGGCGACCTCGCGGCAGTGCGCGACGAGTCTCGGACAGAGTTCGCAGGCGATCACCTCGTCGCCGAGCCGCTCCAGGTCCTGCGCGCAGGCGACCCGCGCGCGTGGAGGCGCGACCGCAGCATCCGGTGCGGCCTTCAATCGGCGACGCGCAGCGCGCCGCCCGCGGGCAAGGCGCGCGCAACCGGGCCGCCGACCTCGGCGATGCGCCGGTAGAGGCTGTCGCGCGACCAGACGTAGCGGTGGGTCGCGAAGAGGTGGGCGAGGCCCTTCATGTGGCGCAACGTCAGCATGTTGAGCCGCTGGCGGGTCACGCGCTGGCACTCGTGTCGCACGACCGCGTCGCCCAGATAGACGACCCGCCAGCCCGCGAGATGCATGCGCAGGCAGAGATCGACGTCCTCGGGCCCGTAGAAGATGCGCTCGTCGAGCCAGCCCACCGAGTGGAGGGCCCGCATGCGGATCGCCTGGCAGGCACCCACGACGTAGTCGATGTCGCGGATCCCGTCGTGGTCCCACTCGGCGAGTTCGACCTCCCGCAGGAAGCGGTTGCCGAGGTTGCCCGGAAGCTGGCGCATAACCTTGTCGATGAGCGTCGGGAAAAGCTGGCAACTCGGCTGAACGTGGCCGTCGGGCATGATGAGCCGGGGGCCGGCCACGCCGACGTCCGGCGACGTGTCGAGGAAGTCGAGCAGCCGGGAGAAGGCTCCGGGTAAGACGACCGTGTCGACGTCTAGGATGATCGAGTACGGGGTCCGGGCCAGCACGAGACCCTGGTTGCGGGCGGCCGCGACACCGCGGTTCTCGCGGTTGCGTATCAGGCGTGCGCCCGGGGCGCGCTCGCGGACGAGTTCGGGCGTCCCGTCAGTCGAACCGTTGTCGATGACGATGATCTCGCCGACCTCGCCCGGCGATGCCTGCGCGAGGGAGTCGAGGCAGGGACCGACGTGCTGTCGCGAGTTCCAGGTCAGGATGACGACGGTATAGCGCGGACGTAGGGTCTGGCTCACGATTCTCCTCCTGCCGCGCGAGGCGGCTTGCTGCTGCCGATGGTGGCCCAGCGCACGCGCCGGCCGGTGCGCGCGGCGACCTCGGCCGCGGCCCGCGCCCCGAGGCGCACGCCGAGGTTGATCGCGGCGAGCGGCAAGTCGCGACGGCCGATCTGACGTCGGATCTCCGACCAGGGATAGCTCGCGATCGGTTCGCCCTCCGCTCCCGCCACGCGGCGGGAGGCGCGAATCTGGACCTTGCCGGCCTCGGTACGCAGCCGCTCGCGAAAGTAGTCGCCGAGGGTGGCCGGGGGCCGGAAGAAGACCCGGGCGTCCCCGACCGTGAGCAGGCGCTCCCGGCCGAGTTCCGCCGAGAGCCAGCCGTCCTCGAGCAGAAGACCTTCCGGCATGGCCAGCGCGGCGGCGCTGCGCATCGCGTAGAGGCGCCCGCCGACGACGCCGAAGTCGAACCTGTAGGGCAGCGCCGCCGCCCGGGCGACGACGCCCGCCCCCTCGAGCCGCGGCACCTGTCGCGCACTCGCGAGCGCCGCGTCCGGCCGAGTCTCGAGCGCCTCGACCAGACGCAGCAGTGCATCCGGCGCGACGTCGACATCGGCATCGCAGAAGACGAGCAGCGGGGTCGCGCAGGACGAGCGGACGAGGTTCCAGGCGCGGGCCTTGTCGGCCCGCGGCTCGCGGATGACGGCGGTGCGCAGCGAGCGCATGCAGTCGGCGAAGCCCCTGGCGTCAGCGAGTGCCGCGCGCCCCTCCTCGCCGTTCACGCAGATGGCGAAGTGGATCTCGTGTCCGCGCGCGGCGAGGGTTCCCGCTGCGCGTTCGAGCGAACGCAGCGTCGTGCCGAGCGCTGGCTCGTCGGCACGCGCCAGGACGGCGATGGTGATCGCCTCCCGTAACCGTGCCGGCTCCGCCAGGGCGTCGCGTCGCGGGGCGGCGGCCAGGCGGGCCGCCGCCGCGGCCGCGCGGCGCGAAGCCTCGGCGAGCGGGCCGGCGCCAGGGCCGCGCAGCGCGACCAGCGCGAGTGCACGATGGTGCCCGGCCGCCCCTCCGCCGTCGCCGCTCAGCCGTTCGATCGCCCAGCGCAGCCCGAAATAGGACGCGGCGGCACAGCGCAGGGCCGCGCTGGCGGCCGCGCCGCGGCGCGAGCGGTAGTCCAGGAGCTGGCTCGCCAGGATGGCCGCCGAGCGCTTTTCGCCGAGCAGCGCCTCTCCGGCCGCGTTTCCTCGATGGTAGATCGACACCTGGGGCAAATAGACGACGGCCTTCCCCGATTCCTGTACGCGCCGGCAGAGGTCCATGTCCTCGGCGTAGAGGAAGAAGCGCTCGTCGAACCCGCCGAGCCGGGCCAACTCCGTGCGGCGCCCGAGCAGGAAGGCCCCGTGGCACCAGTCGACGCGGACCGGCCCCGTTCCCCCGGGAGCCGAGACGCGCGACTGCCAGCGCCCCCCGAGCAGGCCGCGCAGCGAGAAGAAGGGCTCGACCGTGGGCACCTTCTCCCCTCGCTCGTCGACGATCGCGACCGAGACGAGTCCGGTTGCCGGGTCGGCGTCGAGAGCTGCGCGAGCAGCGTCGAGGGCGGCCTCGCCGGCGACGGTATCGGGGTTCAGGAAGAGCACGTGGCGACCGCGCGCCGCGCGCAGCCCGAGGTTGGCCGCCCGGGCGAAGCCCAGGTTCGACCCGGTCTCGATCCAGCGCACCGGCGCCGCGGCCGCGTCGAGCCGCGCACGACTCCCGTCGGTCGAGCCGTTGTCGACCACCAGGATCTCGCGATCCGGCCCGGCGACGGCGGCGACGCAGGCCGGCAGGTACTCGGCCCCGTTCCAGTTCACGATGACGATGCTCAGCGACGGCGAAACGACGCAGGTTTCCGGCGCGACCGCGCCGGCCGCACCGGGCGACTCCGTCGGGGCCGCCGGGTCCGGCATCACGTCCAGTACCGGATCCCGCGCAGCGCGTGGCAGGCGTCGCCAAGCAGGACCGAGTAGGCACCCGGCACCTCGGCCCGCAGGCGGTCGAGATCGTGCTCTCCCGCCAGGCGCCCGACCACTTCGCCAAGTTGGACTCTCGCGCGGGCGACCGCGCGCTGGTCGTCGGTACCGAGCTTCACCACGCCGCACTTCACGCCGTAGCCGATATCCTCGATCAGGTGGCCGAGAAACGAGAGCTTGATCGCGTCGGCGTTCAACCGGACCATCGGGTCGTCGCCGCGCAGGGAGGCATCGACCAGCTTCTGCTCGAGTTGCAGCCGGAAGATCGTCGCGCGCAGCAGCCGCTCGAAGCGCTCGGGCAGGGAGCCGCCGCGGTAGCCGTGGCGGAGCGCGTCGATCAGGCCGTAGACCAGGTGCGCGCCGTTGCACGCCTTGCCGTGGACCGGGCCGCGTCCGTAGCCCTTGCCCTCGTCCATGCTCGCGAAGATCGGGGCGTAGACCGCCTCGGTGTCCCGCAGGTGGGCCTCGACGAGATCTGCGACGTCGATCTCCGCGCCACGCGCCGTCTTGAAGCGGTCGTGATCGGGCTGGAACTCGTTCGTCAGCACGCAGATCGCCCACGAGGCCTCGTCGTCGCCCGCCCGAGCCGGTTCGTAGACCGCCTCGGATCCCGCGACGATCTCGCGCCGCGTGTAGTTGCCGCGCGGGGTGACGAAGCGGCGGTCGTAGGGCACGTCCGTCGCCTGCAGGATCTGCAGGAAGTGAAAGGGATGACGCTCGAGCGCAGGCGTGAAGCGCGGGTACGACTTGCCATCGAGGGTCACGATCTCGAGCGAGTCGGCCACCATCTCGTCGAGAATCGGCTTGCCGCCCCTGCGGACATCGGGGCCCAGCGCGAGGATCACGTGCGCCCAGAGCCAGGGCAGGTTCGGCACGCCGGGATCGGCGACGAGCGCCCGGCGATCGATGATCTCGCGCAACAATCCCGCGGTGTGCAGGTCGGCGGCTCGCTCCGGCGAAAGCGCGTCGGCCGCCGCCCCGCTTGGCGTCGCGGACGAAAACGGTACGTCGGCCAAAGCCGGTGCGACGCCGCGCGCGATCGGACCAAATACGCTGGTCGCAACCAGACCCGCACCCCGGCGCAGCAGCCGGCGCCTGGACCATCCTCCACGTTCCACCCTCACCTCCCCCACACGATCAGTCGGCGAACAGATCCGCCGCGCCGAACGACCGCGCGAGTTCCGATTGCCGCGCGGCATACTCCGCTCCGCCGATCGGCGGACGGAACGGTTCCAGGAAGAGCGGAGCGATTTCCGCGTCGCTGCGCAACCGCCGGCCCTCGATCGCCTCGCGGCGGGCCCGGGCCCGCGGCAGCAGGGCGAGCGCGCCGAGGATTCCCCGCTCGCAGGCCTGCGCCCGCCCCGGCTCGAGGCGGGCCCGCTCCGAGGCGAGCGCCAGGGCGCAGGGCCAGACCCGCGCCGAACGCTCGGGTTCATAGTTCTTGAAGACCGCGAGGAGCGCGTTGCGCTCCAGAAGCTCCATGCGCCGGCCCGGCCCGAGCAGGCCTTCGCTGCCGTGCTCCCGGTGCCATGCGATCGCGCGCGGGGCGACCACGACCCGGTGGCCGAGCACCCAGGCGCGCCAGCCGAAGTCGACGTCCTCGAAGTAGGCGAAGAAGTCCTCGTCGAAACCACCCGTCTCGAGGAAGACCGCGCGATCGACCAGCATCGCGCCGCCGCTGGCGAAGAGCGAGGCGAAGGCGTCGCCCTCCGCCCCACGATTTTCGGGGTCCGCGGGTTCGCCGTGGCCGCGCGGCGCCGCGTGGCCGTAGAAGTTCATCACCCCGCCGTCGAACTCGATCCTCCGCCCCGAGGCGTCGAGGATACGGGCCCCGACGCAGGCCGCTCCGTGGCGCGCACGCGCCGCGACGAGTTCGCGCAGGAAGTCCGGGTGCACGCGCACGTCGTTGTTCAACAGGCAGAGCAACGGGGCCGCGGCCGCCTCGGCGCAACGGTCGTTCGGCAGGGCGAAGCCCAGGTTGGTCGGCGACTCGAGCAGGCGCACGGCCGGACGCTCCGCCCGCAGCCACTCGCGGGTGCCGTCGGTCGATCCGTTGTCGAAGACCAGGATCTCGATCCGGTCCGCGGGATAGTCCAGCGCGTCGATCGAGGCAAGGCATTCCGCGAGCAGGGTGCGACGGTCGCAGGTGACGATCGCGATCGAGATCTCGGGCGCGCGCCCTCCGGCCGCGGTCACCGCTCGAGTCGGATCCACGGCGGTCAACTCCCGGGCACCGGGCGCGGGGCGAGGCCGTCGGGAAGCGCAGCGAAGGCCGCGCGCAGCGCCTCGGCGTCCGGAGGCCGCGCCGGCGCGAGGTCGGCGAGGCGGCGCAGCGGGTCTCCCCCGCGCCGGTCGACCACGACCAGATGTCGGTACGCCGGCTCGACGCAGCCGCCGAGGCCGATCGCCCGGTTCGCCGCGCGGTTCGCCTCGGCGAAGGCACGATCCTGCTCGGGGTGCGAGAGCCATGCGTTCATCGTCTGCAGGAGCAGCCAGGACGGCAGGTGGCCCGAGGGCAGCACCGCCACCCCGGCACCGCGTGCGCGGAAGAATGCACAGGTCGCTTCCAGGTCGGGGTGACCATGCGCGAGGTGCTCGGCGAGGAAGCGGTGCTCGTAGCCGAAGCGCGAGCGGATGAACTCGTGCAGGAAGCGGTCGGCGTCGGCCACCCCGGGCGTCGCGAACGGATTGGCCAGCAACAGCAGGTCGCCGGCGACCCGCCAGACCTCCGCGAGCCAGTTCTCGCGCTGTGCCCCCGGCACGTGCTCCAGCACGTCCATCGCGACGACCACGTCGCGCGAGCGGGCGGCAAACGGCAGTGGGCGGCCTGCTTCGACCAGGATGTGCCCGGGCACGTCGGCCCAGCGGGTGTCGACGACGGCCACGTCGAATCCCGGGAAGAAATCCCCGGTCCAGGCGAGGTGTCCGGCATCGCCGCCCATCGTGCCGCCGACGTCGAGCAGGGAGTGCGCCCCGGGCGCGAGCCGCTCGACGACGGCGACCGCCAGCGCATAGCGCTCGTACAGGTCGAAGGGCAGGCTCGAGAGCAGCGGCTCGACCGCCGCGGGTGCGGCCGCGAACGCGAGCCGGTGCAGTCGCGACCAGCCGCGCGACAGGGCGAAGCGCAACCCGTGCCCTCCGCAGGGAACGACGAGGCGGGCCCGTCGTACCCGGCGCTCCGGACCGTCGTCGGTAAAGTGCGCCTCGATCCGCCCGTCGAGAGCGACCTTCAACTGGCCCGGATCCACGCAGTCGATTTCGACCTCGACCTCGAGCGGCGTCGCGGCCGTATTGAGGAGATAGACCATCGCGCCGTCGCCCAGCACGCGTGCGTCGTCGGGCAGGCGCTCGCCGAAACCGCTGCGCAGGCAGGCGCGGAGATGTGGGTCGCCGCTCGTGCGCAGGACCGGATCGGGCGTACCCAGCGCATCCCATGCCACGACCGGTGGCTCGCCCGCACGGCGCCCGACGAGTTCACAGTTGAACTCGGCCTGGAAGAAACGGAGCGTCGTGCTCAGGCCCGCGTCTTCGAAAGCCCGCACCCAGAAGGACGGCGGACGCTCGGCAACATGGGTCGGCTCCTCGCGGCCGAACAGCAGCGGGTCAGGGGTCGCCGCGAGCAACAAGCCGCCCGGACGCAGCAGGCGCGCACACTCGGCGACCACCGCCGCGGGGTCGGGCACGTGCTCGAGCACGTCGAAGGCGCTCACGACGTCGAAGGAGGCATCGGCGAACGGTAGATGCTCGGCGTGGGCGAGCCCGACCCGCCCCGCGGCCGTCGGAACGCAGCCGGCGACCCGTTGCGCAGCCCAGCGGCTCGCATCGACACCGAACGCCCGGAACCCGCCGTCGAGCGCCTCGCCGACGAGAAATCCGTAAGCGCAGCCGACGTCGAGCCAGCGGGCACCATCCCCGACCTCGGCGCGCACGAAGTCCATCCAGTGACGCCACGAGGCGTGGAGGTTCTCGTAGCCGTCCTGCGAGAAGCCGCTGTTCTCGCCCCGGAAGTACCCGGCGCCGTAGCGCTCCTGGAGAACGGTCGAGGGGAGCGGGTGGCTGTCGGCCGGTCCGGATTCCATCGTGCGCGCGGAAACTCTAGCGGCGGGGCCGGTGGGCTTCAATGACCGCGCGCTCCGCGGACGAGCGCCACGAGCAGGGCGCCACCCAGCAGGGAGAATGCAGCACCGAGACGCACCGAGGCAGGCCGGTAGGCGAGATCGACCTGGTGACGGCCGGGCGGAACCGTAACGGCGGTCAAGGCGCCGTCGACCCGGATGCGCGGCGTTTCCACGCCATCGACGCTCGCATGCCATCCCGGGTGGAAGAGACGCGCGAAGACGAGAAGTCCGCCACCCTCCGAAGCGGTCTCGACCACCAGTTCCTCCTCGCCATCGCGAACGATGGTGGCGCGCCCCGCTGACACGGTCGGAACACCGACGCCAGCCGTGTCGAGATCGGAATCGGCGACGCACGCAACCGCCTCACCGGGATGCTCGCGAACGCAGGTACGTACCGCGTCGGGATCGGGGGCGCTCACGAGGCTCGAGGCCATCCAGGCCGCGCCAAGAGAACGCGTATTCTCGTAGATCGTCGCATCCGCGTCGGAATGGCGCACGACGAGCGCGCCGAGCGCCGCCGTGCGCGCCGCGAGCTCACGCTCGATCCCGGCCGACTCCTCCGCGACCGCGGGAGCCGGTCCGACGCCCCCCGCGAAGATGCGCCGGGGACGGTCGGACTCGAGCCGGATCTCGATCCTCCCGGGCCGGCCCGCCGCACCGACCGGCGCGGCGACGCGGAGATCACGCCAGGAAGCATCGGGTTCCAGCAAGGCGCTCTCGGTCGCCTCGACGCGTTCGCCGCCCGACGCCGTCGACGAGAGTCGTGCGACCACGGTCGCGTTCTCTTCCGCGGCGAGCCCGAGTGCGAACCACGGCGGGAGCCGCTGCAGGTCGAAGCGCATCCGGCAGGGGGTGAGGCAGGTCCAGTGGAAGCGCTCCTCGCCACCGCGGGAGTCGAGACCACCCGCGAGGTCCGCGGTCTCGATCGACCAGGTGTCGACGTCGGCGAGCAGGGCCACGAGGCGTCGCGCCGCACTGGCCGAGCGCACGGCACCCGGGAGGTCCGCCGCGTGCAAGGGCGTCCGCGAGAGGATCCAGCGCAGGTCGACCGCCGCCGCGCCCGGACCGGTCGCGGCGAGCAGCGGCAGCGGGTCGGCGAGGATCCAGGTGACGCCGCGACTCGGTGCCACGACCTCCTGCAGCGTGCGCCAGGCATCAGCCGGCGTGAGCACGTCGATCGAGCGCAGGTCGCGGAATCCGAGCGCGCCGGAGACCAGTGGCGGAGCCAGGTCGGCCGGGCCGCTCATGCGTCCCGGTCGATCCCGTTCGAGCGCGCGCAGCGCGTCCACCCACGGCGCCGGCGTGAAGAGCGGCACGCGTCGTGGGCGCGGCACTCGCGCGTTCCAAGCGAGTTCCGCGACGAGCGCCGCGGCGAGCAACCAGGCGGGATACGGTTCGGCCGCGCCGATGCGCCGCGGCCCATGTCGGTCGGACGCGGGCGTGAGCCCAAGTCCCGCGAGCAGGGCCAGCGCGAGATAGGCCGGGAAGCAGTACTTCACGAACTGGATCGACCCGACGAGCGGAATCCCGGCGAGAGAGACGGGGAGCAGTCCGTGGATGCGCCCGAAGAAGAGCAGTGCAGTCGCGCCAAGCGCCCACGCGATCGGCCGACGGCGCGCCCGGACGAGTCCAGCGGTCGCGGCGAGCAGCACGCCCGCGCCGGCGTAGGGAAGCCCCGCCGCGGGGGACCCGCCCGCGACGCGTCCGAGGAGCGACCATGCGCTCGAGGCCGGGACCGTCCACTCGGATTGCGTACTGCGCCCGGCGCGCACGAGCGGACTCGCCTGAGACCAGGTCTCGGCGAACGGCACGAGGGCCACGCCCGCCAGAAGTGCGCCGAGACCGAGCCCCGCGGCCGCAAGGGCGAGGCGAGCCGCAACACGCGGGCGCGGGGCACGACGCCCCGGCGTGCTCCCCGGGTTCTCCGTCGCCTCGGCGACGAGCCAGGCGACGCCCGCGACCCCGGCGACGAGCGCGCTCTGCGGCTTCAGTCCGAGCAGGCCCGCGGCGACGGCAAGGGCGAGCAGGGCGACGCCGCGACGCCCGCTCTCGGGCAGACCGAGCGCAGCACAGAGTGCCAGCGGCACGAAGGTGTCGGTGTGCAACGGGTGGTGGGCGATCCAGGCGACGGTCTGACCCGACAGCATGAGTCCGCCCGCCGCGGCGAAGGCACCCGCCGGCCCGCACCCGAGGCGCCGCGCGAGGAGCCAGGTGAAGACGCCGAGGGCCAGCGCGCGCGCGAGCCAGGCGAGGTCCTGGACCCGCGCTCCGGGGTGCAGTTCGACCGGCCACTGCAGCGGCGCGAGCGCCGCGGTGTTCGGATTGCCGAGCAGCGGCAGGCCGAGTCCCTCGCGCGCATTCCACAGCGGCAGGCGACCCGAAGCGAGCGCGTCGTGCACCAGGTAGGGAGCGGGTTCGTCGACCCAGGCCGCGCCCTCGGGATCCCGCACGGCCGTGCTCGCGGACATCGGGGAAGCGCCCACCGGGCCGCCAGGCAACACGCCGGGGACGCGCGAGGACGGCGACAACGTGCGTCCCGCGAAGAGCACGTCGGCAAAAGCGACGACGAGGACGACCAGCAGCAGCGCGATCGCCAACAACGCGCCCCTGGCCGGGGGCACGGCCGCGCCCACGCCGGCTTCCAGCCCCGGGGGCACGGCCTCGCTCACCATCGCGCGACGAGCGCTCCCGCGGTGAGGCCGCCACCGACCGCGTTCAGCACGACGACCTTTCCCGCGGCGAGTCGCCCCGCCGCGAGCGCCTCAGAGAGCGCAACCGGGATCGAGGCCGCCGACGTGTTGCCGCAGCGGTCGAGGTTCAGTTCGACCCGCCCCTCGGCGATCCCGAGTTGCGCGATCATCGACCGCACGATGCGCAGGTTGGCCTGGTGCGGCACGAGCAGGTCGACGTCGCTCGCCGCGAGACCGGCGATCCCGAGCACCTCGCGGGTCAGGGCGACCGTATGTTCGACGGCGGCGCGGAAAACCTCGGCGCCGCGCATGCGCAGCCAGGGATCAATAGGGTCGATGCCGTCTTCGGCATCGTTCGTGGCGACCGCGCCGGACACGGAGGCAGGCTCTGGATCGCGCAGGGCCGAACGTGCGAACAGGATCGGCGCCTGTGCGCCCAGGGCGCGCAGGCGCAAGGCGAGAATCCCGCGACCCGCAGATCCATCAACGGCCGGCTCTGCGCGCAGCACG
>Ga0114969_10003998_pt1 | contig 11759 bp, 14 predicted proteins | sample M_130807_MF_Meta_FD_87316 | JGI IMG/M metagenome (GOLD analysis project Ga0114969, IMG submission 87316) | Freshwater microbial communities from Lake Montjoie, Canada to study carbon cycling - M_130807_MF_MetaG | ecosystem: Environmental > Aquatic > Freshwater > Lake | place: Lake Montjoie...
CTTGGCGCACCGCGGCATTAATCACCCCGGGTATCCCTTGGTTCTGGGCATGGTTGATACGGATAACAGGGATGTCGGACGGGAAATCCAGCAGGGCTTCGTCAATCTTCTGACGAGTGCCATCAGGTGAGGCGTCGTCAGTGACGATTAATTCCAATGGCCGATATGTCTGCTTCGCCACGGAACGGATGGCCTCCACCACGAATGCTTCGTGGCGGTAAGCGAACAGCGCATATGTGGCGAGCTCGGGCATCAAATTTGGAATGCGTTCACGTTGGGGATGGCTTGCTCTGCGTATTCAAAGCGACTGCCGAGCTGATAACCATCGCCTAGCACCGCCCGGAATTTTGGCAGGTCCTGCGACGTCGAGATGATCAGAACCTCGCGGATGCCTGCGAGCATGAGCACGGAGAGCGGGTAATAGATCATCGGCTTATCATACACGGGCAGCAGTTGCTTGCTCATGACCTGAGTGAGGGGATGAAGTCGGGCGCCGGAACCGCCGGCGAGGATGATGCCTTTCATTATGTTTAAGGAGATGGGAGGGTTGCGACGGACTTCTCCTGCTTGGCTAGCCTCAGATAGATGAAGCCACAAGCCGGGGCAGCCAAGACCAGCGGGATGAGCCGGATGACGGCATGGTCGCAGTATTCGGCCACCCACTGGGAAAGCAGCAAGGCCAGGCCGGTACCGGCCATCCAGGCTGCCGTGCGACGGCCAAGCCATCGGCCGAGTCGCAGGCGAATGAGCCCCAGGGCTAGGATGGCAAAAGTGAGGCTGCCGAGGAAGTAGGCGAAGGCCGCGCCACGCAGGCCATAGACCGGCATGAGATAGAAAGCGCCCAGCGGCATTACGGTGTTGGTACACAGCTTTACAGCAAGCACCCGGCCTGGCTCGGCTCGAGCCGTGAGCCAGTAGGCCAGAGGCCAACTAAATAGATTGAAAAAGATTGCCCAAACGAACCACGCTATGAGGGCGCTCGCTGGCGCGAAAACTGGCGAGTAAAGCCAGCCGATTAGCTGCTTGCTGAGAATCAATATGCCGATCAGTCCCGGCAATGCCAGCAACAGCCCGGCCTGGACCTGCTTTTCGGTGAGATCACACGCCGACGCTTCGTCTTTGGCCGCAGAGATGAGCGGATAGAAGTTTGTCCCCATCGCCCCGAAGACGAAGCCGGGCAGGATACCGGTCGCCGCATAAGCGGCTTGATAGTAGCCGGCGTCGGCCAGGCCAGCCAAAGTATCTGCTCCATGAGCCCGGACGATGATCAGCCGCACGAACCAAGCAGCCAGCTGCCCAAAGAGTTCGCCAGCCATGAAGGTGCCACCGACAATCGCAAGGAGTCGCATGTCCCTAGCCCCGCCCGAGCGCGCGGTTGAGGGGCAATACTGGGCGGCGGCACGCCAAGTGGCATAGGCCAATGCCATAGCCGCAAGCAAAAAACTGGCGGCGATGCCTTTTTCGCCATAGAACCAAATCAGCGGAGCGCCGAGAGCCAGGCCAGCGACGGAAGATATCATCTGGCTTCGCGCAACCTGTTTACCTTCGTCAGCCGCCAGAAGCAAAGCCGACCAGACGGCGGTCATGACGAGGCAGGGCGCCGCTAAGCAGGCGATGAACATCACGAGGTCGTAACGGTCGGAGCCGAATGTGATCCGGGCGTAGGGAACGAAGGCTGCGAGCGTTGCGACCAAGGTAAACCAGCCCAGCATGGTCCCTAATTGCCGCACAGAGGCGGACTTCGCTGGACGTTCTTCCGCTGGAGCGGACGTCACGAGCCGGACGCCGGAGACTCCGATACCGCAGCCGCACAAAGTGGATAGGTTTAGGCTGAACGCAGAGAATAAGCCCATCAGGCCGACTCCACTCGGGCCGACAATCACCGCGATAAGCTTGTTGCGTGCGAACCCAGCAAGCGTCTGAACGATCTGGGATGTTCCCATGAGCAGGCTGAAACGTAAGATGCGGGCGAAAGACATGGCGTGAAATGGAGGACAGGAGGGCTGGAGGATACGAGGACAGCAAGCAGTGCAAAGGTGCAACCGGAGCGGAGCTCCTGTGCAAAGGTGCAAAAGTGGAATTACGCCGGGGTCGAGGCCGTGTAGGCCGCGAAGAACTTGCGGCGGTAGGCGGACCAGGTGTGCTTCTCCGCTTCGATACGCGCGGCTTGGCCGATTTGGAAGAGCTCATCACGATGGGTCAGGGCCCAGACGAGCTCCTGCTCGATGGCAGTAGTACTGCCAGGATCTATGAGTAGCCCATTCTGGCGATGGGCGATGAAATCGGCGCCGCCTGTGCTGGTCGTACAAAGTACGGGAACGCCGCAGGCCATGGCTTCGAGGATAACGAGCCCAAAGCCTTCCGCAATAGACGGTAAGGCGACGAGGTCACATCGCTTAATATCGGCCGCGAGCGCGGCATCGGAAAGCCCCCCGCAAACTTCGACGTCGACGGACTCAAAGCCGCGGATGAGATCATGATCCACAGAAGTACGGGTATAGAGGATCAGTTTGGCCGAGCCCTTCGGCAGCGCCGCCATGGCGCCCAGGAGGTAACGCGCGCCCTTCCTCTGCGAAAGGGCTCCAATGAAGCCTACCGTCAGCGGCTTGGCCGTAGGCGCGAGGGTACGGGCAGAAAAGACGTCGAGGTCGACACCGTACCCGACGACATGGACCGGCGCCTTGGTTCCGGCAAATTCGAGAGAATGCTTAGTGAACGAACTGGCGCAGATCACGGCGTCCGCCTCAGCGAATGAGCCATCGGCCGACCCGTAAGCCGGAGACATCTCCGCCTCCCGCATGAGCGAGGCGGCGGCTTCCGGGACCATCGCGGCCTCCCGGATGAAGAGGTCGCGCAGGAACCTGGCCTGCGGGTGAACCTGAAAAAGTATGCGCGGAAGCCCGGAGCCAGCCAGACGGTGGAATGCAGGCTCGGCGTAATAACTGTAGGCGATGAGCGGAGCCTTGCGTGCAAGCGCAACCTGGGCGGCTTTGGCACTCAGCAGTTTATCGGCGGCGGCGAGGTGCGGTGAATCTTTACGCCTGTCAATTCTTGCGCCCAGAGAGCGTATGAAAGAGGCCCAGGAGTTGACGACTTTGTCCGTCGGCAGGCCTTCAGCATGCCGGGCGGCGGCGAATCGACGGAAGGAGCCTCCGAGTAAAGGGAAACGGGCCCACGAGGCGGGGCAGTAGGCATCGGTCACTAACGCTCCCAGCACGCCGTGTTCCTGCAGCGCCAAGGCTGACTGGTAATGGTCGCGTGAACCTGCGAAAGCGATGACCGCCGATGGAGGATAGAGGGACAAGGGAGAATCGTTTCAGTCGCGGCCGAGCCGCTCCAGACGATAGGAGCCGACGAGGATGGAATTTGTGAAAGCAACGCCGTCCAAGTACCAACGGACGGCCTTGCGGAAGCCGGTCTGGATATCCTCCTGGAGAGTCCAGCCTAGCTCAGCACGAGCGCGGCGGGCCAGATTGGATCCGATGAAGCAGGCGCCGCCAGTGATGAGGATTCTCATGGGGAGTTGTCGGACGAGGAACGGAATACTAGGAAGTGGCCAACAAGGAAGTTGCCGATTGGCTGCACCGGAACCTGTAACAAGAAAGCGAGATCCGGACCAAGACCCAGACCTTTCTGGAGCGCCGTGAACAGGAGCAGCGCGAGCAAAAAGAATAACGCCCTGGCGGCAAAATAGGCTCCGAGGTCCCGCTGCCACGTGGTAGTGGAACCAAACGTCCACCACCGGTGCAGCAGGAAGGCCAGCGCGAAGGCTGCGCCGAAGCTGGCAGCTCGTGCCCAGGACGGATCGAGCCCCGCGAGGACGAAAAGCTTGAAGGCTCCGTAATCGCAAAGCGTGATGGGCACGCCCGCGACCAGAAAGCGCAGCGCCCGGTGACGGAGGGAATTGCGACTCATCATAGGTCGGATCGATTGGGTAACCCTGGAGGTAGTTTTCGCGGACAACCGGCGATACGCGCGTAGGTCCATTCGCTAATTCCCATGAGGGCGCGGCCAAGCATCGGAGGCAAACGACGCAGGCAGAGGAGACGCCACACCGAAAGGAACATCAAGGATGAGGTGCGGAAGATACGCACCTTGGAGCCGGGCTGATCAGCCCAAGCCACGGGGCGCTCGCCGATGACCGCGCCGACCGAATGGGCGGCGAGCAGGAGATCGACGTCGACAGCCATGTCGCAGGTGTCGGCTTGCGCCAAGATGGCCGGCATCAGCGAGGCGCGGAAGAATTTAGCCCCGCATTGGGTGTCACTAGTCCTTAATCCGAGCAACAGGCGCACGGTGAGATTGAAGCCGAGGCTTGTGACACGACGGCCCAAAGGACGTTCGGCCATCGCCCGTCGACCGACCATAACGTCGGCCGTCGGCGCATCGAGTAGACTGAAGAGCGAGGCGGCAGGCGTCGCACCATCCGCGTCGGCGAAGCCAATCCACTCTTCGCCGGCGTGATGGCGGAACCCCGCGAGCAGAGCGCCCCCTTTGCCAATCGGCTCAGCGTATTCCATCCAGGACAGCTCGGCAGCCTCGTGCACCACGCGTTCGACGACCGCGGCCGTGCCATCACGGCATCCGTTCAGTACTACGAGGAAGCGGACGTCGAGGTCGGCGCGAGCGCGGGCGAAGGCGAGGTAGCTCCGCAAAGGCGCCTCAAGGCGAGCTTCTTCATTATAGGCCGGGATGACGATAAGCACCCGGCGACGGTTCGCGGGCGTAGTCATCAACGTGACGCCGGCATGCGACGAAGGATGACATAGGGCCCCTGCGCCCCCCGGGGGGCGGCCGAATCAGAAACATAAACCTGCTCCCAAGCGCCGCCGAGATGTTCGGTCAGAATCGGACGATCCACCTCCGCCAACACCAGCCAGCGGACTTTTTTCGCGAGATCTGGATGGGCGGGGAGGTAGCGATCATAGGGCCAATAGACCTTCTGTCCAGAAGCGCGGAGTTCGTAATAAAGGGACATCGAACCTAACGCCACCTCGTCGGGGGACGCTAGGCGGCGGAGTTCGGCCACGGTCTGCCGGCGACGATCGGTCTCCTCGACAGCCAGGGGCAACTCCTTAAGCCGGACGTAACAAGAGAGTAGGAAGAGTAAAGCGATGACGCCGATGAACCAGCCTCCGCGGCTGAAAGTCCGGGTGGCGCAGATCGGCAGAATTGCGACCAGCAATGGCACCGTGATCATCCAGCTGAATGGCGCCTGCCACAGACCGATTAGTTGGATGACGATGGGCACGCCGAGTAGGAGAGCGCATCCGAACCAGCCCGCCGCGGCTACTTCGTTGCGCCAACCTCGGCCGGCAAAGCCTTCCGCCAGCACTAGCCCGAGGCAGGCCGGAATAAGCACGAGGAAATCTTTACTGACATAGAACTTATTGAGATGGAAAGAACGGCCGAAATTCTCGCCGCGATTATCGAGAAAAGACTGCCAGACTCCGATATGCCCATAAGCCCAGCGCAGAAGCAGGACGCCTACGACTAGGCCAGCGGCGAGGCATAGTCCCGAGACAAAATCTTCGCGAGTACGGCGCCAAAGGAAAAGGCCGGCCGCGGCGAGGGCAAAATAGCCACAGAACTGCAATCCGAAGAACACACAGGCCGGGCCAAGGAAAAAGGCTAGGAGGTACGTCCGACCATCAGCCGTCACCGGGAAGGCGTAACCAAGGAACCACGCGAAGAGCAGCAGCGCGAAGGCATCGTGGCGCGCATGGAAGATCGCGTTGCCCGCCAGCGAATGCATCATCATGCAGAGCGCCACTAAGGTAACGGCGGCCGTCCTACTCATCGGATGGCGAGCCCTTGCCCAGCGCACGAGCAGGACGGCCCCGGCAAGCTGAACGAGGAAGAAAAACAAATGGGCGGAGAATTGACTAAAGCCCACCACTTTAAACCAGCCGGCCAAGAGCACGGATGTTCCCGGATTGCTGAGCCCCCAAGTGGCACCATACCCCAGCTGACTTATCCCATTGGAGCGAAAGCCCTCACCGAAGGCCAAGGAGGCGCCGGGCTCGACATAGAAAACCTCATCGGTCCATGCGGGATTGAATAATACCGCAATTAATGCGAGTACAAGCGAGAGAATGGCGACACTGCTCAACGTGCGGGGCCAGAATGAGAAAAGCTTTGCAGGCGTCAAAGCGGACTCCGGCGTCTTGATGTCAATTGAGGGGCTCATTTCTTCAACCCGAACAGGGCAAGGTGCGGCGCTGAACGATATAAATCAGGACCAGCTGAAACTGTATTGATGAGATGAACTGAGCCGCAGGAAGCTCTGATTTGTTCATAGTTGTTGAAAACTGAGTACGAATAAAAAAGGCCGTCTCCCTCGGAGATGCAGTATCTCTTGCCGCCGGTCCGGATAAAATTAACAACTGGCCAGAGGCCAAATGCGTTAAAGGCCTGCTTGACCCAGCGACTGATTTTTCCGCCTTGGCCGAAATTATTGGCGTCCGAGATGAAGATGGCCTTGCGGGCGACCCGCAGCATTTCCGCGACGGCGATTTCTGGCTGAGGAACATGATGTAACACGGCGAACTCGCAGACCAAGTCGAACTCGCCGTCCATGGCATCGAGCTGGTTGATGTCCCCATCCTTGAGTTCGGCGGGCGTCAGGCCCGCGGCGTGGCCGACCTGGCGCAAAGCTTCCACGGGTTCGATTCCCACGAAGCGCACGTCAGGATGGCGCGCCTTGAGATAGCGCAAGGCGCGGCCAGTGCCCGACCCCACGTCCAACACGGACCTGATGCCGTGATATTCGATCATGGCGGAAAGGACCGCCAAGGCGAACTGGTGCTCATCCTGTTCCGAGATTTGCATGGCATCATACTTCGCGGCAGTGTCTGCGTAGTATTTCCGCTGTAGGTTTATTTCTTCTTCGGATGACATGGTGGTGGGTGGGTGGCAGACTAGAGGCTTGGAGGCGCAGAAAGAGGCAGTGCAAAGGTGCAAATCGGAGCAAAGCTCCTGTGCAAAAGTGCAAAGGTGAATTCAGGGCAGAGACAGAGGATTAGGTAGGGCCGACCATCCTTGGTCGGCCGTGTCTTGAGGTAGGGACAGCACCACGTGCTGTCCTAGTTTCGTTAGCTCAAAAGGGAGGACGCGATGGTGATCCTCGACCCTACCTCGATACAGCTATGTCGTGACGCGGTCCTGACCCTACCTTTTGAATGCCTTTAGCACTCCAGCGATCACGCGGTCGCGATCTTCTGAAGACATACCTGCACCGGACGGAAGGCAGAGGCCTTGGTCGAAGAGGCGTTCGCTGATTTTTCCGCCGTGCATCTCGGCAGTAGCGAAGACGGGCTGGAGGTGCATGGGTTTCCAGACGGGACGGGCTTCAATGTTCTCGGCTTCGAGCGCGAGACGGACCTGCTCGCGCGTGACGCCGGCGACCGCCGAATCGATGGTCAGGCAGGTGAGCCAATGGGTCGATTGCCCCCACGACGCTTCCGGCTGCATGGTCACGCCGGGAAGGGATTTGAAGGCCTCGGCGTAGGCTTTGAAGTGCCCACGACGACGCGAGACTTTGCCGGAGAGACGCATGAGCTGACCAAGGCCGATGCTGGCGGCGATATTGCTGAGGCGGTAGTTATAACCGATAGTGGAATGTTGATAATGCGGAGCCGCGTCGCGGGCCTGGGTGGCGAGGAAGCGTGCTTGCTTAGCCAATTCGGCATCATCGGTAACGAGCATGCCGCCACCGCCGGTGGTAATGATCTTGTTTCCATTGAAGGAATGGATACCGGCGAGGCCGAAAGAACCGGGTGAGGCTTCGCCATAAGTGGCGCCGAGCGCCTCAGCAGCATCCTCGATGAGCTTCACGCCATGTTTATCACAACAAGCCTTGATGGGCGCGATATCGGCCGACTGGCCATACAAGTGCACAAGCACGAGCGCCTTGGGGGCTTTGCCGGCCTTGGCTTTCTGCTCGATGACCGCACACGCAAGCGCGGGATCCATGTTCCAGCTACGTTCTTCAGAATCGATGAAGACGGGCTTGGCCCCGAGATAGGTAATGGGCGCGGCGGAAGCGACGAAGGTGAGCGAGGAACAGAGGACTTCGTCGCCCGGGCCGACGCCAGCGAGGCGAAGGGCAAGATGCAGCGCCGCGGTACCGGATGAGACTGCGACGGCATGTTTTGAGCCCACGAGTTGGGCAAAATCTTGTTCGAAGGCATCGAGATTGGGCCCGGCCGGTGCGATCCAATTGGATTGGAAAGCTTCTAGGACAAGTTCAATTTCGGTGGAACCGATGTCGGGGGGGGAGAGGTAAAGGCGAGGGAGAGTCATGTGGGATAAAATCAGTGCAAAGGTGCAAATCGGAGCGGAGCTCCTGTGCAAAGGTGCAAAAGTGAGAGGCAGATAATACCCAGCCTTCAATGAGTAATCAATGACGGCTGCGCGTCTTGATGGTTCGGCAGCAAGCGACAATCCTGCGGCATGGCATCATTTACCAAATTTGAAGAAATTGAGGCGTGGAAGACCGCTGAGGCCATCGTCGTACTGGCCTACGGGTTACTGAAAGAAGGCCCAGGCTCCAAGGATTGGGCGCTTAAAGATCAGGTGCAGCGCGCTTCCGTTTCGATTATGTGCAACATCTCCGAGGGATTCGAGAGTCGGTCTGACCGCACTTTCTATGATATGCTACGCCGGGCCAAAGGGTCATGCGGAGAAGTGCGCACGCTGGTGTACGTCTCGGCAAAGATTGGCCATATACCTTTGGCTAAATATGAGACCATGAAACCCCTGTGCGTTAAATGTTCATCTCAGATTCAAGCCTTAATGTCTCATCTGGAAGCTACCCGCCCAGAAGTGCCTAGTCGGAAAAGATGGTGAAGTCTATTTGCCTTCACTTTTGCACTTTTGCACAAGCCGAAGGCGGGTTGCACTTTTGCACTTCATTCAATCCTACTTCCACTTCTGATCCACAAACACTCCCAGCCTGCTAAGCTCATTCCACAGTCCGACATTCGCGGGATCCGCAATTAATTCCTCGACCCTCTGCCCGCTGGATATCCGTACAAACATCTGCTCATTCTTCTGATTAATTCCATACGCCCGAATATCTTTCCAGACGAGGGGTAAGCGTTCGAGTCGGCCGATAAGTCCATTGCGCCAACCAGCCTGCTGATCTTGATAACGATTGGGTTCGCCGTTCACGAGATGCCAGAAGGCGACGTTCTGCTTCCCGCCATTAGGCACGATATACTGGCCATATTCATACGGTAGGAGCTCGCGCTCCCCCACCCTGCCGGGGACGGCGTAAAGACGCTCAGTACGTACGCAGCCGTTATTCACCCAGCAGGAATCCGGATTGTGCGACCCAGCATCGACGACCGATACCTTGCCGGGCTCCCAGTAAGCGACGTAGACGAGCATCTGAATGCCGCCGCGGGAGTAAAGAACCTGCGTCGCCTGACTGAAATTGAGGATGCCCTGGGCGCTGGCCAGCGCGGCCGATGTGCCCGCGATGGGAATCTCGCGCCGCGTCCAACCAGGGACTTCCGGCAAAGCCAAGCCGACATCACCCGTGAATCCGCGCGGCCTCGCCGGCGCGAACTCAGAGAGGAGCACGAGGGCGAGCAAGCCCGCCAGCATGATGCCGCCGAAGATGAGCAGGGCTTTGCGCATGTCAGAGGATTCGCGCGGGGATACCGACGACGGTGACGCCGGCGGGGACATCACGCACGACGACGGCGCCGGCGCCGACGATGCTACGGCTACCGACCGTCTTGCCAGGAATGATGCTCGCCCGGCTACCCATGAACACGCGATCGGCCACGCGTACATGGCCGGTGATATCGCATTGGGCGCTCAGCGAGGTCCAAGGTCCAAGCTTGGCGTCGTGGCCAATGGTGCAATTGAGATTCACCATGGCGAAATCGCCGACTTCGATATCCACGGAAAGAATGGCTCCCGGGCAGACGACCACACCCTTGCCGAGCTTCACGCGGGCGCCGAGATGGGCCTGCGGGTGGACGAAGGTCACGAATTCCGCGCCGGCGGCGACGAGCGGGGCGACGAGCTGCTCCTTGAGCAGCGGCATCCCGAGGCCGGCGAGGTAGACGGTGTCTGCCGACGGCTTATGGCTGGCGAGCGGAGATACGGGTGCGAAGCTTCCGAACGGGGCAAGCGCGTCCAGATTATCGTCAAGGAAACCGGCGACCGTCCATGCGCGGCCGCAATCGGGATGCTGGCTAGCCCAGACGTAGAGTTCGCGGCCGAAACCGCCGGCGCCGACGATCAGGAGTTTTTTCATGAAAGGGAGGAGTTGAGATTAAGGATTTCAGCGACGGTGCGACAGGCCCGGACCTGCGCGCCGGTGATCTCACGGTCATGCACATGCTCGAAGTGGGAGACGACCAGAAGGATCGCGAGCGAATCCCACTGCGGCAGAGCCGCGAGGACGGTGGCTTCGTCGGCGTGGACGAGCGCGTCGACATCGGCCCGCAGGGCGGCTAGCTGTTCAGAGCGAGTCATCGGGGGAGAGAGAGAATGGGGGCAACGGTCAGTGGGCCGATTTCGCCGGCGAACGCACCCCAGGAAAGGCCGACCCCAAAGCCGCAGCCGACAATCTTCAACGGGAGGGCTTCGAGGCGATCGCCGAGGCCGTGGATCAGGGCGCAGGGAATTGAGGCTGAGCTCTGGTTGCCGAAATGTTCAACGACCGACATGGGGGTCTGGGCTTCGGTGAAGCCGGTCTTCTTCGCAAGGGTCGAAAGGATGAAGCGGTTAGCCTGGTGCAGAACCAAGGCGTCGGTCGTGGCCGGGATATAACTGGCGTGACGCATCACAGACTCAATCGCCCCAGGCACCTCGCGGAGGGTGAAGCTAAAGACGTCGGCGCCGTTCATGACGAGGTTGGCGTCATGGGTCCGGTTACCTTCGGCGTCCGTATGTTCGGTCAACGCGCCGGCGGGCTGGCGTGCCCCACCCTGCTGCACACGGATGGCTTCAGCGCCGGCACCATCGGCCCCGAGGACGAAGTGTAGCGGGGCGGAGCGTCCGGTCTTCTCGACGAGAGTCGCCGAGCCCGCATCGCCGAACAGCGGATCGGCCGAGCGGTCTCCCGGATTGGTGAGGCGGCTGAGGGTATCACCGGCGCAAAGTAAGACGCGGGCGGCGCCGCCATGCGCGCAGAGCAAGGAAGCCTGATGCAGCCCGGTGACCCAACCGGAGCAACCCAAGGAAAGATCGTAGGCGGGTGCGGACTTGCTCAGTCCGAGACGACCATGGAGGAGCGAGGCGTTATTGGGCTGAGAATGGTCCGGGGTCTGGGTGATGAAGATGACCGCGTCGATCGACGAAGCGTCGAGGCCCATCTCGGAAAGCAGCCGCGTGGTCGCGTCCGTGCAGAGATCTAGGGCGGTGATGCCCGCGGCCGCGACGCGCCGTTTGCGGAGGCCGATGGTCTTGGCGGTGCGCTCCAGCGCGGCACGGTCAACGCCCGCGGCCAGTCCGTCCGCGATGAAATCACGCACGACCGAACCCGTCGTCACGGCGAGACCGGCGAGGCGGATATTGGAGAGAGAGGAGTGCATGGGATTGGAGGACTAGAGGGCCGGAGGACCCGTGGGCTAGAGGCAAATTAGAGGCTTGGTTGACCAGAGGCTCGGAGGCTCAGAAATCATTTTCAGGTCTCGGGTCTCGGCCGTCGGGAGCCAGGTTCAGGTGTTCAGGTTCGGGTACAGGTTCAGGATCCGAATTTCTCCCCGTACCCGCACCTGCACCTGATAACCCGTACC
>Ga0114969_10004000_pt1 | contig 11757 bp, 10 predicted proteins | sample M_130807_MF_Meta_FD_87316 | JGI IMG/M metagenome (GOLD analysis project Ga0114969, IMG submission 87316) | Freshwater microbial communities from Lake Montjoie, Canada to study carbon cycling - M_130807_MF_MetaG | ecosystem: Environmental > Aquatic > Freshwater > Lake | place: Lake Montjoie...
ACCTGCTGCACCAGTATCACCTTGAGGACCTGTAGCACCAGTTGCACCTGTAGCACCGTTGGAACCATTTGTTCCATTAGTACCCGCTGCACCAGTTGCTCCTGTTAAACCAGTATCACCTTGTGGGCCTGTAGCACCTGTTGCTCCAGTTGCACCATTAGAACCATTTGTTCCATTAGTACCTGCTGCACCAGTTGCACCAGTTGCACCTTGAGGACCTGTAGCACCAGTTGCACCTGTTGCACCATTAGTACCATTAGTACCGTTAGTACCGTTTGTACCTGCTGCACCAGTATCACCTTGAGGACCTGTTGCACCTGTTGCGCCATTAGTTCCGTTTGTACCTGCTGCACCTGTTGCACCTGTTGCACCTGTTGCGCCATTAGTTCCGTTTGTACCTGCTGCACCTGTTGCACCTGTTGCACCATCAGCACCATTAGTACCATTAGTACCTGCGGCACCAGTAGCACCTGTAGGACCAGCAACGCCAGGAACACCTGCTGTTGCTGCATACAATGCATAAGGTACACTATTTAATTGAGTAGTTCCCATGTCAACATAAGAAGTTCCTCCAGCTGGATCCATTTCTACTTGAAGATACTTAGCACCACTTCCCCAGTTTACACCAGCAAGTGTACCTATTCCTGCAGTACCAGATCCAATGTTTACACTAAATAAACCTAAAGAAGAGGTAGTAACACTATGCGTTTCGCTGAAAACCACTGTACCACCTGATGTTACATCATGAATACTCAGTCGTAAGCTAATATTTGTGCTCGCAAGTATTGAGCCACTTCCTGTGCGGGCAACACCTTGATAAGGGATTGCCTGCGGAGCCTGGGCATTTGAAATGTAGCTAGTCCCTGCCAAGCTCGCTAAGGAAAAGAGAACCGCAAAAGAAACCCTTCGCAGTTGTTGCTTTGTTTTTGTGAAATTTGTTTTCATCGTTTATTTTTTTGTTGAATTTTGAAAATAAAAAGTTTATATAATATATTTTTTGAAAAATTGAAGCTTGATTAAAACAGACATTTCAGAGTCCAGAATTTAGGAAGCTTTAGGTTTGACTTTGTCGTCATTCCACGAATAAAATTTGGATTTGAATGGATTTTTTTTTTCATATTATTTTTTGGTTTGTTTGTAAAAAAAATTAAAATTTTGTTGATTTTCGTACTTTTTAATAGAATAATCAGGGATTCTCATCCAGAATTTAGTCTTCTAGTAAAATTACTAAAAGCCTTACTACATATAGGTTTTAAACAGAATATTAACATTTTTAATTTGAATTGAGAGGCAAAGTACATTGAATATTTATTTTATGCAAGTATTTTAATATTTTTTTTTTCTATTAAATTCTATCCAAGTTCATGCCTAGTCTAAATTTTGTTTAAACATTATTACAAAAATTAACTCCTCTTGATTCGAATGTAGATATTTCATATGGGATTTTTTTACAGTTGAAATAATAAAAACTGCTGTCGCTTACAATTCAAAACAGATATTTTTTGCTTCTGTAAAAAAGCGTAATGCGTCCCAACCTCCTTCTCTTCCTACACCACTATTTTTGATACCACCAAAAGGAGTTCGTAAATCTCGCAACAGCCAACAATTTATCCAAACAATTCCACTTTGCATTTTCAATGCTGTTCGATTCGCTTTGGAAATATCTTGGGTCCAAATAGTGGATGCGAGTCCATAGGTAGAATTATTTGCCAAGGCAATTGCTTCTTCTTCTGTTTCAAAAGATTGTAACGTAACAACTGGTCCAAAGATTTCCTCCATATTGGTTTTACAGTTTGGACCTAAGCCCTCGATAATCGTTGGTGAAATAAAATAACCATTAGTGCACCTTCCTGCTGGGCTTATGGCTTGTCCACCAACTATTATTTTACCCCCTTCTTCTTTGGCAAGTTCAATACAATCTACTATTTTTTGAAAATGCATTTTACTTACAATTGCTCCTTGCTTGCTGCTTTCGTCCAAAGGATCTCCAACTTTTAATTGCTTCACCTTTTCAACAAATTCCGTTTTAAACTTGTCATAAATCTTTTTTTCTACCAGGATACGGCTACCACATAAGCATATTTGACCTTGATTCGCAAAGGATGATTGTATAGTTGTCTTCATCATTTTATCCCAATCACAATCCGCAAAAATGATATTCGGATTCTTTCCGCCTAATTCTAAAGATAATTTTTTAAACTTCGGTGCAGCAAGAGCAGCAATATTTTCACCAGCTCTAGTGCTGCCTGTAAAGGAAATGGCTTTAATACTAGGATGCGCTACCATAGCACTTCCGCAGCTGGCTCCGTCGCCATGTATGATATTTAAAACTCCTTTTGGCAAACCCGCTTCTTGACATATTTTAGCCAATAAAAAAGCAGACAATGGTGTTACTTCACTTGGTTTTGCTAATACACAATTTCCAGCGGCTAGGGCAGGCGCAATTTTCCATGTAAATAAGTATAATGGTAAGTTCCAAGGAGAAATACATGCAACAATTCCAACTGCTTGGCGAGTAGTGAAATTGATGGCCTTATCTTCCATGACATGACTTTCTGTGGCAAAATGTAAAATGCTAGTTGCGAAGAAGCGAAAATTACTAGATGCCCTCGGAATATCTACCCGTATACTCAACCAAAGTGGTTTACCATTATCCGTAGTTTCAGCCAGTGCTAGTGCATCTAAGTTTTCATCTATCAATTCGGCAATTCGGTTCAATATTTTAAATCTATATTCTGGCGTGGAAGTACTCCAAGACTGAAATGCTTGTTGAGCTGCTTGCACAGCATTCTCCACATCTGCCAGATTGCTATTGGGAATTTTGCCATACACTTCACCTGTAGCAGGGTTGGTATTATCGAGGTAGGCATTTGACTTAGGGTCTACAAATTCTCCATCAATGAAGTTTTGTATATGTTGGTAATCACTTAAATTCATATTTACTTACTTGAAAGGCAAAAGTAATGATTCATGCGATTCTTAGGTTAGTGGGCTAAACTAAATATTTAATGAGCACATGATTTTTATGGTGGATGCATTGCGGCAACGATTGAGTGGAAATCCTTTTTTGCTTGCTCTGAAGCAAAAAAGATTGGAAGGAAAGCGTGCGTGCCGCCCATGGTGTAGCATTAATTTTTTTTCAAAAATACGCTACACCATTACACTGTAGCATTCATTTTTTTTCAAAAATACGCTACACCATTACACTGTAGCATTCATTTTTTTTCAAAAAATACGCTACACCATTACACTGTAGCATTAATTTTTTTTCAAAAATACGCTACACCATTACACTGTAGCATTCATTTTTTTTCAAAAAATACGCTACACCATTACACTGTAGCATTCATTTTTTTTTAAAAAATACGCTACACCATTACATTCCTATAATTGCTGGTTAGAGAATGTTTTTATATTGATTTCAAATCTTTTCTTACATTTGAATCTATTGAAATTTAGAGACATCATATCCCTTGCTAGAAAGGCAATGAAAAGTAACCGTCTTCGGACCAACTTAACTGTTGCTATTATTGCTATCGGGTTAACCGCATTAATTGGTATCATTACGGTCATTGAAGTATTGCGAGGAACTATATACAATAACTTTACAAGCATGGGTTCTAATACCTTTACCATTAATGAGCAAAGGGTAAGTTCTTCGAAAAAAATGGGAAAGAAAAAAAGAACTGTTTCTTCCAATGAAAACAATCCAATAAAACTGGATGAAGCTTTACGATTTAAAACACTATTTCCATTTCCATCCACTATCAGTACAAGTGTAATAGCTACGAATACGTCCATTTTAAAACGTGGAGCAAAGAAAACAAACCCGAATATTGTGGTGATGGCGACCGATGAGAATTACTTAAGAGTAGCAGGGACTAATTTGGTGTCTGGCAGAAATTTTAATGCCATGGATATCAGCAGTGGCGAAAATACTTGTATACTTGGTAATGCTCTTGCGCATAAATTTTTTAATTCTCCTGAAAATGCTGCTAATGCATTTATTGCCATGGGCGATGCTCGCTACCGTATTCTTGGCGTAATGGAAAGTAAGGGTGCTAGCTTTATCAATCGTATGGACAATATGGCAATTATTTCTCTACAAAATGCTCGACAACGCTTTTCTATTTCTGGAAAAACTTTTGTAATCAGTGCATCTATTCCAGATATAAAATACATGTCCTTGGCGATAGATGAGGCAGAAGGAATGATGCGTAACGTCCGAAAATTAAGTGCGAGTGAAGAAAATAATTTTACCATCAGTAAGAATGATGAAATTGCAAATTCCTTGATTGACAATTTAAAATTTGTGACTTTGTCTGCCAGTATTATCGGACTAATTACCTTGTTGGGGGCTGCTATCGGCTTGATGAATATTATGCTCGTATCTGTTGCAGAAAGAACGAGAGAAATCGGCTTATCGAAAGCAATTGGGGCTACGAATGCAACGGTAAGAATTCAATTTTTATCGGAAGCCGTAATTATTAGTTTAAAAGGTGGGGCTATTGGCATTATACTGGGTATACTTATTGGAAATTTACTTTCATTGGCTTTTCATTCGTCCTTTGTGATGCCGTGGTTTTGGATTGGAATCGGCATTAGTATTTGTATTATAGTTGGTCTACTCGCTGGCATTTATCCTGCATTGAAAGCATCGAAGTTAAATCCGATTAATGCTTTACGATATGAATAAAAACAATACAATTCCTATCCATTCAAATTGCTTGCCTCCATTTTGTATGCTGATTGAATAAGAGAAAAGGCATTATTATTTTCTTCCATTTGAGAATGATGCATCTTCCTAAATTCAATGCCATAAAGTTTTGAAAAACATATTACATTTGTTGGGTAAAAAATACGAACATAAAGTGAGGCACGACAATTTCTACTTCTAGAAAGAGTAGTATATGTCTACTGACAAATGAAAAACAATAAATGAATAAACACATGAAACAATTCTTATTATTATTGTGCATTGCAGTTTTTGCGATTGCTTGTAAACGCAGAGGAGAGCCAAAACCAATTATCTGCACAAATGATAAAGTATACAAAACTTTAGACACTATAACAGTAGTCAATTGTTCTGAACGTTATACCAAACAAAGATGGGTATTACCCGATGGCGCAACAAGCAATAATAATACCGTATTCTTTGTGCCTATAGAAGCTGGAACCTACACTTTCAAACTATATGTAAGTGATGATGATTTTGTAAATGAGTATGAAGCCATACGACAAATTGATGTTGTACAATAATTGAAAACCCAAACTTTTCCTTATCCTTTATATATCGCTACATAAGATCAAACTCTTTGCTTTTCATGGCATGTATGCGGAGGAAACCCTATTAGGTTCTTATTTTTTAGTAACAGCAAAAGTAGGTATAGATCCTATCGCCATTTCTAGTATAAACGATACTATTGATTACGAACAATTATTGTTTATCATCAAAACACATTTTGAAAAACCAACTGCTTTACTAGAAGAATTAATAACTCGAATAGAAAAAGATATTCTAGACAAATTTGAACAAAGCAGATATATTTATTTATCCATTCAAAAAATGAATCCGCCTTTAGGGGTGGAAGTTGCATGTAGTGAAGTGAGTTTAGAAAGACATTTAATTCCTCCTATCCACTCCCCAATATAATTTAGTTTGTAAGGTATTTAAAAAATTTTGCCCTTCCAATCTTATCAAAGAAATCGAAAATTCTTCACGTTTTACAGCCAGTGACACACTACTGTCTATTGACTCCGATCGAGCATCTAGCGTACACAAAAAATGATCTGCTCGCCCTTCTACTTCAAAGGATACAATACTGTTATCTGAAATAATAAGTGGTCGTACATTTAAATTATGAGGGGCTACAGGTGTAATTACAAAACTGTTTGCCTGCGGAAAAATAATAGGACCACCACAACTCAATGAATATCCTGTAGAGCCTGTTGGTGTTGACACAATTAAACCATCAGCCCAATAGGTACATAAAAATTCACCATTCAAATAAGTATGTATTTTGATTAAGGATGAACTGTCTTTACGATGCAATGAAAATTCATTTAAAGCAAATGGGGAGTCGCTGAAAATAGGAATACTAGAATCGAGATGTATCAATGAACGAGGATCTAAAAGAAAAGCCCCTTTTAATAAGGAGTCTACAGCAAATTTAATTTCATCAGCTCCTGTACTTGCCAAAAAACCTAAACGCCCCATGTTGATTCCTAAGATGGGGATGTTTGAATTGCCGACATATTTTACGACGTCTAACATAGTACCATCGCCACCTAGGCTGAAGACAAATTTTGTTTTACATGGCAATGGCATAAAATCAGAAAACAATTCATGGTTGGTTGGTAAAGTAATATGTTCCGATAACCTTTTAGCCAAACCATCAAATAAAATTGGGACAATTTGATTGGAAGAAAATACTTCTAATAAATTTTTAAATACATGAATGTCCTCATTCTGAAAGACCCTATTATAAATGGCTATATGCATATCTTATTCTTTAGAACCATGTAAAAATAATCCATTTTGGTGTAAATGGTTAAAACTATATTCTACTCTAAATTTGATATAATAAGAAATTACAATATCCATTCCCGCGCCATATCCATTTAGAATTTTATTATTAAAGTGATCATCATGTGGTCTTTGATTATTGACGTAACCAATGTCGTCATACAATTTAAAATATAATCGCAAAGGAATAAATCGAATCATTTTTAAAGCGTTTTGATGGATAACTTGGTCTAGCAATTTGTACCGAATATTTCCGCGTAACAATGCATAATGTCCTCCATCAATTACATAATATTCATACCCTCTTATATATTCATTTTTGAAACCCATAGCACGATCTAAAAAATAGGGTTGATGGGATGGAAACATAAGCCTTCCGCGAAAAACAACAGAAGAAGAAACATCACGATACAAACGTTTATAAATAGATGTTTCATTGAATAGGATTAATTGATTCACATCTTTATCAATACCAAAACCTTTTTTGGAAATAAAACTTTTCATGTCAATTCCTTCAATAGGATAGATACGTACATCGGTATTATTATATGCGTATTGATAGGCTAGTTCAAAATAATTGACTTTATTTTTTTGACCTAAAAAATCTGGATTTAAATCATACAGACTTTGCGAAATTCTAAAATGATGGTAGAGCAATTGCAATTCATGCGTAGCCACATAAGCATTACGAAATGAATAACTACATTTAAATTGAAAGCGATCAAATGGATAGTCATCATTTCTATAAAAAACAATTTTGTTATGTTCTGTTTTATAATTGATTTCTCGACCTGTAATATATTGCAACCCAATATAAATACCATGCTTCAGGCTTTTATCGATATATGGTATTTTATAAGAGAAATCGAAGTACTTGCTATACCCTAATTGAGCAGTCGCAATCAGCCTTTCATTTCTTCCTCTAAAATTAAGACGCGTAAGTTCCAGCCCAATATTGGTTCGATCTAGATTATGTTTATGTTCCACCCACCATACATTAAAGTTACGATCTGCTAGTGAAAAAATTGGATTGGGAATCCAATAAAATATTTCTGTAACTACATACTCAATATCGATACTTTGATCAACATTAGTAGTGACGAAATAATTGACTGTAGAGAATAATTGTAAGTTGAGGATTCTTTTTTTATTGAACATTAACTCTGCATCGATATCACTTTTAGCAAGGCTATCGCCAGCGGCAATTCTCATTTCGCGCAAAATAAATTGCGGCTTTGTGATTTCATTTCCACTAATTTTAATCGCACGTATTAGAATTTTACTTTTATCTGCATGAGCGCTTTCATTTTTTGCAAAACAAAAGATTGGTAGGATAAAACATAAAAACAAGAAATTGCGGAACAAGAAAATAATTTAGGGCAAAAGTAATATGCATTCTGTTATTGCGTCGAATAAAGATAGATATCCAAAGATTTTTTTCTTAGAATAAATACTTTATTTCTTTCCATTCGCACTTGCAAAATATCATCTGGTTCAGGCAAATCCATTTTTTTTTCCAACGTAGAACGCAGATTATAGGAGTACAAATATGGTGCATGATAATACAGCAAGTAATCATTTACGTATTGCACTTGCTTGGTATGGATTGGAAATGTTGTATTATAAAATCCATAAGAATCAAACTTCTTCACCCCTGCTATGGTATCCACTACAAATAGAGTTCGGTCTTGTTCTACCATAAAAATTGGATCTATTGGGTTTGGCAATACATTTCTGACCGATGAAGTAAATAATATATTTTGCTTATCATTTATTTTTATCAAGTTACCGGCTGTAGGATCATACATCCAAATATTACCATCTGCTGAACCTGCTATGCATGGCACACGTATTATGCCCATATTAGCGAAACGTAAAATCGCTTTTTGTGATAATAAATTATCTAAAATAATTATCTGTTGATAATCCGTAAAAAAGAGTAGTAGACGTAAGGGATTGGTAGCATCTATTTGTGTAATTTTTCCTTTTTTAATATCATTGAAAATACCTGTGCTATCTCCTTTTTCATTGTAACGTATTAGGCTATTATTACTTTGAACTACATATATATTTCCGATTGGGTCGGTAGAAAATAAATGCCCTTTTATAGGAATGGATTTAATGCATACAAGCGAATCGGAAGCAAATAGATATTGGGATAAAAAACTAACAAGTAAAAGGAAAGTAATCCGCTTCATTCTCTATTCATCCTTCCAACTAATACAAAGTAGAGTAGGTACCGGTACGTATTAATTTCCAATCTAAGCCATTTGTTTCACTGCGATACAGCCCTAAATCGGTTGCGCAAAAAAGGTAAGTTCGCTTGACATCTGTTCGATAAGTTAAAGTTTTTCCTTCCACATAATGCACTTTTGCATACCAAGGAATACCCGCACTTGTAGGCTCTAAAACAGAACCTTTCAATTTATATAATCCACCACTATCAATGCCTACATAAAAGGTATTATTTCCAAATGCTTGGTGTCCAAAAAGTAACTTACGCACTTTAGGAATACCAGTGCAAGGGAACCAATTAACACCTTGATCGGCACTATAATAAACGCCATTTATTCCATCATATTCAAGTGCCATTAAAGTATCATGCGTATGGGAAATATACCAAGTTGGAAAATAAGCTGTGGGAGGTGATTTGATAGAATCAGCTGGTAATACATTATTTAGATCAGGGATAACTCGGGTCCAATTACCAGTACCTATTCTTTTGTATACATTTGAGGCTGAATCTTTAATAATATATAAATCTCCATTATCTAATTGCGTAATTGATGTTGGGATAATAATTGGATCATTCCAAGCAGCGTCTGCTGTAAATGTAACCCCTAAATCAGTACTATATTCTAAACCAGTTTGTGTACATAAATAAACTCTCTTGGTTGACTTATCATACACACTAGCATTCGGCAAATAATATTTGTAAAAAATATCTTGATAAGGAAATGCATGATTGTTACATATTTGAAAAGCACCTCCTTCATTTGTACTGTAATAAAAATTCTCTTTTAAATAAAGTAAATTACTATCTGCAACTACAATTTGTCTTACTGCGCGGTTGTCTGTAGGAAACAGGGGCTTATAATATAAGCCATCATTTGTTTTATGTAATGTGCCGTTGTAACCACCTATAAATAAGGTGTATGGGGTTTTCACAGTAGACGCATTATCCACTTGATTGTATTTTTTACAGCTGCTTAAACCGATTAATAAACCTATCGCAAGTAAGAATGTTATTTGAATTTTCATCTTTGTCATTTAATAAGAATGTGTAAAAATAATAAGCGAAAAGCCAAAACTATTTTGCTTAATTACAATTACATTTACAAGAATTTAGACGCTAATATACACTAAAGCGTTAGATTTCAGACAAAAAACACATATTTATGAAATTATCTTTTCATGGGGCAGCCCAAACGGTTACAGGTTCTAAACATCTCATCCATTTACAAAATGGAAAAAAAATACTTTTAGATTGTGGCCTTTTTCAAGGGCTTGGTAATGAAACCTTAGAACATAATCAACATTTTGGTTTTGATCCCTGCGAAATTAATTACATGATTCTGTCTCATGCGCATATCGATCATTCTGGATTATTACCTAAATTAGTAAAGGAGGGTTATTCAGGTCCTATTTATTGTACACCTGCTACAGCAGACTTGACTAGGATTCTTTTGCAAGATTCTGCTTTTATTCAAGAATCAGATATCACCTTTGTGAATAAGCGACGTGCAGCTCAAGGATTGCCTTATCTAAAACCTTTGTATACTATTGAAGATGCAAACAACGTTTTCCCTTTATTTAAGGAAATAGATTATAATGAAGTCTGCCAAATCGATGAGCATATTTCTTTTCATTATACAGATACTGGGCATATTTTAGGTAGTGCAGCAATACATGTTACCATACATGAAAATGGCAAAGAAACTGTCATTACTTTTAGCGGTGATGTAGGGCGATATCGAGATGTCATTTTAAATTCACCAGCAATATTTCCACCATCTGATTATATAATTCTAGAAAGTACTTATGGTAATTCACTGCATAAGGAATTTAAGAATACAGAAGATGAATTGCTTCGTCATATCAAAGAAACCTGCTTGGAAAAGAAGGGTAAATTAATTATTCCGGCATTCAGTGTTGGTCGTACCCAAGAAATTTTATATGCATTGAATGCTTTAGAGGTAAAAGGTGTTCTACCTGCTCTTCCCTATTTTGTAGATAGCCCATTATCTACCGAAACAACCGAAATTGTAAAACAACATGCAGAACTTTTTAATAAAAATGTACAGAAATTAATGAAAATGGATAAAGACCCATTTGACTTTAAAGGCTTACAATTTATTACGAAAGTAGAAGATTCAAAACATTTAAATAATCGAAAGGAACCAATGGTGATTATTTCTGCATCTGGTATGGCAGATGCTGGAAGAGTAAAACACCATATTGCGAACAATATAGAAAACCCTCGTAATACTATTTTACTGGTTGGCTTTTGCGAATACCATTCACTCGGTGCTAAACTACTCAGAGGCGAAAAAGAAGTGCGTATTTATCGAGATATGTATCAAGTAAAAGCAGACATCGGATCTATTCGTAGCATGAGTGCGCATGGTGATTATGATGACTTATGTCAATTTATTGCTTGTCAAAATCCGAACTTAGTACGACAACTTTTTTTAGTACATGGCGAACATGAAGTACAAGTCGATTTTAGAGAAAAATTAATTAGAAAAGGATATAAAGATGTTGTCATTCCTAAACGGCATCAAGTGGTTAAATTGACATAAAATTTATATATTAAAATGTGACTATGTATAAATTGTTGTGATGCAACAATTTACTTTTGGCATATATATTGCATATGTGGTTTTTGAAACAGTCAATGATGAATATCAAAAACACGATAGTAATTTTAGGTGCTTCTAGTAATCCGTTAAGAACAAGCTACATGGCTGCCAAATTATTGCTTAAAAGGGGTTATAACTTATTAGCAATTGCAAACCAAAAAGGGTTTATTGGCAATTTACCAATACATCAAGAAGGACAGTTTATTGAAAACACAGAAACCATTATTCTTTTTTTGAACCCAAAGCAGCAAAAAAAATATTATAATTATATTCTAGAGTTAAAGCCTAAATGTATTCTGTTTAATCCAGGCACAGAAAATATGGAGTTAGCGAAGATGGCAACTTCCAATAAAATTAAAGTGATAGAAG
>Ga0114969_10004001_pt1 | contig 11756 bp, 11 predicted proteins | sample M_130807_MF_Meta_FD_87316 | JGI IMG/M metagenome (GOLD analysis project Ga0114969, IMG submission 87316) | Freshwater microbial communities from Lake Montjoie, Canada to study carbon cycling - M_130807_MF_MetaG | ecosystem: Environmental > Aquatic > Freshwater > Lake | place: Lake Montjoie...
AGTACCAGAAAGAGCATTTTTTCTTTTGTGAAATAAAGTTGTAGACAACGCAATGCCATTAAACTCCCCAATAAACTTAATATTTCATCCGCACTTTTTACATTCGCCACAACCTCTGTATGTATGGGATGTACAATAAAAAGTAATGTAGCCAAAAATGCAACCACCCACTTTTTTTGTAAAATATCATACAAAATAAGAAACATAAAAATGCCAATCAGTGCGTACAGCAAGGTATTGACAATATGGAAAGCATGGGCATTGGCTTGAAACACATTCCACTCGATATTAAAAACCAATTTTGTAAATGGACGATACAATGAATTTTCTAAATCCGAAAAATCCCCTTTACGATGTGGCGTAGAGAAAATAAGTTTTGTGTTTTCGAAGCTGACACCTGCTTTCGTTATTTTATTATTTTTAATGATACCATGATCGTCCAATACAAATCGATGGTGGAAAGTATTGCTATAAATAAGTATGGCAACCAATGCCAATACAGCAGCAAAAATCCAATGGCTATATTTTGATTTGGGTTTGACTTCCGTTTGCCTTTCCTTCTCTACTACAATCGCATTTTTAGGCAAAGGTTTTTGTTGTTTAATCTTACTCATAGGTCTTATTTATTTTCCAATATAATTGGTGCTGTTCTATTCCGCACTGTATCTATAGGTTTGGGTTGAGCAGCTGGAATGGTAATTGTATTTTTTTTCTTCGCAACCTTTTTCTTGGATGTTGTAGACTGCATATTTTTCGTATGCCTACAAGAAGTAAATAATAAACAAGAAGCGGTTAGTATTAGAAAGACGAATTTTAGTTTCATATTTTTTGCATCCGATGGAGCAACAAATATAATATCATTAGCATATATTTTTGATACTACTTAGTTTCAGTTGGTAAGTCACTATATCGATAGGGAAATTTGCCACGCGCTTTGTCTGAACTATGATACTTCGGCTGTGCTCAGTACGGGGTTTTTTGATTGATGTGATGGCTATGATTTGCTTTTGAAGTTTGTTTTGCTTTTGTTTGCAATTCCTAGGTCTAGCGCGAGAATGAGGCGTAGGTATAAGCGTTGGCTTCTCGTGCTTTACCCTAAAACAATTTACAGGTTTTCTAATAATGTTTATTAAAATGATTTATCAAACTAAGGCGCAAGAAACCAAGACACAAAAACCGGGCTTCATTTTTGCGCCAAGAGTGAGAATAAACTTTTCCTTTTGTCTGAACTATGATACTTCGGCTACACTCAGTACTGGTTCAGCTCTGCTCAGTTCAGGTTTATTTGATTGTTGTGATGGCTATGATTTGCCTTTGAAGTTTGCGTGCTTTTCGTTTGGATCTCTTGGAACTAGCAATTTACAATTATCAATTTAGCATTTGCAATTTGCAAAAAAATCACTTAATTCCTCACTGTCATTTCATCCAACAATCTTCTACCATCTAACACCTTATCGACTACCCAAAGTACATAGCGAATATCAGCGCAAATGGTTCTTTTGTATCTTTTATCAAAAGCAATATCACCACTCATTGCTTCCCAGTTGCCATCAAATGCAGTACCTATCAATTCTCCATCAGCATTGATAACAGGGCTTCCAGAGTTGCCGCCAGTTATATCATCTGTCGTGATAAAGCAAGTCACTAATTCGCCCAATTTTTTATCTTGGTAAGGCCCGTAGTTTCTTGTTTTCAATAATTCAACAACCTTAGGTTGCAAATCAAACTCTTTATCACCTGCTTTATACTTATCTAAAAGTCCATTTGCAGTCGTATAATAATTGAAGGAAACTGCGTCTTTCGGTGCGTATGCACTCACCTTACCATAAGTTACACGCATGGTAGAATTTGCATCTGGATACATCAATTTATTGTTTGCTTTTTCTAATAATGCACCTTGATAAGCTCTGTTTAAATCAAACATTTCGTAGGTGAAATCATTGATTTTTGGTTCGTAATATTCTTTATAATTTTTTACTTCACTCAATGCATGTTGCACTGCTGGATCAAGCAATAGTATGCGTATAAAATCGGCATGACAAAGATTAGTAAATTTTGCACTATCCAATAGAGCCGTATTTTGATATACAAAATCTGTGTAGTCATCGAATGTCTTTTTCCAATTTTCAGAACCGTATTTCTCAAATACTTCCGATGTGAAAATGTCTGGATGTTGTCCTTTTGGAATATCTTGATAGAACATTAAATTAAGCGCAGCAAAAACCTTCTTATCCAATTCGACATTTATATTTTTCAAAATGGATTTGCGAGATGCAACTATTTTCTTACATAAATTTTCAATAGAATCAGCAGATTCATTGGCTTCTACGGCCTTACCAACTTGTTCAAAACTAGCACCTAACTTGGTCAATGCGGAAGCCATAAATGCTTCTCTGTAATACGTGGCATGCTTGGCATAAGGTCTATAATTGGCGTATGCCTTTTTGAAGTCGGGCATAATTTTTTTCACATCGCTATCATTTTCTTTTGCCCATTTCACAAATTCGTCTTCTTCATCTTGTTTCAATTCTTCAATATGTAGATTTTTCAATTGCTCTGTTTGACCAATAAAATATTTCCAATAATTTGCCAATTGTGCATAGGATGAAGCATATTGCAAATCAACTGCTGGATCTTTTTCCATTTCTTCACGCATGATGCTCAAGCGTTTATCTCTTATTTTTACAACGGAAGGATTGCTTACATTGATGGCTAAATCTACACCATAAGAAGTGAGGTATCTTGTAGTACGACCAGGATAACCCATGACCATTGCATAATCATTTTCTTGTACCCCTTTTAATGAAACTGGTAAATGATGTTTAGGAATATATGGTCGGTTGTTGATAGAATAAGGAGCAGGTTTATTGTCGTTATTGGAATACACCCTGAACATCGAAAAATCACATGTATGTCTTGGCCACATCCAATTGTCGGTATCGCCACCAAATTTTCCCAAACTCTCTGGTGGTGCAGATACTAGACGAACATCTGTAAAACGTTGGTACACGAAAAGGTAATATTTATTGCCTGCATAAAAAGATTTCACATCACTCTCATAGGCTCCATCTTCATTAGACACTTTCGTTATTTTCTTAGAAATTTCATCGAATTTTTTTTCAACATCTGCGCCATAAGCATCGCCAATAAATGCAGAAACTTTATCTGTAACATCTTCTATACGAACTAAAAAACGAACACTTAATCCAGGAGCTGGCAATTCTTGATCCATGCTGTTTGCCATAAAACCATTCATTAAATAATTATTGCTCACCGAGCTTAATGTAGCAATTGCATCATAACCACAATGATGATTCGTCAATAATAAACCTTTGTCTGAAATAACTTCCGCAGTACAACCACCACCAAAATGTACAATGGCATCTTTCAAAGAACCATTATTGATACTATAGATTTGTTCGGCTGTCAATTTCAATCCCATCTTTTGCATGGCATCATAATTTTGCGAAATCAATAGTGGTAGCCACATTCCTTCATCCGCGCGAACAATGAATTGAGAAGAAATGAATAAAAAGAAAAGGATAATTTTTTTCATGTGTTTTTTTTAAGTTTTTATTTGTCACATGGAATTCGGCATTTTATTCTTGTTTACGTGTCAAGAATTGTGATGCCTCATTTCATGTGTTTAGATATTTTTTAAGGCTGTAAATGTAATACTAGAAATTATAAAATGTTGGTTCGTTATAGAATCTATTTACCGCTTGTAAAATACTTCGGTATTTGTCTGAACTATGATTTTTTTGATTCGTATGATTGGTATGATTTTCGTGTCTATTCATAGTTTTCATTTTATCATTCAAATCATAGTTCTGAATTCTTTTGTCTGAACTATGATTTTTTTGATTTATGTGATTGTTAGGATCTCCTTTTGAGTTTGCGTCTATTTCCAAAATCATACTAATCCTAAAATCTTATAAATCATGGTTCAGACTTCACCCCTTAAACTCATAATACGGAACCTCATCATGACTCACCGTTTCCTTTTGAAACCAATATGCTGCTGTCACAATATGGCCATCTGGTGTTTTTAATGAACGACCATAAATGCCATTGGTTGGATTAAATGTATAATCTGTAACACCTACTGTAAATGTTTCTGGAGCTAATGAAGCTGCGGGCGGTGGCACGACATCTGCACCTTCTTCGACTGCTACAACAGTCTTGGCTGCTGCCTTTGGTGCAGGTGATGGTATAACTACAACCGTAAATTTATTGTACTCTAACAATGTTTTTAAAAATGAAACTCGATCTGGACTTACATTTTTTTCAACGATACTACACTTCACATTCTCTAACTCTTCAAACTCATGATTTTTATTGATTGCCATATTTTTCGCTTTTATAATTAATTCACTACACTTTCTATATAATCATAAACCCAACTCAACAAACCAATGAGCACAATACCTGCACTGCATATATACAAGCCAATTTTCGTATACGGATTAATGCTTATTTTTTCAACAGGCGTTTCATTTTTATCCATGAATACTGCCCGTATGATTCGCAAATAATAATACAAAGAGATAATCATATTCACCGCTGCAATACCAATGAAAATATAATTGCCTGTGGTTGCACCTGCACTGAGTAAAAATAATTTACCGAAAAATCCTGCAGTTGGTGGTATGCCCGCTAATGAAAATAAAGACAATGCCAATACCCAACTCAACAATGGATTGGTTTGATAAAGCCCTTTATAATCATCGACATTTTCTTTGCCCGTAAAAAAAGAAATCAAATCAGCGACGCCAAAAGCAGCGAGATTAGAGAAAATATAAATGCAGATAAAATAAATAATAGAAGCCGTTCCTTGTGTAGAATTACTACTCATACCAACCAAAATAAATCCGACTTGCGCAATAGATGAAAAGGCTAGAAAACGTTTGATATTTTGTTGACGCAAAGCAAATAAATTACCAATAAGCATGGTCATCACCGATAATACCATGATCATATTATACCAAATGTCATGAAGCGGTTGAAACACTTTGAATAATGTAGAAACGAACACAAAGGCAATAGCGCCTTTTGAAATGACCGATAAAAAAGATGTAACTACCACTGGTGAACCTTCATACACATCGGCTGTCCAGAAGTGAAATGGAACCACAGACATTTTGAAAGCGAAGGCGGTAAACAAACATACAAAAGCCAATATTTGCAATGGGCTAGAAGTCAATAATGCTGGCATTTCCGTAAAACTCAATGTGCCAGTTGCACCGTATAAAAGGGATATCCCAAACAATAGTATACCAGAAGAAAATGCAGAAGACAAAATCATTTTTATCGCCGCTTCGGAAGAAACTTTTTTATCTAAATTAAAATTGCTCATCGCTGCAACTGGAATAGTAGCGAGTTCGAGCGACAAATAAAACATCAATAAATTGCCACTGGACATCATATAAAACATACCCAACAAAGCGGATAACATCAACATGAAAAATTCAGAGAGATGCTCGCATTTCCTAAACCAATCTGTAAACAATAAGGAGATAAAAAACATGCCGAGATTCAAAATATTTTTTTGCAAAACAATCATAGCATTCGTTTGATACATACTGTCAAACAATTTTCCTTCGGCATTCAAAAAGAAACCAGCGACAAAATTAATCAACAATAAAACTTGAATAAATTGCAGTAGTTTGTCGTTCGCTAAGCCCTTACTAATTTTTATGAATAGCAATAAAAAAAGGATTGCCATGATTAGCAATTCGGGTTTCATCAATGTAAAAAACTCATTCATACTTCGTTTTTATTTTGCCATTTGTATTTTCTGCATGATCAATTCTGCACCCGGACTTACTAAATCGTTTAGCCAAAACGGCGCAACCCCAATGGCGATTATTCCTACTAGTAAAATAATAGTCGCTAGTTTTTCATGCCAAGCTGCATCACTTAAGTGATTATATTCTTCCTTCAAAGGACCCATCGCCGTTTTACCAATCGCTCGTAAAATATATACTGCCGTCACCACAATACTCATGCAACCTGCAATAGTAACTATTCGATGGAAGGTATCTGGGTTTTCCCAAGAACCAACAAAGATGGTCATTTCAGCAACAAAACCACTTAAACCTGGTAAGCCCAATGAACATAAACCAACGATGAATAAAAGTGTAATAGTGAATGGCATTACTTTCAATAATCCACCCATTTCATTCACTTGTCTGGTATGTGTACGTTCGTAAATAATGCCAATGACTGCGAAGAAAAGTGCCGTCATTAAACCATGACTTACCATTTGCATAATGGCGCCAGTGAAGGCAACTTTCGTCAACATACCAATTCCTAATAATACAAAACCGCAATGGCTGATGGATGAATAGGCATTGATATACTTTAAATCTTTTTGCATCATGGTGGCAAACGCACCATATAAAATGGCAATGGCAGAAAGCAATAGAATAATATTAGCATACTCCTTTGCGCCTTCGGGTAGTAAATAAGTAGCTACTCGCAAACAACCATAACCACCAAGTTTCATCGATATACCTGCTAAAAACATAGAACCTGCAGTTGGTGCAGAGGAATGTCCATCAGGAACCCAAGTATGAAAGGGAAACAAAGCGGTGAAAACACCAAAGCCAACAAATAGCAATGGGAAACAAATGTGTTGCGTCCAAGTAGGAATATTCGTTTGTGCTAATTGTAGAATATCAAATGATTTGCCTCCTCCAAAATACAAAATAAACATGCCGACTAATACAAGCGCAGAGCCAGTCATAAGCATCAATGCCAGTTTGTTCGCACTGTATTCTTTCTTGCCACTTCCCCAAACACCTATCAATAAATATTTAGGAATAACAGCAATTTCTAAAAAGAAGAATAACACAAATAAATCGAGTGAAATAAAAAAACCGTATGCGCCCATGCTCAATAAAATGAGAAGAAAATAAAATTCCTTCGTCATCTTTTCCATTTTCCACGACATCAGAACCCCTGCTACGACAACAAATGCGGTAAGCATAATCATGGCTACAGATATACCATCCACACCAAGATGTAAATTGATATTCCAACTTTTAAATAAAGGCATGTTTTGCTCAAACAACATCTGTGCTGTGTCGCCATGGTTGCGTGCGTTAGTATACACTACATATAAGCCGAGTGATAAAATCAATTGTATCGCAGAACCAAAAAATGCAATCCATCGAACCTGATTATTGTTTTGCATCATGAAGACCGCAACTGCAGTAAGCAAAGGAATCAGTATGAGTAATAATAAATTCATTCTTTTGTTTTAAAATATTTTTTACTTCCACATATAAATAAACACCATCGCCAAACCAAACACACCAACTAAAAAATAAACAGCGTATTCCTGCACTTTTCCAGATTGTATTTTTTTGATTTTTTCAGAAAGGACTTGGGTCGTATTACCAGTAGCATTCACTAAACCGTCCACCACATTTTTATCGAACCAAGCTGCTGGTTTCCCTATGCAATTAAATAATATTTTTTGGGTGATAAATAAATAAATTTCATCAATATAAAATTTATGATACGCTATTTGGTACAAAGCTCGCAAACTAGAAGCCATTTTATCTGGTTTGTCATTTTCTGTTTTGTATAAAAATAATGCAGCAAATATGCCAGTTAATCCAAGCGCAACAGGTGCAATGGAAAACTGCAAATGAAATTCACTCACTAAAGCTGTTCCATCTGAACTTACAAATTTTCCGAAAGGAATAAAACCCGCCAAGCAAGCGCCAACAGACAATAATACCAAAGGCATCATCATTACAAATCCTCCTTCACCATGGTGCCCATGTTCATCTTGATGATTTGGGTGATAAGATTTGTTCCAGAAAATACTGAAGTATAAACGAAACATATAAAATGCAGTAAGTCCAGAGGTAATGAGTGCCATCCAATAAATCGTTTGATTGTGTTGGAAAGCAGCTAATAGAATTTCTTCTTTACTAAAAAATCCGGCGAATGGTGGTACACCCGAAATAGCCAAGCAAGCAATTAAAAAAGTAAAATGCGTGATGGGCAATTGTTTTCTTAAACCGCCCATGTCTTTCATGTTATTACTATGTACAAAATGAATCACTGCGCCAGCACCTAGGAATAGCAAGGCTTTGAACAAGGCATGTGTAAATAAATGAAACATAGAAGCAGTATAACCAAGTCCTTCTTCGCCACCATATTTGGATACGCCCAAAGCAAACATCATAAATCCAATTTGTGACATGGTAGAAAATGCAAGTACTCTTTTAATGTCGGTTTGTGTACATGCAATGATGGCTGCAAACAATGCAGATATAGCACCAACATAAGCTACTATTTCTAAGGCATCGGGAGCGGATATGGCAAAGATTGGGAATAAACGAGCTACTAAAAAAACGCCCGCAACTACCATCGTTGCTGCATGTATCAAAGCAGAAACTGGTGTTGGACCTTCCATCGCATCTGGCAACCAAATGTGTAAAGGGAACATGGCACTTTTTCCTGCACCACCAACAAACACTAAAATCATTCCCCAAGTTAAGGCGGATATGCCTAGGAAGGAAGCGGCAAGGGCTGACTTTAATTCATTGGATTCGGGTGAAGTCAAACGTTGAATCAATGTATTGAAATCTAAAGTACCTGCATAAAAGGAAAGAACTAAAATGCCAATCAAAAATCCTAAGTCTGCAAATCTTGTCACAATAAATGCTTTTTTGCAAGCCGCAACAGCACTTGGTTTTTCGTAATAATAACCGATGAGTAAGAAGGAAGAAACGCCTACCAATTCCCAGAAAATATAAATTTGAAATATATTGGATGCTACGACCAAGCCCAACATAGAGAAAGTAAACAATCCTAAAAATGCATAATAAGTTGGAAATCTTTCTTCACCTTTCAAATAACCCAAACTATAAATATGTACCATCAATGAAATGAGCGTAACAACAACCAACATCATGGCTGTAATTGGATCTAATAAAATTCCCATATTGATAGACAATCCTTCGGAAAAGGCTAACCACAAATAGTTGAAAGGAATTAGTTTTTGATAAACGCCATTTATTTTGCCATATTCAAAGAAGTATCCATAAGCAGTATAAAAGGCAAGACAGGTTGAAATGAAAGAAAGACAAGTACTAATAATACCAGCCGTATTTTTTAAATAGGTTCTGCCAAATAAACCCATGATGAGAAAACTCAGCAAAGGCAAAAGGACAATAAGCATTATATAGGTTGCGTTCGGCATAGTCGTTTAATATTTCATTTCTTCTGTTTCCTCCACATCTATGGATTGAAAATTTTTGGTCAAATTAATAATGATAGCAATGGCAACGGCTGCTTCTGCTGCTGCAATGGCAATCACAAAAATGGTAAAGAATAAACCGTCGAGTTTATCCGCCCAAACATATTTATTGAATGCAATAAAATTTAGATTCACACTGTTCAGAATTAATTCGATACTCATCAACATCGCAATCAAATTTCGTCGGGTCAAGAAACCGTACACACCAATAAAAAATAGTGCGGCACTAATAAATAGCAAGTGATATAATCCAGGTTCCATCATGATGTTTGGGTTGGGGTTCGTAAAGCAATGACAATAGAGCCAATCAACGCAGCCAATAAAAGAATACTCACTACTTCAAAAGGCAAGGCATAACCACCTTTATCTACACCCAACATTTGATTACCGATATTGGTGACAGAAGGAGATAGGCTCAGATTTTTTGTAGCGGTAAAATTGTTTTGTACAATTTGTATCATCACCAATGCAAAGCCACAAAATGCAGCAATTGCAGCAAATATTTGTTGACCTGTTTTTTTGACTAACATCTTTTCGCCAGCTTGTTGGGTCAGAAAAATAGAAAAGATAATGAGTACTGTAATGCCACCAACATACACAACAACTTGTACCGCAGCAATGAACTCATATTGAAGCCAGAAATACATACCAGCCATACCGATCAAAGAAAACAATAAATAAATAGCTGCTCTAAATAACTGGCGAGTAGTTACAGCAAGCAAACCGCTACCAAGTATCATGGCAGCCAGTAAATAAAAAAGTATGTTCGCTCCGTTCATTATCTATGCTTGTTATTTATTTTATTATAATCAATTTTTAATGAAAAAAATTTGGGCGGCAGACACTCTTTCCGCTACAATCGTTGCCGCAATACATCGACATTTAAATTTCATTTTTTTCATTTCATTTTTCAATTCACCATTTTACATTTTTATCCAGGGGCTTTACCCCTCGCTATCCTATGTCGCCCTTTCAGGGCTTTTCCTCTTCTCACTACTCACATCTCACTTCTCACTTCTCACTTCTCAAATCCCACTACTCACTACTCACATCTCACATCTCACTACTCAACCCCATCCATTATTTTAGATCCTTCAAAATTTAGTACTTTGGTTAATTGGCTTCTATCGTAAACACTATGTTCAAAGGTCTGTGCCATTTTAATCGCATCCGAAGGACATGCTGTGATACATAAATTGCACATTGTACAAAGTTCCAAATGGTAAACCAGTTTGTCGATTGCTTTTTTCTTTTTCCCTTCTGGTGTAAGATCAAATTTAGTTATCACTTTGATAGTCCCATTCGGACAAGCCAATTCACATGCCGTGCAACCGGTACAACGATGTTCATTATTTTCATCGTGAGGCATAACCACTTCTCCCTTAAATCGTTGCGCCAAATTTAATGTAGCCCGGTTATCAGGATATTGCTCAGTAATAATTTCTTTATGATGTGTAAAATAAAAGAGTGTCCGCCTAAGGCCAACAACAAGTGATTTTAATCCACTATAAATTTCTTTGATATAGTTTATTATAAACATGTGTTTCGTTTAAGGTTAGCCTGTTTTTGGTTTTGATTCATCACACTTTTCATTTTAAAAATACCATCCCAATATGGCCATCGCCGTTACCAATAAAAGATTGAACATACTGATGGGCAATAAATATTTCCATTCCAAATTTAATAATTGATCTATTCTTAATCGTGGGAAAGTCCATCGGAACCACATGATTAAAAATATCAGAAAAAATATTTTACCAAAGAACCACAAGCTAGAAGGAATAAAATCCATGATATGATTAAATGCTTCCCAATGTCCAATATGCAATGGCATCCATCCGCCAAAAAATAAAGTAGCACCAATGGCACACACGATAAACACATTGACATATTCTGCTAAAAAAAACAAAGCGAACTTCATACCAGAATACTCCGTATGAAACCCAGCCGTTAATTCCGATTCAGCTTCTGCCAAATCAAATGGTGCACGATTGGTTTCGGCGGTTGCAGCAATTAAGAAAATAATAAAAGCAATGAATACTGGAATATGTCCCTTGAAAATCCACCAGCCATTGGATTGTGAAGCAATGATATCATTCAAATTCAGACTACCAACCAGTACAACAATACATAATATGGAAAGTCCTGCCGACAATTCATAACTCACAATTTGCGCACCGCTTCGCATGGCACCAAGTAAAGAATATTTATTGTTACTTGCCCATCCTGCCATTAAAATACTAATAACCGAAACCGAAGAAATTGCAGAAACATATAGTAATCCAATATTCAAATTCCACATGGTCAAATCCTTCGCAAAGGCAATAGGTGCCATGAGCAACATGGATACAATAATGGCAATATAAGGTGCTAAGTTGAATAAAAATTTATCAGCACCTGTTGGCGTCATCCCTTCCTTCACTAATAATTTTACGGTGTCTGCCATGGATTGAAACATACCTTTAGGTCCTACTCG
>Ga0114969_10004002_pt1 | contig 11756 bp, 10 predicted proteins | sample M_130807_MF_Meta_FD_87316 | JGI IMG/M metagenome (GOLD analysis project Ga0114969, IMG submission 87316) | Freshwater microbial communities from Lake Montjoie, Canada to study carbon cycling - M_130807_MF_MetaG | ecosystem: Environmental > Aquatic > Freshwater > Lake | place: Lake Montjoie...
CCTCTATCCTACCTTGAAACGTATGACTTCAACTACACTTCTGCAAATACATATTCCCCATATTTAACCTGTTCGCTCGGAAATATCAGTGCAAATAGTCCTGCAACTTCCCTCACAGTCAACGGTGGCACATCACCGCAATTATTATTCGAAAACGGATTTGTAACATGCTCGAACTGCGCAAATCAAGACAATGTCACGTGGATCATTGATGGAACATTAACGATTGATTCCTTAATAAGCGTTGCAGATACATTGGGACAATTCTTCTCTTGTGACTACATAAATGAATTCGGATGTACAGCCAATTCATTTTTGACTTCAACCGTTGAAGAGATAAATGTTTCTTTCAATCTGTATCCTAATCCCACTCACGACATATTGAATATTAGTGGGCTACAACCTTCAAGCACGCTTGAAATAAGAGATACGCAAGGAAGAACAATCTTTAAAGAATCAGGAACAGGTAACCTCAGAACGATTAACACCGCACATTTCTCGAATGGAATGTATACAATTACTGAAACCTCCAATAAATTAACTCGAAGTGGCACGCTTTTAGTAAACCACTAGCGACTTTGAAAATTCTTTACGATATTTGAACACTAACAATCTATAATATGAAAATCAATTTTACCCTTTTTGCTGCATTGGCCTTCTTCTTAGGTCTTGCTGGATGTGCTGAAGCTCAGCCTGGAAAAATCACAACTTTCGGAGCTCCGATGTTGACTCCTAATGAAATGGAACACAACTACGGACAAGTTAAAAAAGCTTCTGATGGTAATTGTACATTCGAACTATCTAACACAGGAGATCAAAACCTTATTATTAGTTCTTGCCAAGGTTCTTGCGGTTGCACCACTCCAAAGTGCGATCCTAACACAACCATTGAACCTGGGAAAAGTGTTGTAATTACTGTTCACTACGATACGAACAGAATGGGACCTTTCACAAAAACAGTTATGGTTAATTGGAACAACCCAGAAGCAAAACCTACAGTTTTAACCATCAAAGGTGAAGTCATCGAATAATTTTAAATAAATAAGACATCATGAAAAAAGTAATTTTCTCTCTTGCAATTGTACTAGGATTCGGAATCTCTGCAATAGCACAACCACAATTAGTAACCGGTCCAGCTATTACAGTTGATAAAGAAGTTCACGATTACGGAACTGTAGCTTTCGGTGGAAACGGTGCATGCGAATTCAAAGTAACAAATTCAGGAACTGAACCATTGACTTTGAGCAAGTGTAAAGGCTCTTGCGGTTGCACAGTTCCAACTTGCGACACAACTCCTATCTTACCGGGTGGATCTTCAATCATTGCAGTGAAATACGATACCAAGCGTCCAGGCCCAATTAACAAGTCTGTGACCATCAACTCAAACGCGGTGAACGAGCCAGTTAAAGTTGTTCGTATCAAAGGAAATGTTGAGCCCGATCCAAATGCTCCTGCCCCAGGTACTCCAGGTGGTGCTCCAGTAAAAGAGCAAGGTGGTGCTCCAAACAACTAAGAAAAATCTAATCATGAAAAAAGGTCTGAACATTCAGACCTTTTTTTATTTCCACTAATTCCCTTTTGAAGTTATTTCCAACGAGCAATTACCGTTTCATTTCCTTTTGTTACATCATCAATATTCACCACAATTTCTGTTCCCAGAGGGAAATACAAATCAACTCGACTGCCAAATTTGATAAATCCAAACTGATTATTTGCTTTCAATTTATCACCCTCATTCACATACCACACTATACGCCTAGCAACTGCACCTGCAACCTGACGAAGTAACACATCTTTCCCGGGAGCATGCTCTACCACAACAGTTGTGCGCTCATTCTCAGTGCTGCTCTTCGGATGCCAAGCCACCAAAAACAATCCAGGGTGATATTTAAAATACTTCACCTCACCCGAACATGGTGTCCAATTCGCATGCACATTCAAAGGCGACATGAAGATTGAAACTTGAATTCGCTTACCTTGAAAATACTCCGGCTCTTCTACCTCCTCAATAACCACAACCTTTCCATCGCAAGGAGCAACTAATTCGTTTTCATTCGCGCGATTTAGGCGAAAAGGCAAGCGAAAGAATTGCAAAAAAAGCAGAAAGACTATACTGCAAGCAACGGATGTTAATATCCAAACCAAAGCAGAATCAAACAACAGAAATGCTCCGCCGACAAGTATTGTAGAAACCAAAAGTGTTCCACCTAAAATCTTAAATCCCTCTTTGTGAATAGTCATATTAAAACAAAATCAAATAAATTATTACGAGTGGCAGTGCAATGAGCAATCCGTCAAAACGATCCAATACTCCGCCGTGTCCCGGCAATAACTTCCCAGAGTCTTTAACACCTTTTATACGTTTGATCTGCGATTCAATTAAATCTCCAATATTGGCAAAAACTGCGACAATTCCAGCAATGGCTATCCACTCTATCTGATTGAATGAATTCGGCATTAACGAAAAAAGCAAATAACCTAAAACAATAGCACTCGCCATTCCGCCAAACAATCCTTCCCATGTTTTTTTTGGAGAAACAGCTTCCAATAACTTATGCTTTCCAAAGAATTTTCCAACCAAATAAGCACCGGTGTCATTGGCCCATAAAATTAAAAAGAATCCAAAAGGAAGACGAGCATCAAACTCACCATTGACTTTACCTAAAAAGACCAACAGAGAAAAAGGAAGAACCGTATATATAAAACCCATTAAGATGGTGGAAGTATCCAATATAAAACTAGCACTCACCTTCATCATTTCTATGGACATAAATAACAACCAAAGCACAGGGACAATCAGCATCCATCTCCAATCTGTTTCATAAACCATGGTTGAAGCCGCTGTCATATATAATAAAATTGCTAAACCCAAACCAACGCGTCTTTGGAATCGCTTCATTTGCGGATTCACCAAACGCACAAACTCTTGAAATCCTTTAGCGGCAAAAAAACCAAACAAAAGCGCAAATGGCAAAAGGCCTGCAAAAGCAGACCCTACTACCACAAGGCTAAATATTAATCCAACCAAGGTTCGTAAAAGCAAATTACTCACGTCTAATTCTCTTCAGTTGTTGGGGTTTCGCTTGAATCAGTAGACGGCTCTTCAGTTGATTCTTCTTCAGTTAAAGGTGAAATCTCCGCAACTTCAGTCACTACATTAGCAGCATCTATTCGGTCCTTTTCAATCTGAGCACTCGTTTCCGCTTCGTCTATTTGTGTTTGGCGATCGATATATGGCCTTACACCAAGAATTCTCTCTAAATCTTCTTTGAATATCACCTCTTTTTCCAAGAGCAATTGAGCCAATTCTTCTAGCTTCTCGCGATTCTCTGTAAGTAAATGAAGTGCACGCTGATAAGCCACTTCAACTAATTTACTCACCTCTTCATCCATTATGCGAGCTGTCTCATCGCTATATGGTTTTTGAAACTGGTTGTCGCCTGAAGAGTCGTAGTAACTCAAGTTTCCAATGCGATCGTTCAATCCGTAAATTCCAACCATGGCATAGGCCTGCTTCGTTACTTTTTCCAAATCGGAAAGAGCTCCTGTTGAAATTTTACCGAAGATTACTTGCTCTGCTGCTCGTCCACCTAAGGTTGCACACATCTCATCTAGAATCTGATCAGTTGTCGTAATCTGTCTTTCCTCTGGTAAATACCATGCAGCTCCCAATGATCTTCCTCTCGGAACAATGGTCACTTTAACCAATGGAGAGGCGTATTCCAATAACCAAGATGTTACCGCATGACCTGCTTCGTGGAAAGCAATGGCACGTTTCTCATTTGGGGTGATAATCTTATTCTTCTTTTCAAGTCCGCCAATAATACGGTCCACAGCTGCTAAGAAATCTTTTTGCTCAACCGTTGATGCACCGTGACGAGCAGCAATAAGCGCAGCTTCATTACAGATGTTCGCGATATCAGCTCCAGAAAATCCCGGTGTTTGACGAGCCAAAAAGTCTACATCAACAGCCGGATCTGTTTTAACGTTCTTCAAGTGAACATTAAATATTTGCACACGCTCCTTAACATCAGGCATATCTACATAAATCTGACGATCGAATCTTCCAGCACGCATCAACGCCTTGTCTAAAATATCTGCGCGGTTCGTAGCTGCTAGAATAATAATTCCAGAATTCGTTCCGAAGCCGTCCATCTCCGTTAACAACTGATTCAAGGTATTCTCACGCTCATCGTTGCCTCCGAAGTTCACATTCTTGCTTCTTGCACGACCAATGGCATCAATCTCATCAATGAATATAATAGCAGGTGCTTTCTCTTTCGCTTGGCGAAATAAATCCCGAACACGACTTGCTCCTACTCCAACAAACATTTCAACAAAATCTGAACCCGACAAAGAGAAGAAAGGAACTTGTGCTTCACCAGCAACGGCTTTCGCCAACAACGTTTTTCCAGTTCCCGGAGGTCCCACAAGCAATGCTCCTTTGGGAATCTTAGCCCCAAGTTCTGTATATTTTTTTGGATGCTTCAAGAAATCTACGATCTCTTCCACTTCCTCTTTCGCTCCTTCCAATCCAGCTACATCAGCAAAAGTCACATTCGTTCCTTTACCTTTTTCGAATAGCTGCGCTTTGCTTTTTCCAATATTGAATATCTGGCCTCCGCCTCCGCCGCCACCGCCGCCCATGCGACGCATAATAAATGTCCATGCAGCAATCATTACCCCCAAGGCAATTAACCACCACAAAAGACTCTGAGCCGTTTCATTTGGCGGCTGGAATTTCACTTCAAAATTATGTACCGGACCTAACGCATGTAACTCATCAATAAAATGCTCACTTGGGGGAATGTTGAACCAAAAGTCACTGCCCTGACGAGTTCCCATCACACCCTTTTGTTCAGGATATTGCCCTTTCAAATTCGCTTTTCCAAGAGAATCTAAATAAACCTTTCCCGTTGAGCCGTTGTACTCCACGCGAGCAATGTAATTGCTTTCAGCCCATGACTTAACCTGAGCGTAATTCGTTTCAGATCCATCTGAACTGCCATTGAATACCATTAATCCAATCAACACGATCGCTATAACCGCGTAAATCCAATAGAAACTAAATCCACCCTTCATCGGATTGTTAGGTCCGGCTGGCTTTTTATTATTCTGATCACTCATCTTTTTTCTTTGCTGTTTTTTTTGTTACCACTTTTGGCTTTAACGCAGTTATAGGTTTAACAGCCACCTTTACCTTTTGTTCTGCCTTCGGCTTTGCCTTCTCTTTCGCTTTTGGCTCTGCTTTGGGTTTTGCCGCAGCTTTCACTTTGGGTTCTACCTTCGCTTTTGGCTCTGCCTTGGGCTTAGACGCAGCTTTCACTTTAGGTTCCGCTTTAACTTTGGGCTCTGGCTTTGCTTTCTTCGGCAGCGCCATAACATTTGCATCCCCCCACAAGCCTTCAATGTCATAATGCTCACGCATGGGTTCGTAAAACACATGGACAATGATGGTAAAATAATCCATAAGTACCCATTGTGCATTGCGCACTCCCTCTACTCTACGAGGTCTTTCGTCCAATTCTTTCCGAGTGAAATTTTCGGCACTTCGAGCAATCGCTTCAACCTGAGTTGTGCTAGTTCCAGTGCAAACTATGAAGTAATCGGCAATTGCCGCTTCAATGTTTCGCAAATCAAGAATCTTGATATCGTGACCTTTTACTTCTTCAATTCCGTCAATAATGGAAAGTAACAATGCATCTTCGCTACTTTTATCCGCTGCTTTTTTCTTCATTTTTTATTCTTCTGTAGCAAAGGTATTCCGCTACGGCGTAATTTCGTTGTAATCTTTAAGTTTTCTGCATTGAAAGAGTCCATGTTTGAACAATCCCCACATTCCCATTTCGAGCAGCTCGACAGTACAAACAACTATGCTTCCACAATTGCAAAACTGCCAGAAACCCAAAGCGGCACTGCCATTACTGCCGATTTTCAGTTGGAAGGAAGGGGGCAGCGTGACAACAAATGGCTAGCAGAACCCGGAAGCTCCTTCCTCGGCACAATCATTTTAAAAGTCCCATTCAAGCCGGAAGAAATCTTCTATCTCAGCAAATGGGCATCCCTTCAAGTGGCGAAAACACTTATTCAACTTAATATTCAGTCCGTTTCTATCAAATGGCCGAACGATATTTTTGTTGAAGGAAAAAAAATCGGAGGTATTCTCATCGAAAACTCTTGGAGCGATCAACACCTTCATTATTCTTTAATTGGAATTGGTCTGAACATTTCGAATCAAAACATCGAAAATGCGACTTGCATTTCAAATCACACCATTGAGATTCCGACTGTTCCATCCTTTTTGAAGACACTGCGAAATCTAATGTCAAGCGATTTATTTCTGTTGGAAGAAAAAAAATGGACTGAAATAGATTCACATTACCATCATCTGCTTTTCCAGAAAGGTGAAATTAAAAATTACAAAATCGCAAAAAATCAATCCTTCTTTTCAGGGAAAATAATTCATGTGGAAGCCGATGGAAAACTGATTGTAGAAACAGAAAACCAATCTTGCTTAGGTTTCTACATGAAAGAAATCACATTTTTATAATTCTAATGGAAGGAAAGAAGACTTACCTTCATTCTGTTAATACATCGACATGAAAACGATAAAAAGAATTGCCGTTTTAGGTTCAGGAATCATGGGTTCACGCATTGCTTGTCACTTCGCGCAATGCGGAATTCCAGTATTACTATTGGACCGCATTTCAGACGACGAAACTGACAAGAATAAGATTGTAAACGACTCGCTGAAAAACGCGCTGCAAGCCTCTCCCTCTCCCATCTATTCGAAGAAATTTGCTTCGCGAATTGCAACAGGAAATTTCGACGACAACTTGAAAGACATTTCCAATTGCGATTGGGTAATGGAAGTCATTATTGAAAAGCTCGAACCCAAACAAATCCTTTTCGAAAAAGTAGAGCAATTCAGAAAGCAAGGAAGTATTGTTTCCACCAATACAAGTGGCATTCCCATTCATCTCATTGCTGAAGGAAGAAGCGAAGATTTCAAAAAGAATTTTATCGGCACGCACTTCTTTAATCCGCCACGCTATTGCGTTTGTTGGAAATAATTCCGATCCAAGAAACCAATCCAGAACTTATTTCTTTTCTGAAAGAATTTGGAAGTCTTAAACTCGGAAAGGAAGTCGTGCTGTGCAAAGACACTCCAGCATTCATTGCGAACCGCGTGGGTGTATTCAGTATTCAAGCTTTGCTGCACAGCATGAAAGAATTAGATCTCACCGTTGAAGAAGTAGACAAACTCAGCGGAACCATTATGGGCAGACCGAAGTCTGCAACGTTTCGCACCTGCGACGTCGTTGGATTAGACACGCTCGTGCACGTTGCAAACGGACTTTTCGCTGTGGCGAAATCAGATGAACAACATGCGTTGTTCGCTTTACCCGATTTCATTCAAACCATGATTACCAATCAATGGTTAGGCGATAAAACGAAACAAGGATTCTATAAAAAAAACAAAGGAGAAAACGGAGAGAAAGAAATCCTCGTGCTCGATTTAAACACGCTCGAATACCGCAAACAAAACAAAGTGAAATTCGCTTCTTATGAGGCGGCAAAACTCATCGACGATCTTCCATCCAGATTAAAACATTTATACAACGCAACCGATAAAGCGGGACTGTTCTACAAGAAAATGTTTCATTCACTCTTCGCTTATGTCAGTTTCAGAATGAATGAAATTGCAGACGAGCTGAAAGATATAGACGCTGCGCTTCGCGCAGGTTTCGGTTGGGAACTTGGTCCGTTCGAACTTTGGGACACACTCGATTTCGAAGCTTGTCTTTCAAACATGTTGAATGACGGATATACGGTTGCACCGTGGATTCATGAAATGAAAAAATCTGGATTCACTTCCTTCTATAAAAATTCAGAAAACCCAGAGCAATTCCTTCCAACAGAAAATAAATACGTTGCCGTTGAAATTAGTAATCAAGCGCGTTCATTAGATTCCTTCAAAGAAATTATATGGACAAACAGCGCTTGTATTGTTCGCAACATTGGCGATGGGATTTTAACACTTTCGTGGAAATCGAAAATGAATACAATAGGCGGGGAAGTGCTTGCGGGCATTAACAAAGCCATTGACCTTGCTGAAGAAAAATACAACGGATTGGTCATCTATAACCAAGGAGATAATTTCTCTGCAGGCGCAAATGTGGGAATGATTTTCATGTTCGCAGTTGAGCAAGAATACGAAGAACTCGACATGGCCATTCGCTACTTCCAAAAAACTGTTATGCGATTGCGTTACTCGAACATACCCGTGGTAGTTGCTCCGCATGGACTAGCCCTTGGTGGTGCATGCGAAATGTCAATGCATTCCGACGCAACCGTTGCACATGCAGAAACATACATGGGATTGGTTGAAATGGGTGTGGGTGTTATTCCCGGAGGCGCGGGCACGAAAGAATTTGCATTGCGTGCTTCTGACGAAATGAAAGAAGGAGACATTCGTTTGAATGTCCTTCGAAATAGATTTTTAACTGTTGGTCAAGCCAAAGTGGCTACATCAGCTGAAGAGGCTTTTGAGCTCGGATATTTAAGCAGAGAAAAAGATGAAGTCTGCGTAAGCCGCGCACACCAGCTCATGCGTGCGAAAGAAGTTTGTTTGAATCTTCATCACGCCGGATACTCGGCACCCCAAGAACGCAATGATATTATGGTTTTAGGAAACGAAGGTTTGGGCATTGTATACGCTGGAGCTTCGTCCATGAAATCTGGAAATTACATTTCAGAACACGATCAACTCATTAGCGAAAAACTCGGATTTGTTATGTGCGGCGGAGACCTATCGGCTCCAACAAAAGTGAGTGAGCAATACTTACTCGATTTAGAACGCAAAGCATTTCTCGAATTGTGCATGCAACGCAAATCATTGGAGCGCATGCAGAGTCTTATTCAATCAGGAAAAATTTTAAGAAACTAATTCCATGAACGCATACATAGTTGGGGGTTATAGATCTGCAGTTGGCAAAGCGCAAAAAGGAATGTTTAAATCCATGCGCGCCGACGAACTTGCTGCGCAAGTCATTCAACATTTAATGAAAGACTTTCCGCAAATCGACAAAGATGAAATCAACGATGTCATTGTTGGAAACGCCACACCTGAAGCAGAGCAAGGGCTGAACATTGGACGCATGATTTCATTAATGGGATTGAATACGGAAAAAGTTCCCGGCATGACGGTGAACAGATATTGTTCAAGCGGATTGGAAACCATTGCACTCGCAAGTGCGAAGATTCACGCGGGCATGGCCGATTGCATTATTGCTGGAGGCGTAGAAACCATGTCGCCCATTCCCTTCGGCGGATGGCGAATTGTTCCGCATCCGAAAGTTGCAAAGTCTCATCCAGACTGGTATTTGGGAATGGGATTAACCGCTGAAGCGGTAGCAAAAGAATACAAAATCTCGCGCGAACAGCAAGACGAATTCGCTTTTCATTCACACCGAAAAGCGTTGGAAGCCATAGCTGCTGGACACTTCGCTTCGGGCATTGCTCCCATTGAAATAGAAGAAATATTTCTCGATGAAAAAGAGAAAAGACAAGTTCGAAATACAACCGTTATTATAGACGAAGGACCTCGTGCAGGAACCACGATTGAAGCACTTTCAAAATTGAAACCTGTGTTTGCGTTAGACGGAACCGTCACCGCAGGTAACGCCTCACAAACGTCAGACGGCGCCGCTTTCGTTATGGTGTGTTCGGAAGACTTCATGAAGAAACACAACCTCACCCCCATTGCGCAATTGAAAAGTTATTCGGTAGCGGCACTTGCACCACGAATTATGGGGGTTGGTCCAATTTACGCTATTCCCAAAGCACTTGCTGCAGCAGGACTGAAACAAAGCGACATTCATTTATTTGAGTTGAATGAAGCATTCGCTTCGCAAAGTGTTGCGGTAATCAATCATTTGGAATTGGATTCTTCACGCACGAACATAAACGGAGGCGCCATTGCATTGGGACATCCGCTTGGTTGCACGGGTGGAAAACTAACTGTTCAATTATTGAACGATTTGAAAAGAAGAAACGAGAAATACGGCGTAGTAACCATGTGCGTAGGAACAGGTCAAGGCGCTGCCGGAGTATTTGAAAGATTTTAAAAAACACATTATGAAACCAATAACAGGTGGAGAATTTTTAATTCGAAAAACAACAGCATCAGAAATTTTCATTCCGGAAGAATGGAATGAAGAACAACAGATGATGAAAAAAATGTGTGAAGATTTCGTGAACAATGAAATCACGCCTATTCTAGATCGCCTCGATAATTTGGAAGAGGGACTCATGCAATCTGTTCTTCACAAAGCAGGAGAATTAGGTTTACTTGGGCTCTCAGCTCCTGAAGAACTGAACGGAATGGGGCTAGATTTTAAAACCACCATGCTTTGCACCGAAACACTTGGCGCGGGCCATTCGTTTTCTGTTGCCTACGGAGCGCATACCGGCATTGGAACATTACCCACGCTATATTATGGAAATCCAGAACAGAAGAAATTATTCGTTTCGAAATTAGCAACCGGCGAATGGTTCGCTTGCTATTGCTTAACTGAACCGAATTCGGGAAGCGATGCGAATTCCGGAAAAACAAAAGCTACATTAACGGAAGACGGAAAGCACTATAAAATTTCCGGACAAAAGATGTGGATCACCAATGCAGGCTTTGCTGATGTGTTTACCGTATTTGCGAAAATTGAAGACGATGAAAATCTTACTGCTTTCCTTCTTCACAAAGACATGCCTGGCATCACCTTGAATCCGGAAGAAAAGAAAATGGGAATTAAAGGTTCTTCAACACGTCAGGTGTTTTTCAATGATGTTCTTGTTCCAATCGAAAACATGTTAAGCGAACGTCAGAATGGATTCAAAATCGCCGTAAACATTTTGAATATCGGACGCATTAAATTAGCCGGTGCAGTGATGGGTGGAGCCAAAGCAACAGTCACCGACTCTTTGGAATACGCCATTGCACGCGAACAATTCGGCAGATCCATTTCAAAATACGGCGCTATTCGTCACAAGCTAGCTGAAATGGCTATTCGCTGCTACGCAACAGAATCAGCGGTTTATCGCGCAACGCAAAACATAGACGATGCAATAGCTGGTTTAACCGAATCTGGTATTGAAAAAGGGGCCGCAGTTCTAAAGGGAATAGCGGCATTCGCTCCTGAATGCGCCATTTTAAAAGTATATGGAAGTGAAACCTTGGACTACGTTGTAGACGAAGCCGTTCAGGTGTATGGCGGAATGGGATACAGCGCTGAATCGCGCGTTGAACGTGCCTACCGCGATTCGCGGATCAATCGAATTTTTGAAGGAACAAACGAAATCAATCGCATGCTCATCGTTGACATGCTTTTGAAAAAGGCAATGAAAGGCGAGTTGGATTTAATGACTCCCGCCATGAATGTGGCCAATGAATTAATGTCTATCCCCGATTTTTCAGAACCAAGCGAAGACATTTTCGAACGCTACTTAGCTTATATTGAAAATTTCAAAAAAGCAGTTCTCATGATTGCAGGAAGCGCTGCACAAAAACTCATGATGCAGTTGTCGAAAGAGCAGGAAATTCTCATGAATGTTGCAGACATGGCCATTTGGACTTACGTGGCTGAAAGCACAATTCTTAGAACTCAGAAAAGAGTTCAATTGAAAGGAATAGAAAATTCTGCGAGTCAAATTGCAATGATGCAAACCTTGGTTACCGATCTTGCAGACTTCATTCATAA
>Ga0114969_10004003_pt1 | contig 11756 bp, 8 predicted proteins | sample M_130807_MF_Meta_FD_87316 | JGI IMG/M metagenome (GOLD analysis project Ga0114969, IMG submission 87316) | Freshwater microbial communities from Lake Montjoie, Canada to study carbon cycling - M_130807_MF_MetaG | ecosystem: Environmental > Aquatic > Freshwater > Lake | place: Lake Montjoie...
CGTACTTGCAATGCGAATGGCAACCAATCAGATGGTTCAAGTAGAACATTCAACCATTCACCACCTTCTTCAAAGACGCCTGTTGGAAGCAGTGTGGTAATCGCTGTTTTTAATTCTTCGTTGTTCATGATTATACGTTGGCCGACTTTATTTGTTCGCGGGTCATTCCGCTTTTAATTTTTTCTTGTAAGCTAATCAACGCATGCAACAAGGCTTCAGGTCTTGGTGGACAGCCTGCCACATACACATCAACGGGTATAATATGATCGGCTCCTTTGACAACCGAATACGTATTATAAAAAAAAGGCCCTCCACTAATTGCACAAGCACCCATAGCAATCACATATTTAGGATCTGTCATTTGATCATACAGTCGTTTCAATACCGGCGCCATCTTATTGACAATGGTACCCGCTATGATGATCACATCTGCCTGACGAGGGGAGGCTCTTGCCACTTCAAAACCGAAACGAGAAAAATCGTATTTGGCGCCTGCCACCGACATATATTCAATGCCGCAGCAACTAGTTGCAAAGGTGAGCGGCCATAATGAATTAGAGCGTGCCCAATTGATGACATCATCTAATTTACTTAGCACAATACCACCTCCGGGTAATTCTTGAATCTGACCAGGAAAATTTTCTGGTGCAGCGTTTGTTGTTATATCCATTTTAAGGCCCCTTTTTTATGCGCATATAAGAATCCGGAAAATAATATAGTGAAGAAAATAATAATCTCAACGAAGGCTAACCAACCCACTTTTTTCGCTACAACGGCCCAAGGATAAAGGAATACAAGTTCAACATCAAAGATTAAAAAAATAAGTGCGAACAAATAATAACCGACATTTAATTGAACCCAGGTTTTGCCACTCGTGGGAACACCACATTCATAGGGTTGACCTTTTTGAGGATTCGTAGTGGCCTTGGTGATAATTTTTGCGACAAGAATAGCAATACCTGAGAAAGCAAGTGCGGCTAAGATTAAAACAATCATCGATGCTGAACCCATATCTATAATTGGCTTGAATATACATTCTTGACATTGCAAGGTAAGGTAAAATTGACAGCATGTATCATTTCATTTTGCTTATTTTGATTTGCTGTGCCGATGTATTTAGGCGCGACTATTTTTTAGATCAACGCATTATAGTAGTGTAGTTGAGATATAGTTACATTGACATACGAATGTATATCATCAGAATAGCAGCGTCATTTATAAACCAAAAAAACTTGTTTTAACAACCATAGCGATTGTCAAAACAAGTTTCTTCTTCTTGATAATGTTTACATGCTACGAATACACGCAGCATCTTGTATTAGTTTTTAGTGAAAGACGCACGAATCATTTGACCGTTTGCCACCGCTGATAAAAAGTATAATCCCGGCGTCAAATTTGTACAATCGAACTTGCATACGTCATTCTCAAATGTATAGCTAGGAACAATCGTTTGGCCATATACATTATGTAGCACAATTGCTTTTGCTTCAGCTGTAATGCCTTTTACGATCACAACATCATTCGCAGGATTTGGATAACAGATAGCTGATATTGTTTGAACATCCTTTACCGAAGCCGGCGCTGCATTAATGGTAATAGAAGTTGTATTCCATTGATCACCGCTATCGCCACCATTAAAATTAACTGCATTTCCTGCTGCATTAAAGGTTACTGAGCCCGCAGTTGCAGGAGCAGTCCATGAGCACGTAAATGTAGTAACACCTGAAACGGCTGCTTGTGGTGCGGTATGAGTGATTTGAGAACCCATCAATTGAGTGCCCGTACCAGCAGTAAATGTGCCGGCGCTTGCTGCAATATTGCATCCAGCATAGTTATTCGTTGCATTTGCTACAGTGAACGTAAGCGCGTATGACTGACCAGGGACATACGATGCAGGAAGACCTGTTAAGTTAACTGTTGTAGCCGTATTTTTACTGCCATGACAACCTCCACAGCTTGTGCCGCCGTAGGGAACGTTACCACCACTGTAAGACGTTGTGGTAATGTAAATCATGGCTAACGAAGCAAATAAAAATAGTTGAGATAAAATTTTTGTTTTCATTTTTAAATTAAATTTTTTTTTAGACATCAAATCTAAACAAATAATTCAACTTGCATTAGGTTAAAAAAAACGAGCATCGAATTAGATGCTCAATGACTTAAAAAATAGGATGAAGGAGTTATTTTTCACGTTAAAAAGGAACTTGAGAAAGGTCTTATCAGTCAATCTGATTCGGTTTGCGAACATACTTTTCATCCAATGCTTGCATGTCAATACATACAATGAACAAGCGTATTAATCAATGTCGTCATTAGACTGCGCAGCCTCATCCACTTTTTTACTGCTTCGTTTCAAATCAAGCGCTTCAATAAGCAAGTATTCATCATCCGATAATGCCTGCATATCAATTTCCACGTCCTCATGTAATACAACAAAGGTTTCACTTACGAGTTTCAAATGCGCAGGCAGGGCTGCATTCATCACATCGCCTTCAGTGCACATATAATATGAAGCCATCCATTCCCAAAATTTCAATTGCGTTTCAGTGACAATAGGTTCCTTATCGAGCAAGCTTCGCACTGGTTTCACCTGATAAAATTCGGGCTTGTCGGTATGAATTTTTTTTACAATGCCGCTATAAATTTTACGTTTGCCGAATTGAACTTCTACACGGCATCCAACTTTTATGCTATCTTGAAGTTCAAGTGGAATTCCAAACGTATAATTCCTTTCAAGTGCAAGGGGCAATATAATATCGGCAAACATCATGCGATGAAGGTATTATTTTTCTTCCATTCCTCCGCAAATTGCCAAACACGTTTCTTCTTGTTCGTCTGACTAAACAGCCAACACGCTTGCATATAGTCTTCTACATACTGCTTCAATTGGTCAAGATTCTTTTTTTCTACTCCTACGGTTGTAACTGGCGGAAGAAATACCGCTCGATTCCATCCAGGTGTAAAGCGCATCAGTCGCGATGGATGCAAGCGTTTCGCAGCGTCGATAAAAAGCACGGGCAGGATATCGGTCTGTTGTTGAATGGCAAGCGAGAAGCAACCTTCTTGAAATGGCAACAAGTTCGCTATCGGTGTATCTGAAAAAGTGCCTTCAGGAAAAAGAACGATGGCGTTTCCCCGATCAAGTTCTTGTTTCATTTTTCTGAAACTATTGGCCCTTGCAGTTACCGAACTTCGATCGACTGTAATCACCACATGCTTGTAGATAACACCATACACCGGCACCTTTTCAATTTCTTTTTTCCCCAATGTTTTGAATACGGTTGGGATACTTGTATAAATCAACGCAGCATCGATATACGATTGATGATTCGGTGTGATGATATACGGCTTTGAAAAGTTAATCTTGCGTCGATTGTAATTTATTGGTATCATACCGCTGAGAATGAACCATGCATTACTACTCATTTTCATTAACCAAAACAAACCATTATCCTTGACCGATTCAGAAAAAAGAAGCAGCAATAACGTCACAGGAAACGAAAGTAATATCAACGCGACAAACAATACGCAGACGTACAAGAAGTAAGGTAGATAAAGTATATTCTTAAGCAAGGCAATGATTTTTTATTATTTCAAGGTAGCATCGGCGTGCTGAAAATTCCAATGTAGATTCATCCTGTTTTTTACTTCTGTTCACAATCAACGTTACTAATGACAACTTTGTGTTTTCGAATGTAGTACCCAACATCATAGCGCCTTCTTTACGAATAGTATCGTTTTTGACATGGGCAGAAGCAACTTATTGTCAATGCAATCAACCCTTTAACAGGGCTATCATGTCTGATAAATTCATTTTTTTCTGTTCGCCGCTGTTGAAATTTTTCACACTGATATAGGCTTCCTTCAACTCCTCTTCGCCTATCATAGCAATGAATGGCATTGCACGTTTGTTGGCATATTTGAGTTGTTTATCAAATTTAATTGCATCAGGAAATAGCTCGCACGAAATATGTTCAGCACGCAATGCTTTCAATACCTCGATATTTCTTTTTTCAAATTCTTCACCAAAATTCACCAACATAATTTGTACCGATTGAGTCAATTCAGTTGGAAACTTATTCATTTCATCCATCACATCATACATTCGATCTACGCCAAATGAAATGCCCACGCCTGGAATATTTGGCACACCGAAGAGTCCTGTAAGATCGTCGTAACGGCCGCCACCGCCGATACTGCCCATTTGTATGCCAAGTGGTTTAACCTCAAGTATGCTGCCTGTATAATAATTGAGTCCGCGAGCAAGCGTGACATCCACCTTCACATCCGCAACATTGGAAGTCAGATACTCGAGTTCTGCAATGCCTTCCAAGCCTATTGCCGTATCCTTGAACATTGTTTTCAATTGATGCAGTATTTCTTCATTCGGCACATCTTGTTGCGCGATATCGAGGTAATGATTGATGATAGTGATAGAGGCTTCATCATTGCCGCGTTGTCGCAATTCGTCGTTCACCTTATCAATCCCAATTTTATCAAGCTTATCAATAGCAATTGTAATGGTTGTCATTTTTTCAAGTCCTCCGCACAAGGTGGCGAGTCCGGCTAGTATTTTCCGGTTGTTGATACAGACATGCACGTCGATGGTCAGTTTCTTAAAAACGTCCAAATAAATTTGAATCAATTCAATTTCATTGAATAACGATTGGCTACCCACGACGTCGGCGTCGCATTGTGTAAACTCTCGATAACGGCCACGTTGCGGTCGATCGGCACGCCAAACAGGTTGTATCTGATATCGTTTAAATGGAAATGTCATTTGGCCGTGGTTCATTGCCACATAGCGTGCAAAGGGAATAGTAAGATCGTATTTTAGTGCGCGCTCGGTAATGCCCGTGACATTTTTTCCTTCCAATACCTTTTTAAAATCTTCATTCGCAGCGGCGTGTTTTTCCGTTCGTTCAAGTCCGTTATTCAATATTTTGAAGATGAGCTTATCGCCTTCTTCACCATATTTACCCATCAGGGTTTCAAGATTTTCAAAGGCTGGAGTTTCAATCGGTTGAAAGCCATATAATTCAAATACGGAACGAATGGTATCCAAAATGTATTGTCGTTTTCTGACAGTCTCCGGTCCGAAATCTCTGGTGCCCTGAGGCAATGATGGCTTCATGTTTTGCGTTTGTTGAAGGCAAAAATAATCAAATGATGTTTACATAGTAGTATGTATATTTACCGCTTATAATTTTTTGTATGAAGTATCTTGTTTGCACCTCGCTTTTCGTGATTTTATCAATGTTCTCCTTTGCACAGGTGGGAACAATCAAGGGTTTTGTGTATGACAAATCAAACGGTGAAGCCTTGCCGGGCGTAACAGTGGCCATTAAATCAATAAAAAAAGGATCGCAAACCGACGTCAACGGATTTTTCAATATACCCAAACTGCCTGTCGGGAAATATGTCATCAGTGCCACAAGTCTTGGTTATGACCTGACTGAAATCAATGCAGAAGTGCTCGAAGATGAAGTGATCTCTATAAAAATTGTCTTAGGCAAAAAATCAAAAGAATTAAAAGGCGTGAGTATTTCTGCCAAACGCGAAGAGAAGATGTTTGACACCAAAGTTGGGATGACTAGAATTACGCCGAAGGAAATGAAGCTAATGCCTTCCATTGGTGGAGAACCAGATATTGCACAATTTTTACAGGTGATGCCGGGTGTCATTTCAACTGGCGATCAGGGAGGGCAGCTTTATATTCGAGGAGGTTCGCCCATTCAAAATAAAATCATGCTTGATGGCATGACGATCTACAATCCTTTTCATTCAATTGGGTTGTATTCAGTTTTCGAAACAGATGCCATTCGCAGTGCCGATGTAATGAGTGGTGGATTTGGTGTAGAATATGGCGACAGAACCTCGGCCATTGTGAGCGTAACCACTAAAGACGGAAACAAGAATAGAAACTCAGGCAAGATTGCTATCAACCCAATATTAGCAAAAATATTTTTAGAAGGCCCTTTCGTCAAATCGAAAGGCGACAGCACCACAACACTTACCTATGTTGCATCGTTGAAACACAGTTACCTTAAATCTACCTCAAGTGCTTTTTATGGCCTATTCGGCGAGCCGTATCAAAGCAAGTTGCCATACACCTTCACAGATGCGTATGGAAAAATAAATGTCAATTCAACCAATGGCAGTAAGATCAGCATCTTTGGATTTAATTTCAACGACCGCGTCAATTATCCAGGCGTGTCAGATTTAAAATGGAATAGTTTCGGCGGTGGTACCAATTTTGTCGTAACACCAGGAAGTTCACCTTCGTTGATTTCCGGCGGATTCTATTTTTCCGATTATAAAATCAGTTTAACAGAGGCTAGCAACCGACCACGCGAAAGTGCCATCAATGGATTTGATGCAAATATCGCAGTAACCACCTACTTGCCTAATCATGGCGAGTTGAAATATGGTGTTGAATTTGTTGGATTTAAAACCGCTTATCAATACTACAATTATGTGGGCATACGACTTGAGCAAAATGATTATACAACACAGCTTGGTGGATTTCTAAAACTAAAAAAGAATTTTGGTGATAAGCTCATTGTAGAGCCTGGTGTTCGTTTACAATATTATGCGTCCTTGCCAGTTGCTAGTTTGGAGCCGCGTCTTGCTGTTAAATATAATATTAGCAAGTCGCTACGCCTGAAAGCAGCCACGGGTATCTATTCTCAAAATATTATCTCGTCTAAATCTGACCGCGATATCGTCAACTTCTTCACCGGTTTTTTAACAGCACCTGATTTTGAAATTACAAAGCCTGACGGAAGTATTGCATCAAGTAATATACAGAAGTCATATCATCTGATTGGTGGCATTGAAGCTGATCTGAAAGAATTTGAATTTTCGTTAGAGCCATGGTTTAAATATTTTGGTCAAATCATCAGCATCAACCGATATAAGTTAGTGTCCACTGATCCAGACTTTATTATTGAATCAGGCAAGGCATACGGATTGGATGTGACTTGCAAATATTCCAAAGGACGAAAATATTTCTGGGCTGTTTACTCCTACGGTTATGTAGATCGTTACGATGGCAAGCAGACTTACCCAACACCATTTGACCGACGTCATAACCTGAATCTATTGGCATCGTATGTCGCCGGCAAGAAATCGGATTGGGAATTTTCTGCTCGTTTCAATTATGGATCAGCGTTTCCGTTTACACAAACCCAGGCTTTCATCGAAAAAATGGATTTTGGAACCACCGGTATCAGCACTAATTATCTGACACAAAATGGCACGATGGAAATTGTGTATGCCGATAAAATAAACGGCGGTCGCTTGTCGGCCTATCACCGATTAGATCTTTCTGTCAAGAAAAAAATCAAAACAGGCAAGACTAGCTCGCTCGAAGCATCCGGAAGTATCAGTAATGCCTACAACAGAGAAAATATTTTTTATATCGATCGTATCACCAACAAACGTGAAAATCAATTGCCGATATTTCCAAGCTTAGGGCTTTCCTGGGCTTTCTAGTTTAAATAAATCATATACACATGAATAAGAAACTTTCGTTAGTTCTTCTATTGGTATGTTTCCAATTTTTTTCAGTGGTAGGCCAACGCAGCTTGCGTTTCACTAGCACCAATCATACCTTGAAGGAAGCAGTGAACTTTGTAGAAATGCATTATTATCAGCAAGCTTATCTGTTGCTGAATACTTACCTACATGATTTCCGGCAGGAGAATAGGGCGAAACAAGCGTTCGAATATCAAACAGCCCTTTTTTATTATTATACATGTGCGCTTAAACTTAACAAGGTTGATGCAGAGCAGGCGCTTTCGCATTTTGTACAAGAAACACCCTTCGCAGTGCTGCAACAATCAGGCTCGTTTGAATTAGGCAAATATGCCTTTGAGCATAATCAATTTGAAGCCGCTATCCGATATTATGAAGCAGTTGGGATTAATGTATTGACCAATCAGGAACTCATTCAACGAAATTTCGAATTAGGATATTCATACCTTGTCACCCAACAACTTGATAAAGTAGAACCTTACTTTCAGTCGGCTAAAAATATTCCAGGCGACTATTTCAAACCAGGTAATTATTATCATGGCTTATTGGCGTATTATAAAAAGAACTACAAGGAAGCGAGCGAGAGTTTTAATGCCGTTAAAGATGATGAACGCTATAAAAAAATCATTCCGTTCTACCTCACCGAAATCGATTATGTAACTGGCGAAAAAGAAAAAGCATTGACAGCCGCATTACAGTATCTATCAACAGGCGACTTGTATTACGACAATGAACTAAATCAGATGGTGGCGCAGATTTATTGCGAAAAAGAAGATTATACCAATGCAGCTTTATATTACACAACGTATATCAGTAAAGCCAAATCGGTGCGTGATGAAGATGAATTCAAACTTGGTTATTGTTGGTATGCGCAAGACAAAACAGCACTCGCGATCGAGCATCTCGAAAAGGTATCGACGAAAGATAAGGACCTCTCAAAGCACAGCGCCTATTTACTGGGCATCTGCTATTTAAAAAATGGCGATAGAGAACGAGCTACGAAATCGCTCGAACGTTTCAGGGCTATGACCGACGATGAATCACAAAAAGAATTAGTTGATTTTACATTAACTAAACTCAGTTATGAACAAGACGATTCGCAAGTCGCGATGGCTAAGATAACGGCATTTCTTACTACCTATCTGCAATCTGAACATATCGACGACGTCAAGGAAATGTTGATTTATCTTCATATCAAAGAGCAAGATTATCAAGAGGCGTTGGTCGTTTTAAATTCAATGAATACACTATCTTTTAATCTACAGAAAATTTATCAGAAGGCTAGCTACGCGCGAGGAATCGCTTTGTTGAAACAAGCAAAGCCCGGAGCTGCGATGCTAAATTTTCAGGAAACGAAAAAATATCCTGCGGATCGTAACCTAGTGTCCTTGTCTGATTTTTGGTTGTCGGAATGCAATTATCAAGTAGGCAAATACGAAGACGCACTGAGCAACTGCGACTTTTTTTTGAATTTAGGCGATACCCTTTCAATGCCCGCATATACTAAAAAGATACATCTGAACAGAATGTATAGTTATTTGCGCACGATGGATAGTCTGAAGTTTATTCAGGAATATGCTGTGTCCACGGGTGATACTAATACAACTGATTTGTTGACAAGAATCGATAGTCTCAAACCGACATATGTGCCTGATGCAATTCCGGTCATGGAACTTGAACCTTACATTGCGTTATACAATTTACCTGAAGAGAAAATTAGCTTTGCCTACAAACCAATTCCATTAAAACCATTAGCTGTTAGTAATGAAATTAAACGCGAAGACCAAACGAATTTTATCGAAGCCGCCATTGGCAATGTGTCATCACTGAACATAGCTGCTGGATATAATGTTGATCAATTACTAAAAATGCCTTTATATGTTGATTTCAAGCGATCGGCTTCAACTGGAAAATTAGCGAATCAACAAGTCAACAGCACGCACCTCGGCTTATACACGTCCACTGTCGCATACGACCATGATATTACATTAGCCTTAGAAGTAGACCGAGAAAGGTTATCGTATTATGGATATGACCATCAAGTGTTTTCGTATGAATCGTCTGCTGTCAAACAATCGTTTCAACGTGTTGGCATCACCGCGAACGTTACACCATTACAACAAAATAAAGCAGGCATTGTGTACAAAGCCGATGCCTATGTGGGTCTTTATACAGATCGTAATTCAGCAGGCGAGTATTCTGTTAAACTAGATGCTCCTGTGTCGAAGCAAGTAAAGCCTGGCTTGTGTGTACATTCGGATGTATTGATTGATGCGAATATGTATCTTACTAGAAATATGAATATTCAAAACAACTCCTTGATTTCGTGGATGCCATCTGTGACCAAGGATATTGATAAGTTTCGGCTCAAAGTTGGATTATATCCAACTCTCGGACAAGAATTTTATTTGCTTCCTGATGTTTCTATACAATATCCACTTTCAAAAAAATATGCCAATGTTGAACTTTCGTGGCAACAACATATTCGCTTAAATACATTCAGGCAATTAACAGCACTCAATCCTTTTATTTTTACCTATAACAAGGTAAGGCAATCTGCCAATACTGAAATTTTTGCCAGATTGAAAGGGAACGCATTATCCAATATTAGTTATTCAGTTCGTTCAGGAATCGCCATCATGAATGGCTTGCCACTTTTTGTCAATGATACATCATTCGACAATAAGCAATTCAGGGTAATCTACGAATCACAAGCCACAGCCTTATTGCTCGATGCAGCCGTTGATTATAGGATCAATTCAAGTATTCAAGCTGGAGCTAATATCAGTTTGCGTCCTGTGCTGCAATTAAAAACCAATCAGGAAACGTGGCATTATGTGCCGTCCGTGATCACCATGTATGGCAAGATGAACGTGATGAAAAACATTGTATTAAAAAGCGAATTAATTATGATGGCCGGCTCGAAAGCAGCCTTAAAAAGTACCATCAACGGCTCTTCGGATACACACACAATTGACGCTGGTGTGGATCTAAATGTATCGGCCCGCTATACCTTCTTGAAAAATTGGAATGCCCTATTGGATGTCAACAATTTACTTGGTTCAAACTATCAACGTTGGTATGGATACCCGATGTTTGGCACGCAAGTAATGGCTGGCGTTTCTTATTCATTCCGTCAGTTGAAAATAAAGTAATCTTTTCTGTGTCAAACAACTAACTGACAATCTTCCTTCGCGCGCAATGAAATGGCAGCACGAATAGACAATATTCATAACAAACAACATCATCAAGCGTAAAGAAAAAAATAGGATCCACGATACATTGAATGATGACTAGTTTTTAAAATGTTCAATGACCAACATCGCTTTCGCTTGCCCTATGACCTTACTTATATCTGCGAGTGATGCCTGTCTGATTTTATTCACCGAACGAAACGTTTGCAATAAAAGTTGCGCTGTTTTTTCACCAATGCCTTCAATCGTTTCAAGTTCATTTTTAATAGTACCACTGCTTCGTGTCTTACGATGAAAAGTAATGCCGAAACGATGTACTTCATCGCGTATACGCTTTACGAGATTCAACGACGGACTATTAAATGGAAGCTTTAGTGAATCCTTATCACCAGAGTAAAAAATCTCCTCGATATTCTTAGCAAGCCCCACAACCGTGGTTTTGCCAAGCATATCAAGTGCACGAATACTTTCCATAGCCGAGCTTAACTGTCCCTTTCCACCATCGATAATAATAAGTTGCGGAACAGGCTTGCCTTCCTCAAGCACTCGTTTATATCGACGAAAAACGGTTTCCTTCATACTGGCAAAATCATTGATGCCTTCCACGGTCTTGATATGAAAATGACGATATTCTTTTTTATATGGCAAGGCTTCTTTAAAACACACCATAGCCGATACCGGATAAGCGCCCTGAAAATTTGAGTTGTCAAAACATTCAATATGTAACGGCAATTCTTTTAGATGCATATCAAGTTGCAATTGCTTCAACAGATGTAAGCGATCTTGATCAGAAGGCTCTTCAAGCATCAAGGCATTTTTACGTCGTTGCTCTTGTATAAAGTAGTTGGCATTCTGTAACGACAATTCGAGCAGCTTTTTCTTATCGCCCATTTTAGGAACAGTAATGATAATTTCATTGGCAAGCTCAATTTGAGATTGCGTGACAATTTCCTCCGAGCTACTACGAAAACGCTCACGTAATTGCAGCAGCGCATGCGTAATAAGTTCCTCATCTTGTTGATC
>Ga0114969_10004004_pt1 | contig 11744 bp, 23 predicted proteins | sample M_130807_MF_Meta_FD_87316 | JGI IMG/M metagenome (GOLD analysis project Ga0114969, IMG submission 87316) | Freshwater microbial communities from Lake Montjoie, Canada to study carbon cycling - M_130807_MF_MetaG | ecosystem: Environmental > Aquatic > Freshwater > Lake | place: Lake Montjoie...
AGGTATTGCAGTTGCCCTTACCCAAACAACAATCTTTGCAATAGGTTTATTTTGATAATAAACTGTATCTTTATTTACCGACCATTCAGTTAATTCATTAGTACTAAGTAATTGGGGTTGGATTATACAACCGGTTAATAAGATAAGTAATATAAGAAATGTTTTTTTCACAACTTATTTATTAATTTATTCATTTTAAAAAGCCATTTTTCGTTTTTTTAAAAAAAGTTTATAATGATACTATTTTTCTTTTATATATTTTCTAATATTAAAATCAATTATAACGCATAGTATGCTCTCCGCTAAATTGATCTAATGAACCTGGTGATGTAGTATTTGTTCTAGAGTCATATTTTCCTTGAGTATAATCTGTTATCTTAGATCCTGATACCATCATTAGAATACCACCTATAATAGCACCAATAAAAATCCACGGACTAACAAAAATACCAGATTGTGATAATAGTCCACCAACAATAACCTGACCAACCAAAGTGATAAGCCCAAGCCACTTAGATGCGACACCTATAAAATCCAATAATTTTTGAGCTAGATATTTCATCGCATTTGATACAACAGTTGACTCATTCAACTCACCGATTGCTTTTTCTGCAGCATCTTTTAACTCCGTGTCTTGAACAGGATCTTTTAATTTTGTTAGCTTACTACTAAATTCTTCAATTTCTCCCTCATTGAATTTGCCGATTTCACTAGAAGTTTTTCTTTTTAGATCTTCAAGTTCCTGTGGATTTTTATTGAAGAAATCACTAACCATTTCCATACCCTTTTTAACATCATTGTTATTACCTAAACTTTTGAATAAGTAAGAGAATAGATTTTCGTTTATTAGCTGTTTATTATAGCTCTCAAATGTTTTTAAATGTTTCATATCTTTGTTTTTTTATAGAGTATATATTAAATAAAAATGCTTATATTTGTAAAAACTAATTTAATAGTCCAACATACAGTTCAAACAATGGAGGGTATTTATCATTTTTTCCGGCAAGTGCTCAATATGCGGCAAGCTCTACTAGTTTAAGTAGTTTAAGCACATGGACAATCGAGGTTTGGCATTATTATACCGGAAACAATTCTGGAGGTAGTCCAACTATACTTACCGAGGTATATCCAGGATCAACAGCTAAAATGGATTTTTTAATGGTTCTTGGCGTGTAACATCTGCTCATACATTAACCGCGAATAATTGGTATCATATAGTAGGAACTTATGATGGTACAACTATAAAATTATATGTAAATAATACGTTAATACAAAGTTCAAGTTATTCTGGTACACCAAGTTCTTCAAGTGGTGGTATAAGATTAATGAGACGATGGGATTTGGGTGATTATTGGGGTGGTAGATTATCAGTAGTAAGAATATATACAGGAGATATATTATCAACAGGTGTTACACAAAATTGGAATGCTCAAAAATCAAGATTTGGATTATAACTTAATATAGGAACTGACATTTATTTTCTTATAATCTTTTAAACCATTTTAATTTTTTTATTCAAATATATTCCGTATATTTGTTATATGAAAAAATTAACTCTTACACTTATTTTATTGACTTGTATTCAATTCGCAAAAGCAGAAGGCTACCCACCACTTACTATTGAGTATAAATATAAGACGGTATCAGACACCACTTATTGCTCTAATCTAAAATTAGATGATAACTTTTGTTGTAATTTTATTATCACTTCTAGTCCATCCAAAACTAATGATAATATTATGTTAATCAAACACACTAAGACTGGTGTTGTACTGGGTACCTTTTATGGTAAACCCCCAAAGAGTTTTATTATGGAAGTTTGTAGTAAACAAGGATATTTAGATCCAGATAAAGTTGATAAGATAGTTGCAGATATGTTAAAGGTTAATTGAGATGTTTTATCATTAAGGGTGTAGAAGATATACAACCTGTTTCGGTTATTATTTCGGTATAATAAACACCAGTTGGTATTTTACTAATATCTATTTCTGCTTTATATCTACCAACTGATTGTTCTTCATTAATAATAGTTTCTATTACATTACCTTTTTTATCTACTATTCTAATAGTTATTCTATTTTTATAAGGAGTGGTGTATATAATATTCAATATTGATTTAGATATGTGTTGGCACATATCACTCTCTATCTTAGTAAAATATATTTTTTCTAAAGATACTATATCAGGAGAATCATCAAATAATTCTTTATCTCCTGAGTAAACCCATTGTAAATCATCAATCACTATATTACTTTTATGTTCTGCAAACTTAGGACTAAAACCGTGGAAAGGACTACTACTTGTATAAATATTAATCTTAGCAGAATCACACTTTGTTGGAGGTACTGTATAAATAATAGGAATATTTAATTGTTTATAAACAGATGTTGAGGTAGTAATGATTGATAATTTATTACTTTTTCCTGAAGCTGAATAACTTCCCCCTTTCCATACTTGGATATCAAATAATAAAGAATCTCCTGATTGAGGATAAAACTTATACCAACCAATTAAGGCAATTGGAGATTTAGCAGAATGAAAAGATTCAACTCTATGTATTTGAGATTTTAGACTTATTGATAGGAGTAGTAATAAAGTAAATATAGTTTTCATTTTTAAATATAGAGTTTAATCTATATATATAAAGATAATTACTTCTATTAGAAATTATTATTATATTTTTTGATAATCATTTAGTTCATCATCCCAATGTCTAATATCATAATGAGTAAAATCAAAATTAACATTGAATATAGAAAAGTTTAAATCAATACCTTGGTGATCGCATCTGCGAGAAAAGTTAAGGTTTAGTTTTAATATGTATAAGTCTAAATAGAATTGAAAGTATGTTTTATCTTTAAGTATTTGAATAGATAATTCTAATCCATCAAAATACATTTGACATAGATAGAATTGTATCTCAAGTGTTTTTAATTGACTAAGTTCAATCATTTTATAGTAGAAGTTTTTTATCATGTTTTATTAATTTAATATTGATTCAATTTTATAATCTCTTAGAAATGCTTTAACCTTATCTCTATCTACTCTTAAAGAGTCGGCTGGAACAGCTTCATCCTTTGGTAGTGAATAAATTAATCTAGAATCGGTATCTGATGATTTACCTCTATGGTGATAAATTAGTTCAATTTGAGCAACTACTGGATATGTATACCAAAAGTAATCTGCTAAGGGTTCTCTTAATAAGATATCTAATATATCTTTAAGTGATTCTTTCTCACTAACACAATGGTTATTACTTTTCAATAACCACCCAGTGAAATCTTCTTTGAAGCAATCTTTTATATTCATATCAGTATATCATTTAATTTCCTATCTCTTTCTAAAATAACCTTTCTTTCTATATAATTACTTATGTCATAAGTGAAATAAGCTATTCTATATTCATCCTTTACAATACGGATAAAGTTAATTACACCTTGAAAGCTTTGAATCTCACTAAAGATTAATTCATCGCCTAAGTCATATTTATTATAAGTATTGACTGATTTATCTATCTTAGTAAAAACAACAATCTCTCCTGGTCTCAAAGATTCTAATTCATCCAATGTCATTTAATTTTTCATTATTAATTAAGTATTAAAGATAAGGATAATATATATAATAAACAAGAAAGATTTATCTTATAACTAAACTACAAACTGGGTGTATTTCATTTATGCCATGAATCTTATCATAAACATATGGTCCACTAACTTGTATACTATCTCCTACTTTTGGAATAGGTATATTATTTTTATAGTTTTTACAAGCAGAAAAAATTGATTTTTTTGCACAAATGATTTCTAAGACTAAACATTCATCTTCATATTTCTGATTGTTTTTGGTTAATAGTTCTTTATCTTTTATATAAAGTCTTATATGAATATCACCATCTATTTCGGATTTTACTCTTCTAACAACACCAGAAACTTGTTTTTCTTCTTCTAATATCTGTAATCTATTTGGATGATGAATATTACATGGACAAGGATCACCAAAAATTAATAATATCATTATTAGTAGTTTCACCCAATGTAAATATTTTTAACATATATATTTTTAACATCTGGTGAACTACATTTGCTAAGTATTAAATATATAGTATTTCAATGGTGTGGTTATAAAGTTAGCAGTAATAAAACATTTACTTAACTATCGCTTAGACCTTAATAATAAATCTAACTCATTAAGTCTTTCAATTTCTTTCCATTGATCACTAACTGAGATTTTAGGTTTATTTTCCTCAATTTCTTTCCTACTCATATCTTTTAATTCTTCTAAATCATTAGAATATGTTATACATAGGGGTCCATTATTTATTGTTCGTTTATATTGATAGGTATAAACAGGACCATCTGAAGATTCAACTATTGTTATATTTTTTCCTAAACTATGTACTACTATCATTATTAATTAGTATAAATAGATGTTACAACATAACAAGACATTTCTCTGAATGTTTTCTCATCTAATAAATCTTTGATTCTCTTGGTTGATACTATACAACCGTCAATATTAAGTTCAGGTAGGTTATTACTAACTAACCACTTATTAACTTTATTTAGATTCATAAAGGAACCTATCCGTTTTGGTTTATCCATTAATTTTAGTTTGACAATAATGAAACAAATATATGGATAATATTTGAATAAAAAAACCTACTTATAATAAGTAGGTTTTTTGTTATATAATAAGATTTAATTTTAGTAATTATTCCAATATCCGTAGGTCTTTAACCAAATTCTAGCATCAGTAGCGAAACCTCCAGCACTTGCACCATCAAAGTATGGTCTAGCAAACGTCACAGTTTCACCAACATTAAAACCAACATTAGTTGATGGGGGTAATGCGTTAACTAATGCTAAAAAAGCATCAGGTGAGTTTCCACCAGAAATCCAATATGTTGGAGTATTTGCTGGTTCATTAGGTGTAGTATTTCCACCAGTAGTTCTACCAACAACACCTGCGGTTGTACTATCGGATACAATAACAAAGTTGGTACCAAGGACAATATTTGAAACACCTGCTACAAAGTTATATGAAGAAGTATTAGTTCCTGTTAAATCTACTATTATATTTCCGGATTGTGTAAGTCCGTCAATAATTTCGGTTCCTGATATTGTTAAGGTTGACCAAGCTGCGTCGTATACATGTGTAAGTGTTGGCATAATAATTTAATTATTTTTATATTTATGAAATAAGTTTATGGATAAGAAGTCCAATACCCGTTTTGATTTAACCAAGTTTTAGCTGCAGCAGCATCAAATCCAGCAGTGCCATCAAAGTATGGTCTACCACCTGCAGGTGTAGTATTTGGTGTATTAAAACCATTGCCATCTAATGATGGTGGTAATTTATTTACTAGAGCTAAAAATCCGTCACCATCCTTTGTTAAAGAAACCCAATATGTTGGTTTATCAGGTATCTGAGTACCTGCGGGTGCGTTAATTGTATTTGTTGTATTATTACCAGTAGTTCTACCTATAACACCTGCGGTTGTACTATCACTTATAATAACATATCCACTACTATCATATGATGCTGATAAACCACCAACAAAACTAGCTGATGACCATGATGTAAAATTTACTGCAGTAACTACTGCTATATTTCCTATCATAGCACATCCTGCTATTGGAGTAGCTCCTACACCGACATATGCTGCACTGTACTTTTGTTGGATTGCTGGTGCCATAATTTAATTATTTTTTATATACTATATATATTAAAATTAAAATGTCTTTTTTTTATTAATATATACCCTATGAAACATTTAAAAACATTTGAACAATTAATTACCGAGTCTAAGAGATTCAAAGATGTAGATTCTATTACATTAGATTGGTGTAATGATAATATTACTGAGAAAGAATTCTTTTCTTATATAGAGAACTTATCTATTAATGAAGGTTGGTTTGAGGGGGCTAAACAATGGTTGGTGAATGCTGGCGAGGCTACTGTAAATTGGTTTAAGGAAAAATTCTTTAAGATATTAATGACTATGTTAAAGAGTGCTGTTGAAGTTGGTATGTCTATTATTAATAAAGTAATACAATTTGTTAGTTGGATATTTGATAAGTTAAATAAGTTTGCTGATAAGCATCCTACTGTATGGAAGATAATCTTAGTAACTTTAATTATGTTTATATGTTTAGTTGTTTGTGCATCAAGTGCTAAAGCTCAAACTACTGGTCAACCTATTGATCCTAATGTTATTAATTCTTCTATTGGTATGTTAAAAGCAAACATGCATACATCTGGAATGGATAAGACTGAATTATATATGAAAGCTATGGCTTATTTAGTTGATATTAGAGACGGTCATCAAGATATTAGTTCTGAGTTAATTGGTGAAAGAGCTATAGATATGGCTAAACATTCATTAGATGTAATCTCTAGTTATAAAAAGTCTGGTGATTCAGTTGGTGCTGATTTTATGTCATATGCTGCAAGTTCTATAAGAGAAGGAGCTAATTATGTCGGTGCTGAGATAACTAAAATGGGTGGTACTGAATCTGTAAAACTATTTATTAAGTAGTTAAATATTGTTATAGATAAATAGTTTCAGACTTTATATTTCTATTTAAAAGTTCATTTGATTCTATATCAAATTCTTTTGAGTTTTGTGTTGTTAGATATTTTGTGTATCCATTTTTAGAACATTTAATATCTCTCACATAATCAATTAGAACATCATCTTGTGAAACAATATTAATATCTCCAACAATACTTTGAATTATATCACTTATTAAATTAAAATGTGTGCATCCAAGTAATATAGTGTCAATCTCAGAATCTTTATCTAATAGAGATTTTAAATCTTTATTAATAATTTCTAATCCACTCGGTGTTTTATAAAGACCATTCTCTATTAGAGAAACCCATAGAGGACAAGCTTGTTGATTTACAACACCATCTAATGATTTATAAACATCAGAATCAATTGTATTCTTTGTTGCTAAAATACCTATATGTTTATTATTAGTTATATTATTTAACTTTTTTATTGTAGGCTCAATAATACCAATAATATTATTTTTTAATAATTCTTTTTTTGATGATGCTGTATTACAAGCCAAAATAACTTTACAACAACCTAAACTAAAAAGATATTCTATAGCTTGAGTAGAATATTCAATTACTTTATTATCAGGAAGATTTCCATATGGTGCTCTTAGATTATCACCTAAATAAATAAAGTCGATATCCGGGAAAGATGATTGTAGTTTATTTAATATAACCAATCCACCATAACCAGAATCAAAAATACCTATAGGAGAATTCTTATTAAAATTATCAAAACTGTTCAAATGATTCATTAAAATTATATATTAAAACCTATATCTATAATTTCTTTAGACCAATTCTAATATAAAGTTGATAATATAAAACTAATATATAAAAATAAAATTACTTATGGAAAAAGAAGAAGGTGCTAAAGGTGGATTTACAGAAGTTTTTTTAAGTAAGTTAAAAGAACAATCATTTACTATTATACTAATGGTAGGTATGTTAATCTATCAGAATAAAATATACAATGAACAAGTAGATAGATATGAAAAGACTGTTGATGAGAAACAAAAATATATTGATAAATTAATTGAAGACCAAAGACAAAGGTCTATATTAAGAGAACAATATCTACTACAACAAAGAGATGCTTATGTTGATGATTTAATAGGGGAAAGAAAGAAATAATTATACTATAGATTCTAAAACAATCTGACGGTATAGTTGTTTTATTTCCGCTTCTTTTTTATTTAACCCAGATAAATGGAATACTCTTATTTCAACTGGTGTTGCTAATCTGTGTTTAAAACCGTGAATACCATCAGCATAACCATATACATGATACTTACTTACAGATCCTTCTTTAGAATATGTTTCTAATGCCTTAAACATAGGTCTCAAATCATTAGTACGGAAGTAAACCTTGCCCATAGTTAAAGTACCACTGGGCCAAATTCTAACTATATAATCATCTTTAATCATTTTATATTTGATATAATTTATTAATTAGATTATTTATATTCCCATCATTATAAAATTTATTGTTCCATAATTCAGGAATATCTAACATTTCTCTTAATTTTTCTTCTGATAGTTTATTTAGATTAGATGTCCATCCACTACCCCATTCATATAATCCATTATTATCTATAATAGTATCATTAACTTTAACTACTATATGACTAAATAAAATATCATATTTAATTGCGGCTGGTTTTCCAGGTAGATAATATATCTCGCTTTTTATATTATACTTTTCTTCTAGAACTTTTTTTAGATGATATGAAAATGTTCCACAACCACCATAATTTATATCTGGTAGTTCTTTATTTATTTCATATAACTTTAATTCTAATTCCTCTAATATCATTTAATCTTCTTTTCTTCTATACCGAATTGAGAACTTTGTAAAGTCTATTCTTAATTGAGTCCATTTACTATCTTTAGTATAATTCAAATAGATATCTTCTTTAGTTAATTCATCTTTTGATTTATATTTCCAATCAAATAATTTGTTTTGTGTTTCATATATCTTATAGAAAACAAAGTCTGTACTATCACTAATATTTTGAATTACAAACATATCTTGATTATTATTCATAAGAAACTCATAACATGTATCTGGTGAGAGTTTAATCCATCCGCCCTTTTCCCAATTAAATATTTCTAACTCACAGAAGGTTTCATAATGACGAAAGGGTTGTGGTTGAGAGTACATAGTATTACTGAGTATTAATATTAGTAATAGTATTTTCTTCATATAACAAATATAATATATATATTATGAACCACCTAAAGATATATGAAGAATTTGAATCACCATCATATTATGATTCTGGATATGATAAGTCTGGTAAATGGACTAATGAAGATTTATCCCATATGTTAAGTGTTATTGCACTTATTTGGAATCATGGTTTAAATAAAAAAGATGGTATTCAGTCTTTTGATAAATTTACAAAGATGGTAGATAGATTTTTTGACCAACCATATGGTTTTATAAATGACTCTGGTTTATTTGTTTGGTCTGATGATTATAATTGGAATTCATTAACATCTGATAATAGGGAAGAAATTGCTAAAATTTACAAAGATGTTTATAAAGAATTTAGTTTAGGTAATTTTCCGGATATGGATGATATAGATGATATTTTAGTACATCTAAAAGATTTAACTGAAGTAGAACTAACTATCCCACTTAGTGATAGGGCTTTGGACTTTGAAGTTCAAACAACACCAAGTATTAAAACTTTCCCTAATTCAGATTTAATACCATTTGATTTAGATGAATGGGATTCTATTGCTATGGAGATAAAACCTGCAGTTGAAAGAATAAAAGACTTAGGTTATAATTGTAAGATATTTATGAAACCTTATAATAAAATACTAATTAGAGTAACTACCGACATTGATTCGCCCTACACAAGTTACTTATAAGATTTTCTAATCATAATAACACCTGTGATAGTTAAACCCGCTCCGATCGAAGTAATAAGGTAATTGAAACCTATTTCTTTACTTTTAATATAACCATTATGACCATCAGGTATATTTAGTCTTATTCTTCTACTTTCTAATAAAATACCAGTAGTAATAAACCCTAAACCACTAACCGCACTTAATAATCCATTAGATGATAATTCTCTATTATTACTATGAAGATAAAGATTAATCTGTTGAGTATTAAACTTTGACTTATTCATCATCATGAATTGAGTTGAATCTAATTCACCAGCTATGTTGTATAGTGTGGTTAGAATAAATGTTGTAATCAGTATTAAACGCATATTAGTATATTTATATAAATATACGGATAAAGTTTTTAGAAACCAAGATTAGTTCCTATAAGAATATTATTCATTACACCCCATTTAGGAGTTGTATTCATATTCATTCTCCAATTTACATTTAACTTAAACTTCTTATGTAATCTATATGATATATTATTACCTACTACTGCATTAAATGTATTTGACTTATCAAACAATTTATTGTCAATATCATAGTAAGGTGATCCTAATGTTATGAAAGCTTCTGGTCTCCAATCAATTTTTTTAGTTATTACAAATTCTTTTTGAGCAATTAAAACAGCATATGGTAAAGAAACTAAGTAAGCATCTTTAGAATCTTTTTCCGCAGCTCTAAACCAAGTGTAACCCCCACTAACTCCTGATAAACCCATTTGAATACCTAGTGTTAATTTTTTTACTTTCTTAGGTTCCCATATTCTAGTAACACTTACTCCTGTATTAAAAATCAATCCCATTCTACCTAAGTTAAAATGATAATACCATTTATTTCTTCTATAGTAAAATGAATAAGTTTGTTGAGTTAAATCAAATGTTAGAACAGCATTAATGCCGAATCCCCTACCTCCATTAATTCTATTCCATCCTAATCCGGTACCATATCTCCAACCAGATTCAAAGGTTGGATTTTGCATAAATCCGAAATCAGCTGATGTTAAGATAGGATTAGGTTTGACAAGAGATCCGCCACCGAAAGATCGGGATTGAGCACCTGATATATTATTTTGAGTTGTTCCAAAGTCTTCTGCTGGAGCGGGTGCTGGTGCAGGAGGTACCGGAACTGGTGTGTTTGTTTGACCAAAATATAAGGCAGGAATTAGCAGGAGTATTAGTAGTGGTTTTCTCATTAGTTATATATAATATATACAATATGAAAATTTTAACCTTTGAATCTTTTGTAAATGAGTCTTATAATAAACCAAGAGCTGGTGGTAAGAGGCGTTGGTCTGTTAAGTATAAAAAATCAATAAATTGTTCAAATCCCAAAGGTTTTTCTCAGAAACAATATTGTAAGAGAAAAAGAAAAGGTGGTAAATACAAGAACTAATGAAGTACCTAAAGGAATATACTCTATATGAGAGAGTCTCTAAAGAGACTAAAATATTTGAATCAAGATTTGTAGAATTTAGAAAAGTTATTTATACTATCAAAGATATCTGTCAAGAGTTTGAAGATAATAATTGTTATTGTGAAATAACACCTGAGAACGATATTCATCTAAATGTTATTTCATTAAAAAGTAGAGGACATCTTGTTAATATAAGACAACCATTTTATCTTGAGATACATATTGATAGAAGAATAATTGCTCAAGATGAGAAAAGAAGTGGATTTGGTCTATTTCCTGAATGGTTTATTGAAAATTGTAGAAGACTAGAAGACTATATGTTATCAGAAGGATTTAAAACATTACCATCTATTAAATATCCAGTTGATTGGGAAAACCTTGATACTATTGATAATCTTTCAAAGGTCATAGGAATGATATTTAGAGTAAAATTAGAATTTATACCAAATGAAGTACCTAAAGAAATATAAATTATTTGAATCTAAACAAGTATTAGATAACATTGAAGATATCTTCCGTGAAATAGAAGACCTTGGTTTTAAGGTTGAATATAATAGAGATGGAGTTGATGAGGTAACTAGAATTTATATTGAGTTATATGATGTTTATGGATTCAATGATGAATTGAGACCTGTTAGTTATATACCAGGACAAGAGATTGTATTAGCTTTACAACATCTAATTTCATATGTTGGACAAGATTATGATATTGAAATAGAAACTATATGTGATTCACAATGTATTAGTCATTTAAGTTCTAAATCAGAAGATGGTTTAATTGAAAATGATGCTATAATTATCGGTGAGTATAAAGAACCTATTGATTATATTAAAATAGTAATAAGTAATAAATAGTA
>Ga0114969_10004006_pt1 | contig 11742 bp, 9 predicted proteins | sample M_130807_MF_Meta_FD_87316 | JGI IMG/M metagenome (GOLD analysis project Ga0114969, IMG submission 87316) | Freshwater microbial communities from Lake Montjoie, Canada to study carbon cycling - M_130807_MF_MetaG | ecosystem: Environmental > Aquatic > Freshwater > Lake | place: Lake Montjoie...
ACAGAAGAACAAAAAGAAAATTGTAGAAAAATACAACAAAAACGAAAAGAAGAACGTCCAGACATTGCTATTAATCACGCAATAATTATGAAACAAAAACATCAAGATAATCCAGACATCGCTATTAATCATTCAAAAAATATGAAACAATTATATCAAGATAATCCTTTAAAAAGGGAAAATATGTCAAAACTTAAAAAACAGCAAAATAAAGATAATCCAGAAATGGCGAGACGACAATCTGAATTGAAAATGATGCTTTATGAAGATAAAAACGCGTCTGAACTAATCGATGAAATTAGTAAACAAACCAAAAAACAATGGCGAGACCCAGAAAAAAGAAAAAAAATAATGGATGAAAAACGAAGTAGATTTACGAAACCATTTGATGTTTATAAAGATGGAATATTAATAGATAGTTTTGATTATGTTCCTGATTGCGCTTCTAAATTATTTGGCAAAAAAAATGATAGTAATATTTCAGCAGTATTAAATGGCAGAAGAAAAAGTTATAGAGGTTATGTTTTTGAATATAAATTATAAAATGGGCATTTTAAATGAGAAAAGGCATAAACCTCGACAGTAGACATTTTTTTAAACGTGTTTTATAAACACAAGAAGGCCTTATACCATAGTAAACTTATACCCTAGTAAACTTATAGGTCACTCCATAATTAAAATCTGTTTCCCAGACACCTGATATTTTCAGCAAGATTTTCATTGGCCCGTTAATAACTAACGGTGCATCGCCATCTACATGTATTTTGACATACCCATACCCAATTTGTTCAAATATCTTGTGATGAGGTATCTTGTTAGCAATATCCGATTTCATAATGACTTCTTCCTCTACTCGTTTTAATTTGTTAATTATATGTTTGTGAACAAGTTTATCGAACTTGATTTTGCACTTGTTATGATGGTACTCGAAAGATGTCGGAGTTACATTAAAATATAGATGAAGACCATTCATCGCAAAGGTGGGGGTCGAATATATCAAGCGCAAATAGGTCCCTTCGTTTACTACATTGTTTTTGATCGAATCGCAAAAAGAGAGGTATTCCCCGTCGTATTGGTCTAAGGATGCCACTAATTTCATTATTTTATACAAATTAATAGATATATCAATATATGATTATATCAATATATCAATATACCAATATATCATTTTCAATGATAGATATATATCTATCCTTTTTTTATGAAAAGGGGTAAGTGTGATCACGCATTATTGTTGCGGTATAACAAGATAAAGAAAACGTTACAATATATTATTAATCAAATAGAGGAATGCGGTTTTTGGAAACACATTTCGATGACTATATTCAATCACTAAACCAAACAAACATTCATCCCAAGATGAAAAAAGTCTACGACGCGCTCCCAGTCCATTTCAAGCATTTCAAAAACATCATTTTATATGGTCCACCAGGTGTGGGCAAATATACACAAATGCTCAAAATTGTCTCCAAATATTCCTCGTCCGAGCTCAAATATGAGAAGAAAATCGCCATCTCTTACTTGAAGCAACAGTATGTCTTGAAAATCAGCGACATCCATTATGAAGTCGATATGTCCCAACTAGGGTGCAATTCGAAGCTACTTTGGCACGAAATATATGTCCAAATCATCGATATTATTTCCGCCAAGATAAGTAAGCATGGCGTCATCGTCTGCAAGAACTTCCAGGATATCCATGGCGAGCTCCTAGAGAATTATTATAGTTATATGCAAACCACCTATGCAAATAGTGTCAATATCAAGTTCATCTTGATTACCGAGTCGATTAGTTTTATCCCGGACAACATCGTTTCTTATTGCAAGATTGTACATGTCCCGCGGCCATCGAAAACTATGTATGAAAAATGTATCGACGCCAAGTTACCAGTCGACATCAACCTGGTACATGTAAAAAACATCAAAACAATCAAGTGCACAGGGTTCACCACAACTTCTATCGCACCACCTCACAAAATCATTTGTGACAAGATCATTTGCTCGATGATTGACCTAGAAAATGTGAAATACTTAAAGTTTCGCGACTCCCTCTATGACGCATTTATTATTAATCTAGATATCCCTGAATGTATTTGGTATATTGTGACCGAATTGATTAATAAAGGATTAATACCGGATGAGAAACTGGTCGCTGTCTTTAAACAAGTCTACACCTTTTTCCAATACTACAACAATAATTATCGACCCATATACCATTTGGAACATTTTCTACTTTATCTAAGCGCAGTGATAAATGGAGTTTGTGTTAACAAAGATAAAGACGATAAAGACAAGGACAAGGAAGAAAACGATAACCAACACGAAGAATAATATATTAAATACTATTTTGCACAATAATGAAAAATAGTCTTTTTATTAGATTCGATTCGATGAACATAGATGAAGCTTTAAACATATTAGAGATTCCTGATTCCCATTTTTCTTCCTTGACTTCAGAATCATTAAAGAAAATATATCACAAAATGGCGCTAAAAAACCATCCTGACAAATGTCACCAAGATGTGGTCATTGACGCCACTCACCGATTCCAACAAATTCAGAGTGCTTATGCTTGCTTGTCTGAATTCTTAGAAGAATCTTGCATTGAATCGAAAGGAATGGGTGAAACGGAAACAAAGGAAGAAACGGAAACAAAGGGTGAAACAAAAAGTTCATTTGATTACATCGGTATCCTGAACAGTTTTATCAAAACTGTTTTAAAAGAACCTCTTGGTAATCACCCATTGTTCTCCTCTATTATAAAAGAGATTGTGACAGGATGCAAACGTGTCCACCATGATTTGTTCGCTTCTGTGGACAAAGAGACCGCGCTAGATATCTACGCCTTTTTGACCAAACATCAAACCACTCTAGGGATCGATCAACGTATTATAGATATGGTGCAAGAGTCCCTGCTAAAAACATATGAACACACTCATATGGTATTGCTAACCCCTACATTTAAAGAAATGTATAACAGTGATATATATAAATTAGTGCACAATGGCGAAACATACTATGTCCCTCTTTGGCACAGCGAGCTGCAGTACGAAAGCGATCTGAACCCTGGGTATGAGGTGATTGTCAAGTGTGTACCTAGTTTTGTACAAGAGGACATAGAAATCGACGAGCATAATAATCTACATGTTATAATCGATGTCCCGTTGTCTACCATCGATATAAAAAAAGGGGAAATCCCATTCTTGATCGATGGAGTTCCATTTTCTATGGATTGCGGCAAGTTAAGAATCGTTCCGACACAAGTCTATATTATTAAGGAAAAAGGGGTACCTGTTATTGACGAGCGCGATATGTATAATGATTCAAATAGGTCGGATATAATTGTAACAGTGCGTTTAAATACCTCCACCCTATATTAGCAATCTACTCCTTGTCTATATTGGGTCCAGGAAGCTGGTTTTGTCTTGGTCCCGCCATCATACCTAACTGCATATCTTTCTTTCACCAACAATTCATTTAGGTGAGTGTCCCCGATAAATACGTTTGCCAAGATGCGCCCATACTTTTCGCTTTCAATGTTCTCGAGTTGCACCTGTTTATGTAGAACAAGGTTGGAGACAAAATCGCGTGCTTCTATGGCCACCTGTTTTTCGTCCTCTCCCACGCCTTTCCCTTTGATCTCTGGGGTGTCGATCCCTGTTAAGCGAACAGATAAACGATATAGTGGTGACGCGTCATAAGGTAGTTTGGATGCAATAGTGATCGTGTCCGCGTCATATACTTTAATGACTTGTCCACCAGTGATAGGGAATGTGAATGGGATAGTTTGATCCCAGTGGATTTCTTTGGTAGGTTCATCTTCTTCCGAAGCGATTGCGTTTGGTTTGCCAAAGGTGAATAAAGTTTTTATTGATTGCATTATGGATTGGGTTGTTTAAGAGGTTTTAAAAAAAGGTTTAATCAATTTTTTAAAATATAATCTGTGTATATATGTTGTAAATATATTGTAAAAAAACATGCACACACAATATATATATTATAAAAAGGATATAAAGACATCACAACAAACAAATAGGCGGGGGGCGCGCGACCCTTAAGCATTCAAATCGTTCAGAATCGCGTAGTAAAGCGTCCCCCAGCTCTTTAGATCTGTCTGATACGTACCCATCTTCGACATCGGTCCCCCATTTGATTCCCATTCTTCCATCGTATATTTTTTGATTGGCGCGGACAATTCCAAGACATTTCTGTCTCCTTGTCCTACATTCGAGGCCCAACTAGGTAACCTGTGCGCAGGTGATTTTACTCCTGTAATGCGATGCAGTATAATTTCTCCTGCGCATCGTTTGGATCTAGGAAAGAAGAAGGCGAACAATTCTCCTTCTGTAGCTTTGTTGTATCTGCTATCGTCCCAGCACCAACCGACGCCTTCTGTTGTCTGGGATCTTGTTACCTGTTCCTGGAAATCTATTAGACTTTTACTATTTTTGACAGAGGTACCGATAGGAGTTATGGTGATTTTAGTAGACATCATCATTTTTATAAGCGATAAGAGATAGTTTTAGAAGCGATAGTAATATGTAGAAGCGTTAGTAAGCGTTTGTATAAGCGAGAGATGACAAGAATATGTTATTAAAAAACATTTCAATTTTTTTATTTAAAATGTTTTAATTAAAATGTTTTTATTTTTTTAATCACGTCGTTTATAAAACAATCATTTAAGCGACCTACACAAATAAATGATTGTTTTATATATAATATATTATATATAACAATGTCTAAAAATTCGCATTTTTGTGTTCCTGGTCCTGCATCGTTATCTGTCGCCTTTAGTCCAGATGGGTCAAAAATCGCAACAGGCTCCCCTGATGGGGAAGTGTGCGTTATGGACGCTACCAATGGAAATATCGTTCATACATTAGAAGGACATAGTGGTCCTGTAAAATCTGTCGCGTTTAGTCCCGATGGAAGAAAGATCGTGACAGGTGCTTCGTATTCTACAGTCTGTGTTTGGGACGCCGAGAATGGAGAACTTCTTGACACATTGCAAGGTTGCACCAAATCGGTTACATCAGTCGCCTTTAGCGCTGATGGCGAAACGGTCGTAGCAGGTTGCGCGGATTTAAGAGTGCGTGTTTGGAATAAAGGAGAACTTGTTAAGACGTTGAAAGAACACTCTAGGTCTGTGACTACTGTCGCGATTAGTTCAGATGGGTCAATGATAGTGTCTGGCAGTGATGATAAAAAACTGTTGTTATGGTCTGTGAGCGACGGGTCACTTATCGACACGTTGATTGGTCACACTGACTCAGTAACGTCTGTTTGTTTTAGTCCAGATGGGTCAAAGATTGTGTCAGGTTCTGCGGATAAAACAGTGCGCATTTGGGACACTGAAACAGCGGACGAAATTCACTTAATACGTGTTGCTTACCCAGTAAATGCGGTTTGTTTTAGTCCAAGTAATAAAAAAGTGGTGTTTTCTTCTACCAATAACCAAACCGGTCTAATAGGTGCATGGCATTTTAATTCAAATGGTGACCCTGAGACAATAATGACGCCTGACAATCCTCCTTTATCGATTGCACTTAATTCACGCGGAAACAAAATTGTGTATGGAACTCCCGATGGGGTTTGTGTTTGTAGTGCAATGTCACAAAAAGACATTAACACAACAGAAACTTTGTCCGCTGTTGCAAACGTAAGTATCGCGAAACAATTTAAAAAGAGCAACGAGTATGGCAGAAGCGCTAGTCAGGCATTAGGACAAGGCGAAATATTTAAAAAGATAACTGCGTTCGCTCATGGTGAAGGGGATCGCGGGTCCAAAGACGACGAGTTTGCTCCTTCGACATATTATAAAAAGTTTACTCACAAAAGAAGAAGTAGCAGTAGTTATGGGAGTGTTACAGATGGTAGAAAGAGTAGAAGCTCGAAGAGCTCCAAGAGTTCCAAGAGCTCACAGAAGAAGAGCTCGCATAACTCTCAGAATAAGAGTTCCAATAGCTCACAAAAGAAGAGTTCCAAGAGCTCACAAAAGAAGAGAAGCTCCAATAGCTCTCAGAAGAAGAGCTCGCATAACTCACACAATGTATAAAAGATCACTTGACAATCACCACTTCTTTCGCGATATTATTAATAATTTTATTAATATTTTCTTCCCCCTTTTGCAAATCACCTCCAGAAACTTGTTCTACCATTTGCAAATATTGTGTGCTATCCTTATGTGTTCCCTTCACGCAATAAGGGTGTTCTTTTACCCAGTCTGGTATTTTTTTGATTGTCTTGTGCTCGACATTGCGTATCATATCTTTCATACGTTTGTTGTCTTCATTTTCTTTCGACCACTCCCCCCCTTCTTTAATATACATTGTCTTGCGCTTCAGGTCACTACAATGAATCGGTCGCTTGTTTATTTCCAGAGCCCGCAACGCTTTCACAATAATGCTAGATATCCCGTCTGAGTACCCTGCGATTTGTGCATTTTCCAGATCTTTTAGTTGTACCACGACTGTTTTCAAAAAGTCTTCCATGCTTAGCGCGTCTTTGCAATCAATATTCAAAAATAGGTGCAAATTAAAGGTATTATTGTTGACAGTAGTGGTCTGCGTGTTTGCTTTCGTGGCAAATTCCAGGATGGTTTGATTCTGGTGCATCAACTGCTTGTGCTGCTCAATAATTAACTCCTTGAATTCATTATTCTGGTTAATAATATCGGTGACATAGGAAGAAGCATCCATAAAAGTGGAAGAGACTCCAATCCCGTTTTCTTCCTTTGATTTCAAATATTCTTCACATTTATTTTTATGAGTATGTAAACTGGAGTGGTGCTTGTAAGATTTACCACAAGCGCACAAATGCTGTTTAAAAACGCTCTCATCACTCTGGCAAGAAGCGGTTTTCATTTTGTGTTTAATCGTTTCGACATGTTTTCTAAAATCATGCTTCCTAACAGTGACATAATCACAAGGTTTGCAATTGTAACACTTTGATGGGGACTTTCGGTTCTCTACACAATCGTTCATAGAATAAGTATTCATAATTCAATAATACAATAACGCAATAATGTTATAACCCAATATTCTAATAATATAAATAAACATTTATATTCTTATATGTACAAAACCTGTTTATAACAACGTTGTTCATTTCGCGCAGCGTAATCGTGTCCCCTTTTTACCCCAATTTTAATATCTTTGAATTTATGCTCACTGCGACTTTTGCGACTTTTATGTAGTATTTTGTAGTATTTTTTGGTTACGCTCTCCCGTTTTTTGCAAGTGTACACTAGTCTGTGAGCATATATGCTCTCATGAAAATTCATAGAAAAACGCTGCGACTTTCTGCGACTTTTTTGTAGTATAATGTAGTATCCCTTTTTCCAAGCTTTAAAAAAAGAGAGAAAAATTATGGTCACAAAGTTTTCAATGGGCAAAAACTTTTGAGAGCATTATGCAGCAAATCACTCTTTTTGGAGGAACGATGCGCTAGGTTTCTGGAAATGGACATTTTTAAAAATGTCCAAAAATGAAAAGTCTTTCAATCGTTACGTAAAAACCTTTAAAGTGAGACCATGAGACCATAAACTTTTCTTTTTGTAAGAAACTTGTAAGAGCGTCACCGAGTGGAAACAGTGAAAATACGTGTTTTTGGCCTGGCGAGCGCAGCGAGCTTTCTGACGATTGCAATCTCATCTCAAGTTTTGCGACTTTTGCGACTTTTTTGTAGTATTTTGTAGTATTTTTCCGATATGCTCTCCCGTTTTTTCTAAGAGTGCATTAGTCTGTGAGCATATATGCTCTCATGAAAACGTGCAGAAAAATCCTGCGACTTTCTGCGACTTTTTTGTAGTATAATGTAGTATCCCTTTTTCACAGCTTTAAAAAATGTCGGAAAAATTATCGTCACAAAGTTTTCAACAGGGAAAAACTTTTGAGAGCATTATGCAGCAAATCACGCTTTTTGGAAGAACGATGCGCTAGGTTCTTGGAAATGGACATTTCTAAAAATGTCCAAAAATGAAAAGTCTTTCAATCGTTACGTAAAAACCCTTAAAGTGAGACCATGGGACCATAAACATTTCTTTTTGTAAAAAACTTGTAAGAGCGTTATCGAGTGGAAACGGTGTAAACACGTGTTTTTGTTGGCGCAGCGAGCTTTTTCGCCCGAGAGCTTATCGCAAGCTTTGCGACTTTTGCGACTTTTATGTAGTATTTTGTAGTATTTTTCTGTTATGCTCTCCCGTTTTTTACAAATGCGCTTTAGTATGTGACCATATATGCTCTCAAGAAATTGCACAGAAAAATCCTGCGACTTTCTGCGACTTTTTTGTAGTATAATGTAGTATCCCTTTTTTCCCAGCTTTGAAAAAAGAGAGAAAAATTATGGTCTCAAGTAGAAAAATCACAAAAAACTTTTGAGAGCATTATGCAGCAAATCACTCTTTTTGGGGGAACGATGCGCCAGGTTCTTGGAAATGGACATTTTTAAAAATGTCCAAAAATGAAAAGTCTTTCAATCGTTACGTAAAAACCTTTAAAGTGAGACCATGAGACCATAAACCTTTGTTTTGTTTAAAACTGCGGGAGACCATTATCGAGTGGAATCATGGTTTTCTTCCTTTTTATATTTATAATCCTCCAAATAATTTATGTCAAAGGAAGAAAAATAAACAATATAAACCTATATTTACGTATTTAAATAATTAACCAAATAATAATTAACCAAGTAATTTTAGCAAATGGTCTTCATATATGTGCTCGAACTAGACCAAAACAAATACTATATAGGTAAAACAAACAATATATCTTTTCGAATAGAACAACATATTGCTTCCCGTGGCTCCGCGTGGACAACATTGTATACCCCAGTAAGAATGATAGAACTTGTTCCAGATTGTGACGATTTTGACGAGGATAAGTATACCATTAAATATATGAATAAATATGGGATAACCAATGTTCGAGGAGGAAGTTTCTGCCAGATAGTGCTAAGCAATGAAAACATAAATACCATAAACCAAATGATCAACGGTAGCTCGAATAAATGTTATACTTGTGGGGAATCTGGGCATTATGCGAAGGAGTGTAAGAAATTTGTCGTTGGCGCAACTTTGTCTAGTGAAAAATGCAAGTGTCCCACGTCATGGTTTTCACCCCATCGAAAAATAAAATGTGCGCTGAATGTTGTGAAAGAGTTCTTTGAAGAAGTGAGCGATTGTTCGCGATGTGGAAGAGATAGTCATCAAGCAAGTAAATGCTATGCATCGAAGCACATCAATGGTCACTTTATTAACAAATAAGTATTTTAATTATTTACATATAAAAAGTAAATAATGAAAAAAAGAACACACAATATAGATAGATATAGATACTTACATTTTACAACGGTTTCTTTTACACTGTCGCATACGCTGTCTCTTACGCTTTAACTACCTTCTTCACCACCTTCTTGACCACTGCAGGCGCTGCTTCGGTTTTCTGGGCAACTGCTTCGGTTTTCTGGGCAACTGCTTCGGTTTTCTGCGCTACAACCTCTTGTTCCACAACTTGAGCAACAGGCGCTACAACTTGTACAACAGGAGCAGCAAACACTGTGACTGGTGCGGCAACAAGTTCCTCTTCATCATCCGAGTCATCGACCACGACACTTAGAGAGACCTCATCCACTGTTTCGACCACGGGAGCAACTTGCGCCTTCAACTTCGCCTTGTCTGATGCGTTCAACTTGAGGAGGCATCTGCCACCGATGGTTTCCTTGGGTTTCTGGACAACTGCCTGTAACAAGCGCCAAGTGACACCAAACTTGCCATTGGCAAACCAGAGTCCACCACACTGGATGATGCAAGCAAGATGAGTGCCCTTTTGTAAGCAAACAAGAGGATCAACAGAAGGGATCTCATTGTTAGGGAACAACTTGTTCTCCTCTTCGTCATAGATCTCGAACTTCCATGCGCCATCGTATTGAGGGGTCTTGACACTTAAGGTAGGGGCCTTGGAGTAATCTGGTTCCTTGGTCTGCTTGTCCTTGGGATACTTGAGCATAGGAGTGAACAGCGCGTCAATCACTTCAGAGGACTTGTGGTTCTTGCCAAACCATAGAGAGGTGTTGGTTAATGCATCCGCCCTAATTTTATCTTCAAATTTTTTCATATTCTGTAAAAATGCAGAGGTATCTGCATTCGAGTACTCGCTAGAAGGCAACTGCAAAGAGAGAGCATATTGCTTGTTGCCCTCAAAGTCAGAGAGTCCCCAGGTTAAAAGGAGAGGAGTACTGATCTTGAGTCCGCTATTGATTTCAGTGCTAAATACACTAACTGCTTTGCCGCCAGAAGCGTTCACTTTGGGTGCGCCATAACGAGTTTTGACACAATCGAACGCGGTACCGTCGACAAATAAGTTAGAGTCATTGGAGGTTGCAGAAGTTTGAGAGTAAGACATTTTATTAAGTATGTGTTTGTTTTGGGATGGTTATACTTAATAATGGTGGGATGTCTTTAAATCAATTTTTTTATTTATTGTTTGAAATTTGATTTAAAGAAGAGGAGGTTACATCATGATAAAAAACGACCAATGGTCGACAAGAGAACCACCGAAATATCGTTTTGTTTTGACAAGGTCGAGGATACTCCAGCTTCTTCCAGCAGTACTCACATCAGGTGCTGTTGTAGGAAAGGTCCCCCCTAATAAAGGTACAACAGCACCGTTGCCCCAGCTTATTTGGTAACTCACCCCTAACGGCACAGTAAATTTTGCGCCCCCCGACCCACTCCACGTTTTGTGCATACGAATAGTATAGCATTCTTCAGATACTGGCAAGGCAAAAATTACAAGCGCTCCAGAAGCGTCGTGAAAAATCGTGCGCACATCAGAGGATATTGTGCAGGTGGACGTTCCAGCGAGAGACCCAGTAACAGTCACAAATGATGGAACCGTCGCTGTCGCAGCTGTTATACCCGCAGAGCCTGAATCGTATTTAACATACATGTGCGACCACATTTCTGAATAAGACATCCCCCCGTTCACTCGCAAATCACTATTTATAGTGATAGTACCCGATGTGTTGTTGATATATCCACCACCAGCGCCACCCAAGTTAATCACGCCTGTTGCTCCTGTGCCCACATTAATTGTTCCCAACGTAGTCCCCACTGTGATGGTCCCAGATGTGGCACCAACTGTCATTGACGCAGAGGGTGCACCCAGAGTTAGAATACAAGTGCTAGGGTTATAGGACAATGGACCGTTTATCGTGTCGGCACACATAGTTTGACCAGCGCCAGTGGACCCGACAAACACAGGGTAATAAGTTCCTGATGTGTTTATGTCCACAATATTCATGTTGTTTATCCCAGTCAAAGCAGACCCATCCCCCACAAATGTTGCACCTGTTATGGTGCCCACGGCGACAATCCCTCCAGAGGCATTCATCGTCACACCACTAACAGTCCCAGAAGCAGTAAAATTGGTGGTACTCAACGTAGCAGTAGATGGGACATAAGATAATGGTCCAGTTGTCGCATCGGTGCACATTGTTTGTCCAGCACCTGTAGAACCAACAAACACAGGATAAAAAGTTCCAGATGTATTGGTGTCCACGATATTCATGTTATCTATCCCAGTCAAGGCGGACCCATCCCCAACAAACGAGGAACCAGTGATGGCACCTGTTGCGGTAAGCGCGCCTGTCACATTTAACGTAGTTTTTGGCACAACAGTGATGTCAACATTTGAGCAAGATATATACGCTTGGTCATAATAAGGACTAATGGAAACTTTAAGGTTGTTG
>Ga0114969_10004009_pt1 | contig 11739 bp, 12 predicted proteins | sample M_130807_MF_Meta_FD_87316 | JGI IMG/M metagenome (GOLD analysis project Ga0114969, IMG submission 87316) | Freshwater microbial communities from Lake Montjoie, Canada to study carbon cycling - M_130807_MF_MetaG | ecosystem: Environmental > Aquatic > Freshwater > Lake | place: Lake Montjoie...
CATATATTTGGGAAAAGTCGTTTTTGGACATTTATAAATGTCCATTTTTGAAATTCCGAAATACTTTTGGGAAAAAAAAATATTAAAAAAATGAAGGAAAAGCTGAGACCATAAAAAAAATTAGCGTCTCATCCCTAAAAAAACTTTTTCAGAATTGTGACGATAATTTTTTTCATGAAAATATTAATTAATTATAAAAGAATTTAGCAACTTTTTCCGTTGTTAGTATATGACAACGCTTAACAACGATTTGGATGCTAAAAGTTGCTCGGATTTTTATTGTAATATTTGTGACTATAATACGTCTAAAAAAAGCAGCTTCGATAAACATGTTGAGAGCAAAAAGCATAAAAACAACGCTTTAACAACGATTAACAACGCTTTAGTTGCTAAAAGTTGCTCTGAAAAAAAATATGAGTGTGAAATATGTGTTAAAATTTTTGGCGACAGAGCTGGATTATGGAGACATAAAAAAACTTGTAAATCTCAAAATATATATGACGACAAAAATAATGAAGAAAATATATCAAAAGAGCATACAGATAAGGAATTAATTATAATGCTTATAAAACAAAATAGTGATTTGGTAAAGGAAAATTCCGAATTTAAAAATATGATGCTTGAGGTAATAAAAAATGGAACAAACAATACGACACATATGAATTCGCATAACAAGACATTTAATTTACAATTCTTTTTAAATGAGACGTGTAAAGATGCGATGAATATAATGGATTTTGTAGATTCGATCAAATTACAATTAAAAGATTTGGAAAATGTTGGAAAGATAGGATATGTTGAAGGTATATCAAATATAATAGTAAAAAATTTAAATTCGCTGGATGAAACCAAAAGGCCAGTTCATTGTACAGATGCAAAGAGAGAAGTGATGTATGTAAAAGATGAAGATAAATGGGAGAAAGAAAATGATGGTAAAAAAAAATTAAGAAAGGCAATAAAACATATAGCGCATAAAAATTCAATGAAATTAAATGAATTTAAAGAGAAACATCCTGATTGTGGAAAAAGTATATCAAAATATTCGGATTATTACAACAAATTAGTTATAGAAGCTATGGGAGGAAAAGGTGATAATGATTTAGAAAAAGAGGACAAAATAATAAAAAATATAGCTAAAATAGTAACGATAGATAAAATAAATGAAAACGAATAAATTAAATTAAATGTAAACGGATTTTGCGTTTAAAGTTTTCTTCATCATTGAATAAGAATAGCTTAAATTTTTTATTATAAAAATTATCAAAATTATCTCTCAAAGTAATCCTTGAAGATAATTTTAATTCGGGTAAAAATACGATATACTGGAATAGTCCATCATTTCTGTTAATTTTGTCAAACAAATATCCGTCATAATCTTTATCCAAAACCCTTGGGTCATTAGCGCAAATATCAAGCAAAGAGCAGTCACATTGAACTTTTCTGATGGAGCGCATTGTCGTATTAATGTAGTCCAAGTCTCTTAACCACGTCTCATAAAATATATCGACCTTGTCAGATAATGTAATAAGACCTAAAACGCTCTGTAATTTAATCATATTTAATAAATCTACAAGGCGTCTAATAGGACTGGTAATATGAATATATGCTTCCATATCAAGCAATTCATGTCTTGTAGATTTATCATTTGTGATTTCAGAGCCGTCGATATATTGTCCTGAAGCGCTATTCCATATTTTAATAAACTTGGCTACCTCTTCCGGAAGTGTGTCGGGGACCAAATAGTCTCTCTTCATTATTGTAGAGCGAAAAATCCCGGTATTATGCTTGAGCATTTCGGTCGCACAATAATAATTCATTAATATCATAAGGTAGCAAACGGTTTCATGGCTATTTCTGACATTATTAATATACTTATTTTTTTTAGATAGTTTCTTGGTTGTGTCAAGTAAAATATTATATCTGTCGTCTTTTAGCAAATTCGCTTCTTCGTAACAATAATTTTTAAATACTTTAATAAAACAGTTGGAAAATTTGACTTGAATAATATTGTCATCTTTAATAAAAACATCCATGACGAAGGCAATTCTTGTGACCTTTTCTTGTAAACTACATAAACAATCAGATAAAATAGTTGGTAACATTGGTCGTTTTTTATCGGGTAAATAAATAGTTGAAATCCTGCGTGAAAATGAATCCCAAAGATTAAGAACGTCCATCCATATTGTAACATTAGAAATGTATATACTTAGCTGCTGTATACCATTATCAATGTTACGAATACTAAAGCCGTCGTCAAAATCTACACTTTTAGGCGGGTCAATGGTAAAAATATGCCATTGTTTTTGATTAGTTCGATCCTCTATACAAGGAAATTTGTCTTTGATGCTTTCAATAAAATCCTCGTGTAGGGTTTTTCCTATAGCTTTTGAGGTGTCCTTTTGAAATTTTTGTATAGATGCGTTTAAACTTTTACAATAAAGCTGATATTCGTAAAAATTATCTAAAATATCTACTGGTCCAATTACCATACTAAGCTTACCATTAGGATGTTTATCATTCCATTCATTAAATTCAAAAGTTACATATAAATTTATAAACACCTTTGAAAATCCAACATTTTTGATTTCATATGGAACCAAAAAAGGTGGAAGCCTCATATCATCTGGAATACATTTATAAAGCAATTTGCCGTTTTTGCTACGACCATATGTTTTATTTCCAGATATAACCAACACACCTGGCATTGGTGGACTGGATCTAACAGTTGAATGAACTATATCAATATTTTTATCTTTAATGGTAAAAACATCGTTTGAGAAAAGTTTAGACGAACCAGGGTTTATTTCAATATCAACTTTTTGAAAATTAGAGATTTCAAATACTTCCCAGGAAGTATAATTCCTGTCATTTATATAAACTTTGTATGTTTCCATTATTATTATTATTAGATAATATGTAGAGATGTATTTAACTGATATTTTAAATAATAATTGTCAAAATATATGAAAAATGTATTAAAAATAAATAATAAGTATTATAAAATGGAAAAAGGGTTAGTTGTAATAATAATGGCAGGTGGACTTGGAAAGAGAATGAATAGTGAAATTCCCAAGGTTTTACATAAAATAGCTGGTATTCCATTAATAAGTAATATTTTATTAAAATTAAAACAATTGAGAAAATTTTACAATCTTGAAAAAATAATGATCGTCGTGGGAAAATATAGACAAATAATTGAAGAAACGATAAATATCTTTTTAGATTTAGATATGCCAAATATACAATATATTGAACAACAAGAACCTTTAGGAACTGGACATGCTATTCAATGTTGTAGAAGTGAATTGTTAAAATATACAAGTAGCAATGTTTTAATTTTGTCTGGAGATGTGCCATTAATAACTTCAACATTGATGCTAAAAATGCTTAATGATTTAAATAAAATAAGAATTGCTGTAACTTCTTTAGATAATTCAACCGGGTATGGTAGAATAGTCGAGCAAAATGATAAATTCAATAAAATTGTCGAAGAAAAAGATTGTAATGAAACAGAGGTAACAATCAAAAAAGTGAATTGTGGTTTGTATGCGATAAATTGTGAAATTTTATGTCATTATTTGCCATATTTGAAAAATAATAATAGTCAAAATGAATATTATTTGACGGATATTATTGAAATTATAAAGTGTGAAGAGCATATTGATGTTGAAATGTGTGAAATAAGCAGTGATACACAGTATGAAATAATGGGAGTGAATACATTGCAACAATTAGAAGAATTAGAGAATATATATATAAAAAAATTGAAATAAAAAATAATGATTAAATAAAAGTTATAAATAAAGAAATGAGTTCCGACGGTTTTAATGCTGAAAACAGAAATAATATTAATATTATTATTACTAATAATATTATAAATGATTGGCCTCGTGCTTACATGGGTAGGTTTATCAATCATATTAATGATATCAATAATGCAAACAGATGTTCGTTTTGCAATGGCGCGGGTCACAATATAAGAACGTGCACTGATACTCGTATAACCGATTTTGAAGAAGAATGTCGAATGAGCAAGTCATTTTGCGAGTGGACTGAAAATCCACACAACACGTTTAAAGAATGGCTTATGGAATATTATTTGGTTATCGGTAGTGAAGTTGTAAAGGCGTTTGCGGTTAGCAAATGTAATTGTAGAGTATCTTCGAATATAGATGTTGTGATAGATAGTGTCACAAGTTATATTTATGAAGATCAAACCGAAGAAGAAGATCAAAACGAAGTATTAGATGAAGTTTCAATATTTGATATGGAAGCTGTTGTAACATTATTGTCAATGCAAGAAAGTAGTAGCAATAAAGAAAGAACCGATAAATTTAATATTATTGCAACTGTTGAAATTGTTGATGCTGTTAAAATGGACGAGGTGTGCGATTGTTCAATATGTTTTGAAGATGATTTAAGAGAGAAAAACTTTGTTGCATTAAATTGTAAACATAAATTTTGTAAGGATTGTTTCAAAGGTAGTTTAAAAAATACGCCGAATTATAAAGATTTGCCTACATGTGCGTTGTGTAGAGCAGACATAAGCGCAATTACAGTTCATGATGAAAATGTAAAAAATGAATTAACTGACTTAATTGAATTCATAGAGTAAACTTTAGCGCTTTTTGTATAAAATAAGTAATAAAAAAATTGAATATTTTTTTTCAAAAATTAATATACTATAAAATATTCTACTTGATCAAAAATGGAAACAATAATTGTAAAGGCGTTTGAATTGGTGATGATATTGTGTAAAAAATTTAATATAGACGAGTCGCACTCGCTGAAGCATAGCATGGAGGTCTATAATTATGCTTTAAAAATTTATGAAAGCGAATTAGTAATGAATGCGTATTTGGAGCAACAAAAAGATATTATTGTGTTGTCGGCAATTCTTCATGATACAATAGATAAAAAATATGTGGTGGAGGCGGAAGGAATGGAAGAGATACGCAAACACTTAGAGAGTTGCGTGAAAAAGGAAAAGCTTGATATAATATTTCAAATAATAACGACAATGTCTTATTCAACTGTAAAAAAAAATGGATTTCCTTTATTAGGAGATTATCAATTAGCGTATCATATAGTAAGAGAAGCGGATCTATTAGCTGCTTATGATATAGATCGATGTATTATGTATTCAATGTATAAACATAATGCAAATTATTTGGATGCTTTAAATGCGGCAATTGTTTTATTCGAGCATCGTGTATTTAGACATAGAAAAGATCGATTATTTGTAACAAATTATTCCAAGAAGTTGTCGATAAAATTACATAAAAAGGCAAAAAAGGACGTTGAAATCCTTGTAAAAAGTATTAAATTTTGAGAAAAACTCTGGCAAAATTAGTCGAGGAACTTAACATATCAAAAAAAGAAAAATAAATAATAAATTAATTGTTTAACTTATTATTTTTTTCGGATAATTGTAGTTGTATTAAATAACAAAAATCGTCATTCAAAATAAAATATTTTTTATAAATATATTTAATTTAAAAATTAAATTAAATTGGTGTAGCACATCCTCAGCCTCCTATCATTTTAGCAGGAGGTTGTTGATATGTAGCCGCGTTTGATTCCGGACCTCCTCATCCTCCTCTCATATAGCGACGTGTGCGTCTTCTTTTTTGTTTTTTATTGCGCTTATTTTTGGTTTTTTTAAACCTGGATTGAGAGAAAAATTTACTAAATATGCTCATTATAACATTACATGATAAAAAAAAGTAAATAAATATAAAGACATTAATTTATATATATTTATAAATGTTTTTCTTAAGTAACGGTATAAAACTAATTAACAGCGTAAAACTAATTAACCCAATGCTAAAAAACAAACGCGTTTTTTCAAATTGTAATAATAATAATTGTTGTAATTTAGATATTGAAACTAAAAAAAAAATACAGCTAATGTTCATAATGACACCCTCTTTGTATGTGATAACATTTGGTACTTGTGTGTTAACTATAGTATCAATGCTTAATAAGTAATGAAATAATCATTATTTATTCATTTATAGAATTATTATTAACATTTTCTTGTTTGTCATGATTAGAAACAGAAGGTAAATCATCTATCTGAGTAGAACTATTTAGATTTTGTTCAATATTTTCATTTTGTTCAATATGTTCATTAGTAACATTCTCAGAATTCGTGTTAGAAATAGTAATTACTTCATTGTTAAGTTCATTGATGCTAACTTTCTTGGCTGTATTTCGTTTTACATTTTGTATTTGTAGTGCGTGTAATCCGATATATGGTGAAATGGCAATATTATTCATATAGGTTCTGTAACGAAAACAAGAGATACTTGTATCACTATTAATAAATTTAATACTATACCACCAATAAGCGGGTAAAAATAAAGTTTTGCCGGGTGTTAAAGTAAACTCTAAACATTTCATTTTATCAAAATCGGCAATATATTTTGGTTGTGGTGACCAAGGGTTAACAGGTGATCTGAATTCAAAATTTTCATAATCATAATTAGGATACAAATATTTAATACTATGTGGAGCTGCCATTTTGATTTGAGCGCTTCCCTGAGTTAATAAAAAGAAATTTCGATAATTAATTTCGTATCTAAATGGAGTGCAAGTGTCCTTACTTCCCATCATAATATCATAGTTACAATTAGAAACCATATATGGTCGTAAAAATTCATCATTATATTTTAAGCTTTTAATAACTCCTGTTTCTTCTAAAAAATCGCAATTATTTTCCGAGAAATAAGAGCTGGTTTTATCTTCATTAAACAACTTAATAGTTGAGTGTAAAGGTAGTGGCATATATAATTCAGCATTCGAGTCATTGTCGCGGACATTTCTAATTTTAGTTTCAAAAGCATAATAATTGTTACTAATGTAGGTCTTATTTGTTGTTTCTATAATTTTATTATTATCAAAGTCGAATAATACAGGTTGCCTAATATCACATATTTCTTCTAATTTTTCTTTAGATGGTTCGTCGACTTCATACATTTCCAAATCTTCGCCGGTTTTTAAATGAAATTGAATATGTAAATAAATAAACAAAACAAGACAAAAAATAAAAAATCCTATTATTATTTCCATTATAATCTTAAATAAAAATAATAATAATTTTTGTAAAGTAGAACGAAGTTCAAATTAATTATTATTTAATTATCGCTAATTTTGGGAGCAATAAAAAATACTAATGAGCTGTCATCTCCTAAATCATATTTGATTTTCATAGGATATTCAGCACTAATAAAGAACTCCACCTCATTTGAAAGTTTATTAGTAAGACACATTTTGGTGATGTAGTTAAGACTATACTTCAAATCAATCACATCTCCTTCAACAATAGAATATTCATTTAAGTCATTAATTGGAATATTAACCAGCATTTCTCCTGCTATACCGTCAGTAATAAGGTCAATTCTTTCTTCGGAACATTTAATATTAATATCATTACCAAATGACAACATTTGAGAGGTGATTTCGCAAATTTTTTTAGATGTGATTGAAAATTCAGCGTCATAATCTGTTTCGTTAATGTTCATTTCTTGATATTCGTAATCTGCTAAAGGTATTTTGAAATGTTTGTCAAATTCGCCTTTCAAATGTTCTTGAGAAATAAGGTCAATATTAATGCTATCATCTTGATCATAACGAATAATAATATTATGTGACTCTTGTTTGCTGCTAAGAATTAAATGAAAAATGTTTGTGTCAAAACATACGGTATTTTCTTCATCAATGTCGTAATCATCAAACCATATTTTTTGAATATTTAGATCAAATAAGCAAATATGTGATTTATCCATGCCTTGAATATACATTTTGTCTTGTTCAAATTTGACACGAACAATACTGGTGCAACTTTTTAAAATTTGAAAAAGTGCTACAAAGAGGTCTTTTTTATTTTTATTACTGATGGTAATTTTCATTAGTAATAAAAAGTATATTATTATATTTAATATCTTTTGATTAAATACATTATTCGGAATTAGCTAACTCTTGTTTAACAAGATTTTTTAAATCTGCAGCATTCATAAGAGTTTCTTCCGCAGAGATTGGTATTTCAATAGTAGAACTTAGAACCTCATTTGTTTCCATAATAATGGATGGTTCAATTTGTTTTTCAATTTCACTAATAGCACCTTCAAAGTCTTGGAATTTATCACTTGTTTCTTTTGTAAATAATTCATATTTGAATGACATTTGAGAAAGCAATTCTTTGGTCTCTCTTAAATCTTTTTCCATTTTAATAAATTGTTCATTATTAGCAACAGATGAAACCTCTTTTTTTTCAAGAGCATCTAATCTATTAATCATACTGGTTAAAACACTATTATCAATGATTTTAGAATTTTCAGGTATTCCGTTGGAATTTGAACTGCCTTCGATTTCACCATTTTCAAAATCAATAATAAATTGTTCAACGCGTCCTAAACGTAATGTAATTAATCCAATTGCATCAGAAACACTTAATTTAGCAAAAGGTGAACCATTTGGAGGCATTGGTGGTGGTTGTTGTTGTTGTTGTTGTATAGGAGCTTTAGATACTCTAACATTAGTAGGAGGAGGCATTTGTTGATATTGTTGTTGTTGTTGTTGTTGAGGAACAAAAGCAGAATGTGAGGCAATAGAAGTGCCAGGTCTTCCACCACTAATGGGAGCTTGTGTTTCACCAGCACGTCTTGACCTTGCGGCAGCGATTGATCTACTAGAACTCATTTAATAATAAATATATATAATTTGTTTTTAAATTAATTACGCGGGTTTATTGTTAAATAATTATGCAACCATTTTCATTTTAATATGTTCATGACTTTGGTAATTATTAACTACAAAATCTTCAATTTGATAATCATTAATATTTTCTCTCTTGTTAATTATTTCTAAACAAGGAAATTCAAAAGGTTTTCTTGTAATTTGTAACTTAGTCCCTTCAATATGTTCTTCATAAATATGACAATTTCCCATAAAATAAACAAATTCATATGCTTCTAATCCACAATGTTTTGCTATTAAATGCGTAAGAAAACTATATGAAGCTATATTAAACGGCTGACCTAACATGGTGTCAACCGATCTCTGATACATAGAACAACTCAACTTGTTACCATCATGGACGTTAAATTGGCACAAAATGTGACATGGAGGAAGCGCCATTTCATCCAATTGTAGCGGGTTCCATGCGGACATTATTAAGCGACGACTTGTGCGCTGTGCAGGGTCTTTAAGAGCATTAATAATTTGTTGTAATTGGTCGATTCCATGTTTGCCGCCATCCTGTATTCCAGCTGTAGACGAATTATAGTCTCCGCCAAAATGTCGCCATTGAAATCCGTATCCTGGTCCAATGAGACCTTCGCGATAATGTGTTAGTCCACGCGAGTCTAAAAATTCACGAGTGGTGTTTCCATCCCAAATATGAACACCTTGTTCTTGTAGCAATTTATTATCAGTGTCGCCGCGAATAAACCATAAGAGCTCCTTTAAACAAGTCTTCCAAGCAGTTTTTTTTGTGGTTAAAATAGGAATTTTACCATCTTTTAGAGAGAAGCGCATCATATTTCCAAAAATACCTTTGGTTTTGCCATTTCGTCCTTCTTCCCAAGTTCCATTTTCAAGAATATTTGTAATTAGGTTTAGATACTGTTGTTCTTCGTGATTTTCCATAATATAAATATTTAGAACTAAGTTTTTAAATTCTTTAAAGATAAACACAAATATTAGTTTTTAATTTCTTTTTATACCATATATATAAGGATATGGATAATTCAGACGATTCAAAAAGTTTTTTTAAACATGTATTTAATTTTGATGATAACTCAAAATCTGATATATTAAATATTATTCAGTATGCTTTGATTGCCTTAATACCAGTCATACTTTTGAACAAGAGCATGTCAAATTATATTCCTGAAGCAGATGACAAAAAGGGAAGTTTAGAGCTTTCAGCGGAAATAATTATTCAAATAATTGTAATGCTTATTGGTCTATTGATGGTTCATAGAATAATTACATTTGTTCCTACATATAGTGGTGTCAAATATCCCGACTTTAATATAGTATTTATAATTTTAGCAATTTTGATGATTACATTGAGTTTACAGACGAAACTTGGTGAAAAGGTGAGTATACTTGTAGAGCGTATTATGGATATGTGGAATGGAACAGATAGTAGTAAGAAGAAGGGAAAAAACGGTAAAAATGGAAATGTAAAGGTTTCTCAACCGATATCAGGACAAAATGGCATTATTACTGGTCAAATGATGCCGCAATCGCAGCCAACTTATACAGATGGGACCGCGATAAATTCATTGCCAACAACCAGCACCACAGCACTAAGTGGTCCTACACAACAACAGCCAAATTATGACAATATGTATAGACAAGATACTAATCCATTGGTAAATGCGAATTCTCCAGGAGGAATGGAAGGATTTGGTGAAGTAGCGCCGGCTAATAGTCTTTTAGGTGGAGCCTTTAGTTCTTTTGGTGCTTGGTAAAAATAAATCAAAATAAATCAAAATAAATCAAAATAAATCAAAATAAATCAAAATAAATCAAAAATATAAATAATTTTACTTAAATATATAATTATATTTAATTATAATAAATTATGGATGTCAATAAACTATTAAAAGCGTTAGATGATGAAACAAACGAAAATCTGTTGAATTTTACGAGTGAAAAAATAAAAGAAATGAATTTGAAAATAATTAAAGAGTTACAATTACCTCGAAATGAAACTCTTGAAATAATGAAAAAAATAAAAAATTATAAATATGTTGATGAAATGAGCGATTTAAAATATGGCACATACATTCGATGGATCCCAATAGAAAATCCAACAGAAATCAATTTAAAAAAAGGAGCTATATTTTGTGAAATGAAAATAAAAGATGATGGTGTTTTTTTAGTTTGTAAAAATTTTGGTTACTATCCAAAATGCTTTCAATTATCGATGGATAAAAATTTATTATTTCAAAAGCTAACAGATCAAGAATTGATTTTGTTGTCAGCATTAGATCATTTGGCGAAGTAAACACGTGAATAAAAACGCAAAAAAATAAATAATATAATTAAAACAATTAAACAGAATTATAGTAATTATATAAAATGAGTTACTGGGAAAAACAATATACCGATGGATTTTTTAATGTATCAAAAGATTATGGGTTTTTACCAATTAAAGAACCGTTAATTGGTCTGCCAAATGAATATAAAGAACTTCAAGATTTAATTAATAATTTGCATGTTTTTCAAAATACAAATGAAAAAGGAGTTTTAGGTATTCCTAATGAAATTGTGGTTCAAGTAGGATTTGTGCCAGATTATTCCAGTGTCATTGAAAAAGAAACCGATGTTTTTGTTTTGCAAGCCCTATATAGAGCATATACTTTTGTAACGTCCGGCTTCACATTGGAGCAAGCATATCAAGAGTTTTTAAAATCAGGAAATTATGGTGTAGCGCGACAATTATTACCAAAAAACATAGCTCAACCGCTTGTTTTGGTGAGTAGCAAATTGGATGTTTATCCTTGGTTAGACTATCATTATAGTTATTCATTAGGTAATTACGTAAAAAAAGATCCAGTAGGGAGCTTACATTGGAGAAATTTAGATATGGCGTGTAAGTTTACAGGAACTACGGATGAAATTGGATTTATTATGGTTCATGTTTACATTAATGAAGTTTCTCCAGAATTAGTAGGTTCGGTAATGGATTATGGATTAAATAAATCAATGGATAGTTTGAAA
>Ga0114969_10004010_pt1 | contig 11738 bp, 5 predicted proteins | sample M_130807_MF_Meta_FD_87316 | JGI IMG/M metagenome (GOLD analysis project Ga0114969, IMG submission 87316) | Freshwater microbial communities from Lake Montjoie, Canada to study carbon cycling - M_130807_MF_MetaG | ecosystem: Environmental > Aquatic > Freshwater > Lake | place: Lake Montjoie...
CTGCATCATCGACGGCCTCCGCGTGAAACGCGTGGGCGAGCTCACGCACCAGATCGTGAGCCAGTGCGTTGACGACATCGTGACGCTGCCCGATGCGCAGATCTTCGAGGCCGTGCGGTGGACGATGCACTACGCGAAGGTCGTGCCCGAAGGCGCCGCGGCGTCTCCAGTCGGGGCACTGCTGCAGGGACTCGTGAAGGCCCCGAAAGGGTCCAAAGTCGTCTGCGTCCTCAGCGGCGGCAATGTGAACCTCGACCAGCTCAAACATCTGACCTGGAACTAGGCCCGGCGCGTCCTCGCGCGTAGATGCCCGAGCCAGGGGCCTTCGTTGTAACATTCGATCGCTGATAGTCGATCGTTTGTGCCCTGCCGGAGGTTCCCTGTGATCCCGAATCGTCGTTTCTCGTTGTCTCGTGTCGCGATTGCGACGGCCGCCGTCGCGCTCGCGACGACCAGCGTGTTTGTCGCAGCCCAGGCGCCGTCCGGTCAGCTGGTTGACCCGGCCTCGGCCATGCACTGGCGTCAGATCGGCCCGACACGTGCAGGCCGTGCCCGCGCGGTTGCTGGAGTGCCGTCGCAGCCGAACACTGCCTATATCGGCTTTGATAACGGCGGCGTGTGGCGGACGACGGACTACGGGTCGACGTGGAACCCGATCTTCGACAGCGAGTCGACCGGCTCGATCGGCGCGATTGGCGTGGCGCCATCTGATCCGAACGTGATCTACGTCGGCTCGGGCGCGGGCATCATCCGCCCCGACCTCTCGACGGGTGATGGACTCTACAAGTCGATCAACGCGGGCAAGACGTGGACGCGCATTGGATTGCCCGACAGCCAGATGATCGCGGCGATCGACGTGGATCCGAAGGATCCAAACCGCTTCTTCGTCGCGGTGCTTGGTCATCCGTACGGCCCCAACCCGGAACGCGGCATCTTCCGCTCGACCGACGGCGGCAAGACGTTGCAGAAGGTGCTGTACAAGGACGAGTACACGAGCGGCAATGAAGTGAAGATCGATCCGTCGAACCCGAGCATCGTGTACGCCGCGATGTGGGTGCAGCAGCAGAGCTACATCGAGGGCGGCGCGTTTGGCGGTACCGGCGGCGGCGTCTTTAAGTCGACCGACGGCGGCACGACGTGGAAGCAGATGACCGATGGGTTGCCCGACGTCATTCAGGCGAACTTCGCGATCTCGCAGAGCAATCCGAAAGTGTTGTATGCCGCGATCGCGGGCCAGGCGCCGGCTGGTGCCGGTGGTGCCGGCGCGGGTGGTGGCCGAGGCGGTGGTGGCGGCGGTGGCGCGATCAATCTGTACAAGACGATTGATGGCGGCGATCACTGGTTCGTTGCGGTGAAGGGCGCGGACGGCCGCGGCACGCGCAACGTCGACAACCGCCCGCTCGGGCGCATCGGCGGCGGTGATTTGCCGACGCTGGCCATCGATCCGAAGAACGACAACATCCTCTACAGCTGCTCGACGGTCTTCTGGCGTTCGGAAGATGCTGGCATGACGTGGACGGCCGTGCGCGGCGCACCGGGCGGCGACGACTACCAGAAGATGTGGATCAACCCGAATAACCCCGACATTCTTGTGCTGGTCGCCGACCAGGGTGGCGTGATCTCGGCCAATCGCGGCGCGAGCTGGAGCAACTGGTACACGCAGCCGACGGCGGCGATGTATCACGCGTCGACCGACAACGCGTTTCCGTATCGCGTGTGCGGTGGTCAGCAGGATTCCGGCTCTGCGTGCGTTGACAGCCGCGGCAACGACGGCGAGATCACGTTCCGCGAGTGGCGTCCGGTCGGTATTCAGGAATACGGTGAGGCCGCGTCCGATCCGAAGAATCCGGATCTCGTCTACGGCAGCTCGCGCAACAACGTGACGATCTACGATCGGCGCACGGGACAGATCAAGAACGTTGGTCCGAACATCGCCGCTGACGCGGATGCGACGGGCAAGACCTTCAGCCGCAACGTGCGCACACAGCCGCTCGAGTGGTCGCCGGTCGACAATACATCGTTGTTCTACGCGCAGAACGCCGTGTGGCGCACGCGCAACGGCGGTAACAGCTGGACGCGCATCAGCGGCGATCTCACCCGTCAGACGTGGGACGTGCCGAAGAGCACCGGCAAGTACGGCGCGAGCGTGACACCGGCCGCAACCGGCAGCATCACGGCGCTCTCGCCGTCACCGCTCGACATCAACGTGTTGTGGGCCGGCACCGACGACGGTCAGATTCAGGTGATGACCGGCCCGGGTGGTACATGGACGAACGTGACGCCGCCGGCGGTCAAGCCGTGGGCGCGTGTCTTCAACATCGAAGCGGGCCACTACAGTGCACAGACCGCGTACGCGGCCGTCAACACGATGCGCCTCGACGACATGAACCCGCACTTCATGCGCACCCGCGACGGCGGCAAAACATGGACAGAGATCAACACGGGCATTGCCGCTGGCGCCGTGTCGAACTCCATCCGCGAAGATCCGAAGCAGAAAGGCCTGCTCTACGCCTCGACCGACACCCAGGTGTGGGTGTCGTTCGACGACGGCGATCATTGGCAGTCGTTGCGCGTCGATATGCCGGCCGTGTCTGTGCGCGACATCACCGTCAAAGACGATGACAAGTGCATGTGCTCGGATCTGGTGGCAGCGACGCACGGTCGTGGCTTCTGGATTCTGGATGACGTCACGCCGCTGCGTGCCGCGGCCGCGATTCGTGCGGCGCAGGCCGCGCGCACGGCGTATCTCGTGAAGCCGGTGACAGCGGTGCGGGTGCGCTTCGGCATGAACCCGCCGACGCCGTGGCCGATCGAAGTGCCGGCCGGCGAGAACCCGCCTCCGGGCGCGATTCTGAATTACTACCTGGCGCAGGATGCGACCGGGCCGGTGAAGATCGAGATTCTGGGCGCGGGCGGTCGCGTGATGCGCACGCTGTCGAGCACCGATCCTGTGCAGATGCCGAACGCGGCAAGTGATCCGGTGGCGTACAACAAGATCTGTCAGGACACGCCGAACGCCGCCGATTGTTCGGTGCCGCTCTACTGGGCCGCGCCGCCCATGGTGATCTCGACGCGCGCCGGCATGCACCGCGTGTGGTGGGACATGCACTACGACCCGATCGAAGGCGACACGGGCGGTGGGCGTGGCGGTGGCGGTGGTGGTGCCGCGGTGCCGCATCGCAGCTACTCGACACCGAACACGCCGTGGGCGACGCCCGGTGCGTACACGGTTCGCCTGACTGTCAACGGCGCGAGCTACACGCAGCCGCTCACGCTCAAGATGGATCCGCGTGTGAAGACGTCGCCGATGGACCTGGCGAATCTGTACAAGCTCAGCAACGAGATGTATGACGGCGCGGTGGCGGCACGTGCGGCGGCTGACAAGGCGCGCGCGCTCTCGACGCAGCTCGGTTCGCTCACGGGCGACGGCATTGCCGAACTCAAGGCGCAGGTTGACGCGCTGATGGCAGCGCCGGGAGCCGCGGGTGCACCGGGCGGTCGTGGTGGTCGCGGCGGCGGTGCGCCGGGTGGCGCACCGGGCGGCGCCCCAGGCGGTCCCGGCGCCGGTCGCGGCGGTCCGGGTGGTGGTGCTCCGGCAGCACCGACCTTGCAGAGCGCGGGTGCGGCGATGATGGCTGCGGCCAACGCCATGCAGGCATCAGAAATGGCCCCGACGGCGCGCGAGGTTGCGGCATGCGCGACGGCGCGCACACAGTTTGCGGCCATGACGACAAAGTGGAACGGCGTCACGGCCTCGGTCACGGCGCTGAACGTGAAGCGCAAGGCGGCGGGCCTGCCGTTGATCACGCTCGGGAAGTAGTTGACGCATATTCACGGCATTGAGGTCTGCCTGCCAACGAACGATCTGGCGGCAGACCTCAATTTCTTCACGGACGTCCTCGGCTTTCGCCTCGACACGATCTTTCCCGCTGACGATCCGACGGTGGCGACACTGTCGGGCCACGGGCTTCGCATCCGTCTCGATCGCCACGCTGCCGTGGCACCCGCGGTGTTGCGTCTGTTAGCTGACAACCCCAACGCCATCGCACACGGCCGACATGAGCTGATCGCACCGAATGGCGTGCGCATACTGATTGTTGATGCCGTCGAGCCCATGCACCGGCCTCGCACTGAGCATGCGTTCGTTGTCCGTCGGCTCAAAGACAACACGCCCTGGGTGATCGGCCGGGCCGGGATGCAGTATCGCGACCTGATTCCCGGCCGACTGGGCGGCAGCATCATCGCCTCGCACATCCGCATTCCCGACGCCGGGCCCGTGCCCGACATGGTGCACTTTCACACCGTCGGGTTTCAGCTGATCTACTGCTATCAGGGCTGGGTGCGGCTCGTATATGAAGACCAGGGACCGGCGTTCGTGTTGGCGGCAGGCGACTGCGTGATTCAGCCGCCACGGATTCGCCATCGCGTGCTCGAAGCGTCCGAGAATCTCCAGGTCGTCGAGATCGGCGTGCCGGCTGAGCACGTCACCACCGTCGATCACCACATGACGCTGCCGAACGATACACACAATCCGAATCGCGACTTCGGTGGCCAACGCTTCTGCCGAAGTGAAGCGAAGGACGCCGCGTGGACCCCGAGCCGGCTCAGCGGATTCGACATGCGCGAGACCGGCATCGCCGCGGCGACGAGCGGCGTCGCATCGGTGCAGGTGCTCCGCGCGCGAGGGGTGCGGGGACGCGAGGAGACGCGTCACCAGTGCGACATCTTCTTCACCTTTGTGCTCGCAGGTTCAGTGACCCTGCACGGAGGCCCGCACGGCGCCCAGGCGCTCACTGAGGGCGATGCGTTCGTCGTTCCGCCGGATATGCCATACGCGCTGGCCGACGCGTCAGCCGACCTCCACCTGCTCGAGGTCTCGCTGCCGTAGACCTCGGCTCGTGCGATACGGCGCTACCTTCGTCGCCGCGCGGCCGCTATCTCCCGCGCCTCCTCACGATCGTCGTCATCGACATCGATCGAGAAGGGACTGAACGCGGCGCGGCGAACTGCGGGGTACGTCGCGTTCCACCCGCGCACGTAGCCCCAGACTAGCCGGTTCAGCAGTTCAGTTGGCGCTGCATCGGGCACGTCGAACCGCATGCGCGCTGATGCGCGCGCGGCATCCAGTTCCGGCCCCGACATCTTCGCCGCTGGCGGCGCGACTGAGTAAATCGAATACGCCGGTTCGACCGATGCGTACGGCGTCAGGTTGGCGGTACTCGTGAAGCTCGCGCGCATGTCGGTCGCAATCAGATCGAACATCGACATGGCCGGGAGGCCGAGGATCAATTCGATGGTCTTCACCATGCTCTGATGCGCGTAGAACGTCGAATCCACGGCGCCGCGCCGCGTGAACGGCGAGATCGCCAGCGCGACTGTGCGGTGGCCGTCCACGTGATCCACCCCGGCCTGCGCATCGTCTTCGACCACGAAGATCGCCATCTTCGGCCAGAACGGCGAGTGGCTCAGCGTGTCGACGATCTGTCCGAGCGCCCAATCGTTGTCGGCCAAATGGGCCTGTGGCGTCGACTGTCCAGGGATGACGCCACGCGTGTGATCACTCGGCAACTGGACGACGACCAGATTCGGCATCGATTTGTCTTTCGTCCATTGCGCGATGTCCTGCTTCAGAATCGACGCGCGCACGACGTCAGGCACGGTCTGCGAGTAGGACGGGTACTGACTCGCGAGCAGCTTGTTGAGCGGCGCCAACGGGGCCGACGTGTGCCAGTCGCGCGAGAAGTCCTCGCCCTGTCGCCAGCGATTGAGCAGGATGTTGCGCTCGTTCGGCTTCGACTCGCCCATCGAGCCGGCGTACTCGCCGTACACCTTGACCGTGCGACCCCGCGCGACCGCGTTGTCCCACAGAAAGCCGCCGCTCGAGTAGGCGATCGGATCGGTGCCGTCGAACGGATAACTGCGGCCGCCGTAACCTGGCCACATCGTGTAGCTGGTCTCGTTGGCTTGTGTCACCCACTGGTGGCCGTCCCCGGAATTGCCACCGGTCGCGAAGAAGTTGTCGAGCACGACGAAGTCGGTCGCCAGCTTGTGATGGTTCGGGGTGATGTTCGGGCCGAAGAGCACCATCGACGGGTCACCGTTGCCGCGCGGCACGTCGCCGAGGATCTGATCGTACGTGCGGTTCTCCTTGATGACGTAGACAACATGCTCGATCGTCGAGGGATCACCGACCCGCCACGGCACAGGAACCGGCGCGGGTCGCACGCGGTTGGCCGCCGCCGCGCTCAACTGCTCGCGCGCGGAGGCCACGCGGTTGTTTTCGGCGACCGCAACCGAATAGGCCGCCAGCGTGTCTTCGCTCGGCACCGGCAGCACGCTGACCGTGCCGCGGTAGGCGTGCACAAACCGGCGGTCTGGCGCGTCCTGCCAGCCGGAGCCGACGCCAAGCAGCGTCGCGACCGCGAGCTGGGTACCGTCTGCGCTGAGCGCGAGATGATTCGGGTACCAGCCGGTCGGGATGAAACCGAGGGTCTGACGCTTCGCCGCGTCAATCACCGCGACCGCATTGAAGCCGCCGAGCGCGACATACACGCGAGAGCCGTCGGGAGACACGACGAGCGCTGACGGCGCGACGCCTTTCAGTCGCAGGCCGAACGGCTGCACGGACATCGTGGCGGCCAGTGTGTTCGACTTCGTGTCGATGATGGAGATGGTGTCGGTGTTGCCGTTGGCGACGTAGAGCCGCTGTCGTGGTTCGTCCCACGCCAGCGCGGTTGGATGCAGCCCGACGTTGACCGTGCCGGTGACCGTCAATTGATCGAGGTCGACGCGCGACACGGTGCCGGTCGACGCGATGCCGCGGCTATCGACGACGACCCGATCCGCGTTGGCCGCAGTGCCGGTCGGCAGGGTCACGTCGCCCTCCTTCGGCCAGCGGCCGCCCCAGTTGCTGACCCACGCAATCCGAGCGTCCTTGCTGACCACGGCAGCGAATGGCGCCACGCCGCCGGTCTTGACCCGTCCGCGCACGGCGCCCGTGTTGGCGTCCACTACCGCGACGGCGTCTTCGTAGGTGAGCGGCACCACGGCGGTAGCGGCCGTGCCGCTGATGGCGAGCGCCGGGCTGCCGACCACGTATCGGCCGAGATCCGGCGCGAGCGGTGCGAAGGCCGCGCCGTCTCGACGCAGCAGTTGCACGGCGCCGCCGGCCCGATTGTTGGCCGCTCGGGCCGGTATCGTCACGCCGACGAGCGGCGACTGCGTGCGCGGGTCGAGTGCGAGGGCCTGAAGACCCGCTGCGCCCGGGAGGACGAATCGGTTCACGGCGCGGTTCTCACGCCAGTCGAACTGATAGAGCGATGGCGTCGCTTCCTTCGTGGCCGCCAGCACCCACACTTCGGCCGGGGACGCGCCGAACGTGATGCCGTAGACGTGGCCATCAAACACGCTTTGCACACCCGCGGGCGAGATCGTCTGACGCGTGGTGATGACACCCGGATCGGTCACGTTGCGCACGGGCTGTTGCGCGCTTTGGGCCGAAATCATGGCGACGGCGGTGGCGAGTGGCAGGGCAGCAACGAGTCGGCGGAGCATATTCCGCACCACGGTGCCCCAACTCGACTGGTGCCGCAAGCCAATTCCCGGTAACGTTTGGGTATGACGAGCGAGACTACTCTCTACCCGCGAGCCCGGATTCCCTACGGGACGTGGGGTACGAGCTTCTTCCCCGCGTGGCAGACGTCGGCTCTAGCCGAAGTCAACATCGGGCAGTTCGCCGCCGAGTCGATGAATCGCATCCTCGGTCTTCGACGCGTGTCCACCTCGACGCTCGACTACCTCATCCTCGGCTCCACGATTCCCTGGCACTGGAAATTCTGGAACGCGCCCATGCTCGCGGCGACGTTTGGCCGACGTATTCCGGGTTTCCATCTCGAACAGGCCTGCGCCACCGGTCTTCAAGCCGTACTTGCCGCCGCCGCTCAAGTCGACGGCCACGGTGGTGACGTCGTCGGCGTCCTGACGTTCGATCGCACGAGCGATTCACCCGTTGGTGTGTTCCCAGAACGCCGCGCCTACGAGCGTACGTTTGCATTGAACGACGTGTGGGAGAACTTCGGTTTTGACCCGGCGACCGGGAAGGCCATGATTCAGACGGCCGGCGCGGCTGCGCGAAAGCACAAACTCGATCGCCGCGAAGTGGACGAGGTGGTCTTCTGCCGGTATCAGCAATATTTCGAGGCGAAGAACTCGGGATTCCTCGACAAAGTCTGCGTGCCGCTCGACCTGTTGAGTGTGCAGGGCAAACCGATGGGCCGGATCGATCACGACAACGGCGTCAAGCAGATCACGATGGAAGCGCTGCGCGAGATGCGCGAGCTCGACACGTGCGTTACCGCCGGCGGTCAGACGCACGCCTCCGACGGCATGGCCACGCTGCTCGTCACCACAAAGGAGCGCGCGGCTGAATTGAGCCCGCGGCCGGAGATCGACATCAAGCTGATCGCGCGCACGGAAGTCCGCGCCAATCCGAGCATGATGCCCGAGGCGCCGTCGCTCGCCGTGCAGAAGCTCTTCGCGCGCACGGGATTCACGATGAAAGACATCGCAGTGACGAAGAACCACAACCCGTTTGCGGTCAACGACGTGATCTTCTCGAAGCTCCTCAATCACGACTGGCGCGACGTCAATCGCACCGGCTGTTCACTCGTCTGGGGACATCCGCAAGGGCCGACACTGACGCGGTCGCTGATTGAAGGTCTCGAGGAAGCGGTCATGCTTGGCGGTGGGCGTGTGCTGCTCTTCGGCTGCGCGGCTGGGGATGTCGGCATTGCCGCCATCTTCGAAGTCAGTGATGCAGGGAGGAAGCAGTAATGGCGACCTCATCAATCTCAATGCGTCAGAGCACACTCGAAACACTCGGTCTCGGCACGCCGCTCGACGCTTTCCGCAATGGCCGACTGCCGATTGACACCGCTGCGCTCGTCGATCAGGTCTTCGGCCCCGCAAATGATCGCGGCTGCCTCGTCATCTCCGGTGCCAATGGCATCGTTGGCGCGGGCAAGACGATGCAGTTCGCGTCGCGGCTGCAGCCGTATGGCGTGACCGTGGTCGGGCTGGATATGCCCAATGCCCCGGACGGCATTGGCCAGAAGTACCCGGGTCTGGTTGCGACGTTCGGTCCTGAGGGTGCCGCCCGCATCATGGGCAGCATCGTGCAGCTGAAGTACGACGGCAAGACGTTGCCGCCGGCGTTGGCGGGTTTCAAACCGCGCTTCCTGCTCGAAGCCATTCCAGAGATCCTCGACATCAAGAAGGCGCACTACGCGACGTTCCGCGCGGCCTTTCCGGGAATCGAAATTCGCTCGGTCACATCCGGGTTCCCGAGCCGTGAACTGGGTGTCGGCGTTGCTCACCCGGCGTTCCCGCACGAGATCAACAAGGTGTTTGAGATCGTTGAAGAGACGCCGTCGCCGATCACGCAGTTGCTGTGGTCGATGGGTCTCTTGCCGATGGAAGTCGGCGATCACTGGGCGTTCATCCTTGATGTCCTTTTTTGCGGCGTCACTTCGGCGGCGCTGCAGTATCACGAGAGAAGCAACACGCCGTACTGGAAGATCGACAAGTTCGTCCGCAAGTACTTCGGGCCGAATCCGCTGCGAGCGCACGACGCGATCGGCGCCAAGGGCGCGAACTTCCTGACGTGGTCGTGCCTGCATCACCTGAGCAAGGAGTACGGCCCGCTCTTCGAGCCGACGGCCGATCTCACTGAACGCAAGGAGACGGGCCAGGGCTGGTATCCGCCGAATCACTTCCGTCCGCTCGTCGACTGGGCGCTGACCGCGGCCGACGAAGAGGAGTTCCGTGCCGCGATTGCCGGGCCGATCATCCAGATGACCGCGCTCATGCTGCACGAGCGACGTTCGCATCTGTCGCAGATGAACGCGATCGGCGAGATCTGCGCGCAGTTCCGGTCCGGCGTACTCGCGTTGATTCGCTCGATGGGCGCGGCGAAGGCAAAGGCGCTCGTGGCCGCGTATCACGCGCAGAATCCCGATGCGGCGAAGTCTGCCTGGCATGCGGAGGCACTCGACCGCATCAGCGAGCCCGAGTGGCAGCAGCTTTATGTCAATGCGGAGCACGACGGCCAGGTGGGCGTCATCACCATCAGCCGCGAGAGCTACAACGGCGACGTGGATGTTGAACTGAACCGCGCCATCGATTGGTTGAAGGCTGCGCAGATTGATCGCGTCATCCTGACGAGCGACCTCCATCTATCAACGCAAATGGTCGGCGCCGATACCAGCGAGTTCTACCCCGCGCTCGACGACGTGAAGGCGGGGCAGTCACTCTCTGAGCGCTGGTCCGCCACGGCCCGTCGTCTGCACACAGACTTCAAGACGTCAGTCGGTGTGGTGACGGGCAAGCGATGCCTCGGCGGCATGCTTGAACTCATCTCGCACTGTCACTTCGTGGTGGCGGTTAAAGGCACGCAGCTTGGTCTGCCGGAAGTGACGTTGCCGGTGGTGCCGGGCATGGAAGGCTGCCACTGGAATTTCCGAAAGGCGAAGACCGCCGACTGGCCGAAGCTGATGACGATGCTGTTGTCGGGGCGGTCGGTGAAGGCCGAGGACGCGGTCGGCTGGCTGATTGATGCGAGTGGGTCCGTGAACGAGTCGCTGGCCAACGCGTGGGCGATCGCGTCGGGTGCCTCGAAGGTCGAGCGTCGTGCGTTCAATGACGGCGTGCTGTCGGGCCTTCCTGAGCCGGCGGGCTTGCCTGCGACGGAGGGTCCGTCACTCGAGGCGGGTCGAAAGGCGATCCTCGACTGCATCCGTGCATCGTGCGGTGCGTCACTGGCCGATGCGCTCGCCATTCAGGCGAAGCACTCGGCCGAGTTCATGAAGACGCCGGCGTGCCGCAAGGGCCGCGTCGGCAGCGAGTTCAGCAAAACGATGGCGGTGTAGTAGGCGACCGGTTTGTTACACAGCCGTGCCACAATCCGCGGCCATGCTGAAGGGCACTGTTCGCGAAGCCGCCGCCGAGTTCATCGGCACACTCTTTCTCATGATCGTCGGCCTGGGCGTCAACGCGCAGGCCACGCTCAGTCACAGCACGGCCGGTTCGATGCTGAGTATCAACTTCGCATGGGGCTTCGCCGTGATGATCGGCATCTACATCGCGGCTGGCGTGTCAGGGGCGCATCTGAACCCTGCGGTCACCGTCGCTCTCGCCGCGAATCGCCGGTTCCCGTGGTCGAAGGTGCTCCCGTTCACCCTGGCCCAGGTGGCCGGGGCATTCGTCGCGGCGGCAATTGTCTTCGCGACGTATCACGAGGCGCTGGCGGCGTTCGACGCCGGCGTGCGCGCGGTCGACGGCGCGACAGGGACGGCCGGCATTTTCGCCACATATCCGCAGCCGTTCCTGTCGATCACCGGTGGCTTTGTGGACCAGCTCGTCGGCACGGCCATCCTGATGGTGGGCGTGCTCGCGGTCACGGACCCGCGGAATGCCGCACCGCCCATCTGGTTGGTGGCGCCGATCGTCGGTCTCATTGTGGTTGCCATCGGCATGGCCTTCGGATTCAACGCCGGCTACGCGATCAACCCGGCGCGCGACTTCGGTCCGCGACTCTTCACTTTCGTCGCAGGCTGGGGCGGCGGTGTGTTCTCGGCCGGTCACAACTACTGGTGGGTGCCGATCGTGGCACCGTGCGCCGGCGCCACCGCGGGCGCGTGGCTCTACCAGACGTTCATCAGTGCGCATCACGCCGAGGCCGC
>Ga0114969_10004011_pt1 | contig 11735 bp, 7 predicted proteins | sample M_130807_MF_Meta_FD_87316 | JGI IMG/M metagenome (GOLD analysis project Ga0114969, IMG submission 87316) | Freshwater microbial communities from Lake Montjoie, Canada to study carbon cycling - M_130807_MF_MetaG | ecosystem: Environmental > Aquatic > Freshwater > Lake | place: Lake Montjoie...
CAGTGTCATCATGCCACCCATGGCGATAGGGCCGTAGGGGCCGCGTCCCATGGCCATCGGCAGCGTGTTTTCCGGACCCTGCATGTGACCCATTGTCGTGTGATCGGCATGTTCATACATGCCTTTCTCTCCCATGGGCTCGTAGTCGGGCAGCAGTGCCTGCAGACGCTCGGCCAGCGCGGCCTGCTGGACGCCCACCGCACTGGGAACGCCGTGACCCATGGCGTTCATCGTGTGGTGCGACATGTGGCAGTGCAGTGCCCAGTCACCCGGATTGTCGGCCACGAATTCAATGTCGCGCGTCTGACCGACGCCGACGATCTCGGTGGTCTCCGGTCGCCAGGTGTTCTGTGGCCAGCGTCCACCATCGGAACCGGTGACCATGAAACGGTGGCCGTGCAGGTGGATGGGATGGTTGAACATCGAGACATTGGCGATGCGGATGCGCACGCGGTCGCCAAGCCGTACGTTCAGCGTGTCGATGGCCGGGAACACCTTGCTGTTGAATGTCCACAGGTCGAATTCCGTCATCACCGACGGGTCGGGCCGGTAGCTGCCCGGATGCAGGGCGTAGTTGTGCAGGATGAACGCGAAGTCGTGCTGGCAGGCAGGCTGGTGCGGCACCCGCGGATGTACGATGAACAGACCCACCATGCCGAATGCCAGTTGCGTCATCTCGTCGGCATGCGGGTGGTACATGTAGGTGCCGTTCTGCCGCAGCGTGAATTCATAGGCCCACGTTTCCCCGACGCCGATCGGTGGTTGCGTGAGTCCCGACACGCCGTCCATGCCATTGGGCAGCAGGATGCCGTGCCAGTGCACTGACGTGGGCTCTGGCAGGTGGTTGGTCACCAGGATGCGCACGCGGTCACCCTCGACAGCCTCGATGGTCGGTCCCGGCGTGCTGCCGTTGTAGCCCCAGCACTTCGCCTTGCAGCCGGGGCCGAACTCATGCTCGAACTCGTTGGCGGTCAGGTGGAATTCCTTGACGCCATCGACCATGCGCCAGGCCAGTGAGCGACCATTGAGCGTGGTGATGCGCCCGGGCATGCCATCACCGGCCGCTGCGGCGGGCGATGAAGCAGGGGTTCCCGCAGGCAGCGCGGTGGCGGCACCGGCCGCGACGCCGGCGGTCAGCAACAGATTGCGACGAGAGACTTTCATGATCGATCCTCCTTCGCGGGCTTCGGCAGCGGCGCACCGAGGGCGCGGGTTAGTGCGATGCGTCCCTGCCACCAGGACTGCAGGGCATCGACTGCGCCGGCGTAGGCGCTGTAGGACTGCTGCCGCGCGAGCAGCAGCTCGAACGGTCCGATCAGCATGAAGTTGGCCTGCTCGCTGAGTCGGGCAACGGCGGCTTCGCGCAGCGGTATCAGCTTGTCGCGATACTGGGTGTATTGCTCGCGTGCCAGCGTCAGCTGCTCGAGCTGCGCATCGACTTCGGCGTCGATGGCCACCTCGATCTGCTGCACGCGCGCCTGCGCAGCCTGCAGTTCGGACTCGACGCGCGCCACGGCCGGTTGTCCTTGCGAAAACAGCGGCAGCTCGACAGCGGCGCTCACGCCGCTGCGCCGGCTGCTGTTGCCCTCGCGCTCGGTGATGGCGCCGATCTCGCTGCCGCCCAGCAAACGGTAGCGTCGCGTCGCCGCCAGTCGCAGTGCCAGCGCATCGACGTCACTGCGTGCTGCGGCCAGGTCCAGACGCTGGCTGCGCGCCTGTGCGTGCAGTGCCGTGGCGTCCAGCGTTGCAGCATCCACTGCTGGCAGGTTCTCCGGCAGTTGCACCAGCGGGTCCGCTGCCGTCAGGCCCAGCAACTGTCGCAGTCGCGAGCGGCTGCGGCTGGCTTCGCGCAACGCCTGATTGACCGCGATATCCGCCTCGGCACCGGACGCAGCCTGCAGCGAAGACTCGAGCGCGTTGATATTGCCGGCCGCTCGATATTGCTCCGCCAGTTCGGCCGACACGTGTGCGCTCTCGGCGATCACGCGCCGGACCGCAAGGCGCTGCTGAGACGCAACTGCGTCGAGCCAGGCTTCTTCCGTGTCCAGTGCCAGGGTGTACAGCTGTAACGCCAGTTGTTGCTGCGCGGAGCGCAGTTCCAGCGCGCCGTACTGCCGGCGTGCGTGCAGCCACAGCAGGTCATCCAGGCCAAAGCCCAGCGAGCCATCCAGCTTGCGTTCACCGCCGCTCTGCGTGGGCCACAGCAGCGACAGTCCCAGCTTCGGGTTGGCGGGTCGACTGGCGGCGAATACATCAGCCGCTGCGATGCCCAGCCGCGCATAGGCAAGCTGGGCGTCAGCATTGCGCAGCCACGCGATGCGGACTGCACTGCTGATTTCCAGTGGCGCGGACAGCAAGGTCCGCAGCTCCTGCTCAGCGGCAGCGTGATCGGCGGGTGTCGCCGCCAATGGGCCGGCGGCGGGTTGCAGCAGGGCCTGCGCCTGCTCTCGACTCGATTGCAGTGGCACTGTGCCGCAGGCGGCCAGTGCGCCGAAAATTGCGGCTGTAGCCGCTGCGCTCAGGAAACGGAATCTCATGACGGATCTCCAATCAGATGCCACGCACGACAGGTGCGAAGGCGACACGGATTGACGGCCCGGCTTCGGGCCGCGAGAGCGTCAATGGAGAATGGGTGGACGCAGTTCCGGTACGGGCGCGCGGCCCGGTGGCATCCGGAAGGAAGCGGCCGGAAGCTGATACTGAACGTGAAGCGGCGCCCGCTCTGGCAACGGCGCACTGATCGCAAAAAAGGCCCGACGCGCAGGCACAGTGTTGTGTGCAGCAGGGCAGGTGGGCAGGGGCGGAGGGTGACGGGGCCGGGGCGTCATTGGCATCCGGCATGTCCATGCCGGCCGGCATGCCTTCATGGCAGGGCATGCCGGGCATGGCCTGATGTACGGCAGCGGTTGTGGATGCCACGGCGGTGGCAGCGGTGGCCATCGGTACCCCGCTCACGGTCACCCAGACCACATGGAGGACCAGCGTCATACCCAGAAGCGGGCGGCGCAGACTTCGTGATCCTGCATGGAGGTGCGGGCGACTCATCGCAACTCGAGCCTACGCGCCGGACAGGCTGAATTCAATGCGGGTCACTACGCATGTGACCCAGGCGTCAGGCATCCAGTCCCTGCTTGGCCAGGTATTCGTCGTAGGAGCCCTTGAACTCGCTGAACTTGCCATCCGGACGCAGTTCAATAATGCGCGTGGCCAGGCTGCCGACGAACTCGCGGTCGTGCGAGACGAATATCAGGGTGCCGGGGAATTTCTCGAGTCCGATCTGCAGCGACTCGATGGTTTCCATGTCCATGTGGTTGGTGGGCTCGTCCATCAGCATGACATTCGGCTTGGTGAGGATCAGCTTGCCGTAGATCATGCGGCCCTTCTCGCCGCCGGACAGTACCGTCACGGGCTTCTTGGTCTCGTCGCCGGAGAACAGCAGGCGGCCAAGCGTGCCGCGCACCAGCTGGTCGTCGTCGGCCTTGCCGGTCCAGTTGGACATCCAGCTGAACAGGTCGACGCGCTCGGCGAATTCGGCCTGCGGATCCTGCGGCATGTAGCCGCGCTGTGCGTTTTCCACCCAGTTGATGTGCCCGTGTGTGGGCGTCAGGTCGCCGGCCAGGCAGCGCATCAGCGTGGTCTTGCCGATGCCGTTGGGTCCGATGATGGCCACGCGCTCGCCGGCTTCCACGTGGAAGCTGAGCTTGGAGAAGATATCGGTGTCGGTTCCCGGATAACGGAAGCTCAGCTCCTCGACATTGACTGCCGAGCGGTGCAGCTTCACTTTCTGCTCGAAGCGGATGAAGGGATTCTGCCGCGATGAGGGGCGGATCTCCTCGATCTTGATCTTCTCCAGCTGCCGGCGCCGCGAGGTGGCCTGGCGCGCCTTGGAGGCGTTGGCCGAGAAGCGGCGGATGAATTCCTGCAGGTCGGAGATCTTGTCCTTGGCCTTGGCGTTCGACGCCTCGACACGCTGCCGCGCCTGCACCGAGGCGAGCATGAAGTCGTCGTAGTTGCCCGGGTAGATCTTCAGCTGCTGGAAGTCCAGATCGGCAATGTGCGTGCAGACCTGGTTCAGGAAATGACGATCGTGGCTGATGATGATCATCGTCGCGTTGTAGTCGTTGAGCGTGCGTTCCAGCCAGCCGATGGAATGAATGTCGAGGTTGTTGGTCGGCTCGTCGAGCAGCAGCACGTCGGGACTGGAGAACAGCGCCTGTGCCAGCAGCACGCGCAGCTTGAGGCCTGGCGGCACCTCGCGCATCGGGCCGTTGTGGAATCGCTCCTCGATGCCGGCATCCAGAAGGATGGCGCCGGCGCGTGCCTCGGCGGTGTAGCCGCCGTACTCGGCGAACTTGCCCTCGAGTTCCGCGGCCTTCATGAAGTCCGAATCGGTGGCCTCGGGGTTGGCGTAGATGCGGTCACGCTCCTGCATGGCGGCCCACATCTCGCGGTGGCCCTGCATCACCACGTCGATGACGCGCTGGTCTTCGTACGCGAACTGGTTCTGGTTCAGCTTGCCGAGCCGCATGCCGGGCTGCAGGATCACGTCGCCCGAGCTCTGCTCGAGGTCGCCGCCGAGGATCTTCATCAGCGTCGACTTGCCGCTGCCGTTGGCGCCGATCAGTCCATAGCGGTTGCCATCCGAGAACGTGGCGGTGACGTGCTCGAACAGCGGCTTGGCATCGAACTGGATGCTGAGATTGACAGTTGAAAGCATGGATCCGTGGGGGTGGGCTTCTGGCCAACCCTGCATGTTGCTGCGACAAGTGGGACGGTACCGACCGTGAAGGGCCGCCGCGCGTCGTTAGCGCGCTGACAGGAGCGCCCGTTCAGGCTGTATCCGTATAAGTCGAAGAAATTTATCACAATTCGACGTATGTCGCATAAATCCCGTCTGGCCGGACGCCGGGCGGTGCCTCTGCCCTAAAGTACGCCCCCAGCCAAGCCGATAGAGCCCTCGCCAAGCGGATTCGTGTGAGGGATCGCGCTGTCTGATTACGGGAATTTTCAATGGCCAATGCAAGCACAAACACCTCCGCGGCCCCATCGCAGGAGACCCTGAGTTCGGAGGCCATGCGCTTCGTGGAACGCCTGGCGGCCGATGTCGCCGGCGACGCCATTGAGCTGCCCAGCTATCCGGAAGTGGCGCTGCGCGTGCAGCGCGTGCTGGTGGACGTCAACGCCGGCACCGAGCGCGTGGTCAAAGTGGTCAGCAGCGAGCCGATGCTCGCTTCGCGGATTCTCAACGTGGCCAATTCCGCAGCGATGAACCGCAACGGCAAGCAGGTCAGCGACCTGCGTGCCGCAGCGATGCGCGTGGGTTTCGACACGCTGCGCACGGTGGCGATCGGCTTCGCAGTCGCACAGCTGCGCAAGGCTGCGGCCTTCCGCTCGATCGACAAGCCGATGAACCAGCTCTGGCAGCAGAGCGTTGGCATCGCCGCCATGAGCTTCGTGCTTTCGCGCAAGCTGCAGCGCTTCGTGCCCGATGTGGCCATGCTGGCCGGCCTGGTGTCCGGCGTTGGCAAACTCTACATCCTGACCCGCAGCACCCAGTACCCCGGACTGTTCTCCGATCCGGTCAGCTACCACAGCGTGGAACGCGAGTGGCACCCGCAGGTGGCGCGCAGCATCCTCGAGAACTGGAAGCTGGCACCGCAGATCATCGAGGCCGTGGGCGACATGGAAGAGGCCGCAGTGGACGATCGCGGCGCCATGAAGCTGGCCGACCTGCTGTCGGCTGCCCAGCTGCTGCATACCATGAAGGGCACGCCGGAAGTCCTGGACGCGGCGCTGTCACAGAACAACGCCTGCCTGCGACTGGGCCTCACCGCTGCCAGCTGTCAGACGCTGCTGGCTGAATCCGAGGCCGAGCTGGCGTCGCTGACTGACGCGCTGGGCAAGTAATCGCCCTCAGGCCAGCGCCGCCTTGACCCGGGCTGGCGTGAGCGGCAGATCGCGGAGCCTGCGTCCGGTGGCGTTGGCTACCGCATTGCAGATGGCGGCGGCAGTCGGCCCCGTCGAAGCCTCGCCGGCTCCCATCGCATGTTCCTCTGGACGATTGATCAGTTCGATGTCGACCTGTGGCACCTCGGTCATCGTCAGGATCGGGTAGCCCGACCAGTCGCGTGTACGAATGGCCGTGCGGTCGAACTGCACCGCTTCCTTCAGGGTCCAGCTGGTCGACTGGATGATGCCCCCCTCAAGCTGATTGCGCAGTCCATCGGGATTGATGATCAGGCCCGAATCCGCAGCTGCAGTGACGCGCACCACGCGCACCACACCCGTCTTGCGGTCCACCGTCACTTCCGCGACCACGGCAAGGTAAGTGGACTGGTTCTTGTAGCGGGCGAATGCAATGCCGCGACCGCGCTGGCCGTTGCCCTTCTCGCCGTCATGCCAGCCCGCGCGGCGCGCGACCGTCTCGAGCACGGCGCGTGCCCGCGGGTCCGACAGGTGAGCGAGCCGGAAGGCGAGCGGTCCGACGCTAGCAGCGGCGGCCAGTTCATCCATGAACGACTCAAGCGCCCAGACATTGGCATAGGCACCGAGTGTGCGCAGCGCTGAAACCCGCACCGGCATTTCCGGAATCAGGTGGTTGACGATGCGCTGCCGCGGAAAGTCATACAGCGGAATGGCGTTGCGGTCATTGGTGCCCGGCGGCACCGGCGTGATGCGCGGCGGCCCGGGCTGAAAAGGCTCCGCGAGACTCCAGGCTGCCAGCAGGTTCACCCCGCCGGGTTCTGACGGACGCGTCGAGTGCGTGTTGCTCCAGAGCTGGAAATCCCAGTCCACGACGCGGCCGCCGGCCACCGCGCCGCTGGTCTGAAGCGTCATCGCCGGACCGTAGGGTTCCCACGCGAATTCGTCATCGCGCATCCATTGCAGTCGCACCGGGTGGCCTGGCACCGCACGCGCCAGTAGCGCGGCGTCCAGCGCCACGTCATCGGCGCCATTGTGGCCGTAGCAGCCCGATCCCTGCACATGGATGCAGCGCACGGCTTCCGTGGGCAGCCTGAGTGCAGTGGCCATCTGGCCGCGCAACGGAAACACGCCCTGGGAGTGTGTCCAGACGGTCATCTGTCCGTCGCGGAACTCCGCCAATGCGCAGGAAGGTCCGATGGACGCGTGTGACAGATAAGGCTTGCGATAAGTGGCCGTGACCCGCCGCGCATCTGCCGGTAGCGCAGCCGTCTTTTCGCTGATGACCTTGTCCTGGGTCGGCAGTGCCTGCAAGTGAGCGTGCACTGCATTGGGGTCCGGCAGGTCGCGGCCGCCCGACCAGCGTGCGCTCTCCAGCAGCGCTGCGCGCGCCCGGATGGCTTGTTCCTCACGCTCAGCGATCACGCCAAGGAAGTTGCCGTCGTGGACCACAGCGACCACACCCGGCAGTGCCCGTGCGGCCGCTTCATCGAAAGCAGCCAGCGTCGCGGCATAGCGCGGCGGCCGCACGATGCGGCCATGAAGCATGCCGGCAGGGCGCATGTCCTGGACGTAGATGGCGCCGCCGGTGACCTTGGCCGGGATGTCGAGTCGCTGCACCGATTGACCAACGATGCGGTGCGCACCCGTCGGCTTGGGAGCGACGGCGCCCGTGGCTTCGCGATGCAGGTCAGCGTCTCGCGCCAGTTCGCCGTAGCCGATGCTGCGGCCATCGCGTGCGCTGATGATGCCGTCGCGCGCACTCACGCTCTCCGGCGGTACGCCCAGTCGCTGGGCGGCCAGACCGCAGAGGATGGCGCGAACCTCTGCGCCAGCGGAACGCAACGCTCCGCCGCAGTTTTCGACCGCCAGGCTGCCGGCCGAGATGCCTTCGTCCGGCGTGGCGCCCGTGTCCGCGTTGATCAGCTTCAGCCTGGCAACCGGCAAGTCCAGTTCCTCGGCAGCGATCTGTGCCAACGCCGTGAGAATGCCCTGGCCGAATTCCACTTTGCCGAGGCACACCGTCGCGCTGCCATCGCCATTGATGCGTATCCAGGCATCCAGCATGCGCGTGGTGTTCAGGTCGCCTGGCAAGGCCGCCTGCTGCGCCAGCACTCCGCGTGGGTCGAGCGAAAAAGTCACGACGACCGCGCCCATTCCGGCCGCGAATGCGCGGCGTGACAGTGGCGTGCTCATCGTGCAGATCCCGCGCTGCGAGCATTCACGCCGCTGCTCTGGGCGGCGCGCAGCACCGCACGCACGATGCGATTATGCGTGCCGCAGCGGCACAGGTTGCCGTCCAGCGCCGCGCGCACCTGCGCCTCGGTGGGGTGGGGCGTCTGATCGAGCAGCGCCTTGGCGGTCATGATCATGCCGTTGATGCAATAGCCGCACTGTGCGGCCTGTTCGTCGATGAAGGCACGTTGCAGGGCATGAAGAGTGTCAGTCGTGCCCAGCGATTCAAGCGTGGTGATGGAGGCATTGCCCAGCGCGCTGATCGGCGTCACGCAGGAGCGTGCCGGTGCGCCGTCGACCAGCACCGTGCAGGCACCGCACTGGGCCAGTCCGCAGCCGAACTTCGCACCGTTGAGGCCCAGATCGTTGCGCAGCACATAGAGCAACGGCGTGTCCGGTTCCGCGGCAGTCTCGTGCACAGCGCCATTGACCTTCAGCGACAGCGTCATTGCGCATTTCCCCCGTTATCTGTTTTTAGTCGTCCGGCGACCGGGTTGCGATCTTGCATCCGGTGCACAAGCGTATCCGAACAGTAGCAGCAGTGTGAGCAGCGAGAGCCCATCCAGTGCGCCGCCGCCCCCTGAGCCGCCGTTGCCACCCGCAGTGACGGTGACTGCCGGTGCCATGATGGGGATCTGTGCCGCAGCGCTGCTGCTGGTATCTGCCTGGGCGACCGCCGTGATCGTCACCGTCCCGTTGGCGGGTACGGTCGTTGGCGGGCTGTAGACGCCCGTTGTGCTGATGACTCCGACGCTGGCGTTGCCGCCGGTGATGCCATTCACCTGCCAGTTCACTGCGCCGGAGGCAGCACCGGCCACCGTGGCACTGAAAGTCTGGCCGCTACCGCCCGCAATCAGTGTTGCGCTGACGGGCGAGACCGTGACCGGATAGGCCGTGCTGACTGTCACCTGCGCCGAGGCCGTGGCGGTGGACAGTGCTGTGGAGATCGCGGTGACTGTCACTGTCGCTGGCGTTGGCGCGCTTGCCGGCGCCGTGTAGACGCCGCTGGTGGTAATCGTGCCGACGCTGGCGTTGCCACCGGTGACACCGTTGACCTGCCAGGTCACGGGCAGGATGCCGGTGTTGCTCACCGTGGCGCTGAATGTCTGGTTGCTCCTGGCGATCACGTTGGCCGTGGACGGCGCAACGGCTACGGTCACGTTGCCCGCGGCCGTGAGAGTAATGCCCGGCAGGCACGCATTGCTGCCCGCACTGGCCGGGGCAGCGGTGGTGGCAGCGGTGGCCGTCACAACAGTGTCGGCGCTGTCGGTGCGACCGGTGTCGTCGGTGACCGTGAGGCGCACCGTGAACGAACCGGTGGCCGGTGCCACGACCGTTGCGGTGGACGTATTCGCCCCGGAAATGCCCGGTGGCGCGGAACCTGGACTGACGATCGACCAGGCATAGGCCACCACGCTCCGGCCACAGGCGGCTGCACTGCCAATCCCCTGCAGTACGACGTTCTGCCCCGGCGACACACTGGCAGGTACGCTGACGGCTGCGATGGGGCGCAGCGCCGCAGCCACGGCACCCGACGCATTCGCCATGCCGGCGCCGCAGGTCTGTACGGTGCAGATGCACTCTGACTGCTGCAGGTCCGTGCTGCCGGTCGGTACATGGCAGACCGGGGGTGCAGGTGTGGTGGGCGAGGTGGAAGGGAAGGGATTCGCGCCCTCACGCAATCGCGCAATCAGTTGCGTGGTGCTGAGGTTGCCGTTGACCGCCGTCATCAGGCCCGCAACGCCGGCAACGATCGGGGCCGAGAAACTGGTGCCCAGGTTGGGGTTGATCTGGTCGGTGTAGCCGTTGTTGCCCGGCGTCGTGGAGCCGGTGTTGTAGGTCGTGTCGATGGAGAACAGGCACGGCTGGCCGGCGCCGGTGTTGACGCAGTTGCCGGCCGGGGCGGAGACGGTGACCTGCGGCCCGAGGCTGCTGAATCCCACCTTGGTGCCGACGTGACGCAGGCCGGCCACCGCCGCCACCCCCGTGCAGTTGCCCGGCGAGTCAACGGGACCGCCCTCGTTTCCCGCGGAAACAACCACCAGTACACCCAGTGCTGCAAGCTGATTGATGGTGAGCTGATAGCTGCTGCTGCAGGTCCTGGCTGCCCCCAGGCTCATGTTGATGATCTTCGCCGGGAACAGGTTGTCGGGCACACCCGTTACGTGCTGTCCGGCGGCCCAGAGCATGGCGGCAATGATGTCCGAGTCGTAGCCGCCGCATTTGCCCAGTACACGCACCGGCAGGATCCAGCCATTCCAGTTCAGTCCCGCGACGCCGGCCGAGTTGTTGCTCAGCGCGCCGAGGATGCCCGCCACGCGGGTGCCATGCCACGAACTGCCGCCGGTCGTGCAGCCGCGAAACTGGCTCGTGCCCGTATCCGTGCTGTTGACCCAGTCGCCCGGATCGGAAGCGTCGGCATCACGGCCGTCGCCGTCGTTGGCCGTTGCCACATCCGAGATGAAGTCGTAGCCGGGCAGCAGTTTTCCGCTTGAGCCGCCGCGCAGCAGGTCCGGATGGTCGAAACGTACGCCGGTATCCAGTTCGGCAATCACCAGTCCGACGCTGCCCGTCGTGGTATTCCAGGCGCTGACTGCATCGACCGCGGAGAGGTTGGTGGCGGCGCTCTGCAGATACCACTGACCGGTGAAGAGGGGATCGTTGGGGGCCGCGTGCGCATAGCGCCGCTCATCCACCTCCGCAAACTGCACGGAGGGATCGGCACGCAGCCGCGCCAGTGTCGTTGCGAGGGTTTCGCCACTGTTCTCCGGCTGCACCTGCATGGCGTGCAGTCCGCTGGCGAGGTGGTGTGATTCCACCAGACGGAAGCGACCACGCGAAGCCAACGCCGACGGGCCGGAGGCGCCGGTGTCCTGGAGCTTGACGAGCAGCCTGCGCACGGCGGGTTCTGCGGCAGCAGCCGGTTGCCGCGCAACCGGATTGGATTCGGCTGCGGCGCCGGCGGTAGTACCGGCGAGCGTGAACAGGGCGACCAACAGTGCCCGCCATCGGACCGTCACGGTGTGCTCATGAAAGGTTTCATGGTTGCGCCCATGTTACTCCCCTGCAGCCTTGCGGCGGGCATCGATATCCGCCGCAAGGATGCGCGGGTCGGTGCGCAGTCGCTCCAGGCCGCGCTGGCATGCGTCTGCCCCGTCCTGGGCCTGGAGCCGGAAGACATACGAACCCGTGCCCGCATCCCGCAGGAAAGTCAGGCCCACCTTGGCCGAGCGCGCGAGACTGGCAACGACGGATGCCGCTGGACGCTGCGTGCCCGGCGGGCTCATCACCACGATGATCTGCAGCGAGCAGCGTGGGGTGGCGAGTGTGGACGCGCTGGCGCAGGAAGCGGTGATCGCGGCGGTTGCCAGCAGGGCGATGAGGCTGACGGTTGCTTGGCGCATCCGGCGACAGTCGTATGAAGGTGTTGCTCTAGGCATGTGGTCTAGCCACAAGCTGGCTGTTTCAAGGCAATGTCAAAGACTACCTGAAAATGCCACCAGGCGCACGTTGATGCCCGATGCTCCTGCTGCCGTCGCTGCTAGCGGATCTCTGCCAATCCCCCCGGCACGCCGCGC
>Ga0114969_10004014_pt1 | contig 11727 bp, 6 predicted proteins | sample M_130807_MF_Meta_FD_87316 | JGI IMG/M metagenome (GOLD analysis project Ga0114969, IMG submission 87316) | Freshwater microbial communities from Lake Montjoie, Canada to study carbon cycling - M_130807_MF_MetaG | ecosystem: Environmental > Aquatic > Freshwater > Lake | place: Lake Montjoie...
CGCTTTCGGACTGCGGTGGCAAGGCCTTCGGAAGGCCGCGACACCGCCGTGAGACCGTGTCCAACCGCGGGGTTGGCGGGCCTCGTCGCAAAGCGGAGTGGGTGTCGCTGACGCTCCTACCCTCCGCACTCCGACGGCGCTCCGCGCGGGGAACCGCCGCGACCTGTCTCCCGCGCGAAGCGCTTTCGGACTGCGGCGGCAAGGCCTTCGGAAGGCCGCGACACCGCTATGAAACCGGGTCCAAACGTGGGGGTTGGTCGGACCTGGTCGCACAGCGGCGTGGCGTCGCCGACGCTCCTTCCCGCCGCACTCCCACGGCGCTTCGCGCGGGGGACTGCACGCCGTGACCCGGGGACGATGTCCGGTCGCACCCGTACCGGCGCCCCGGCATCCGCCGATCGACAAAGCGTCGGGCGCGGGTTAGAAGACGAAACCTTCCCGTTCGCCGGCGCGGCGTTCCGCGCCCCGCGGGATCCCGACAAACCCAACGTCTCGCCGCCCATGACACACGTTCAACGGGTCCTTTCGATCGCCGCGCTTTCGATGGTCGTCGCCGGCTGTGCCTCGAACCGGGGGTATCCCGAAAGAATGGTTTCCGAGGAAATCGAACTGAAGGCACTGGCCCGATATTTCAAGGTGGACGTGGTGGCCGAATACCAGAAGGCGGCCGAGAAGAAGGCCTACCGCCAGGAGGTCGTCATGGGACGCATCCGCGCCGTCGACCTCCAATTCGTGAAATTCGAGCGGCAATTGAACGTGGAGAGGAACACCACCCAGATCGGCGGCGATCTGGCGGTCCTCGGGTTGAGCGGGGCGGGAGCCACGGCGGGCGGAGCCGCCACCAAGGCGATTCTCTCCGCCATTTCCGGCGGGGTGACGGGCGCGAAGCTGTCCATCGACAAGACGCTCTTTTACGAGAAGACCATGCCCGTGCTGCTGCACGAGATGCAGGCGTCCCGGAACACGGTCCTCGGCGAGATCCGCAAGGGCCTGCTCGGCGAACTCGACGCCTATCCGTTCCTGCAGGCATTGAACGACGTGGACCGTTACTACGAGGCGGGAACGGTTCCCGGGGCGATGATTTCCATCGACAGCCAGGCCGGCCAGAAGAACGAGGAGGCCAAGAAGGCGTTGAAACAGATCGTCGAGATCAACTACTCGGTGAACCAGGATTCCGAGGCGCTGCGGGCGTTCTGGCATCCGGACGGGAAAGTCAGCGACGCCAACCGCCGGAAAATCCGGGAAGCCATGAAGGCCGTCGGACTCGACGAGAGCGTCGAGATCAACCAGCTCGTGGCCGATCCCCGGTACACCGGGCAACGCCGGCGGGTGGTGGAAATCCTCAAGGAAAAGCAGTCGATCCGGTAAACGACCGATCCCATGACCAAGACCCTGATCTATCACGACGTGCCGAAGTCCGGCCTCAAGGCCATCACGCTGGATCTCCGGGCGGACGGCTACCAAGTGAGTTCGCAGGTGGAGGACGACGGGGAATACACCGTGACGGGAACCAAGGAGGTCCCGGATTCGGCGTCGCCGGCCAAGGCGGCTTCGGGAACCGGCGTCTTGCCGAAGAAAACGAAGAAGAAGACGGGGAAATGACGCCGGCCGACCCTGGGCCGACGCCGTGGGACGGCGGAACCCGTGCGCCCGAGAATTTCGGGGTGCGGTGGCGCGATGGGTCCGGCCGGCGGACCTGGCTCGAATGAAAACCTTCGCCATACTGGCACTGCTTGCCGTCGGTTGCGCGCTCGGCGCCGGGCCGCGCCACGTCGATTGGGAACGCTTGCCCGCGGGACTCGCCGCCGCGGACCGGGACGCGGTGCGCGAAGGGTTGGGGCGATTGCGCGCCGGCATCGGACGTCTCGACCGCGCGACGCCCGACCAACGCGCCGCCGCGGAACTCTTCGCCAAGGGCATCGTCTGGGCCCTGCGTTTCGAGACGAATCTCGCGGCGGGCGACGTCGCCTTGTTGAAACGTTCGATGAACCGGGGCCTGCAGCGGGCGGAGGCGCTCGCCGCCGACCGGACGCCATGGACGGTCAAGAAGGGCAGGGTGCTGCTGGGTTTTGTATCCGCCGTGGATGGTTCGACGCAGCCCTATGGCCTCGTCGTGCCGCGTGGCTACGACGGCACGAAGCCGATGCGGCTCGACGTGGTGTTGCACGGCAGTTCGAAACCCACGGGCCTGAGCGAACTCCGCTTTGGGGCGGCTTTCGACGACGGGGACGAGGGCGGCCAGGCCGCGCCGGACGCCGATCACATCGAGTTGCACCCGCTGGGGCGCGTCGAGAACTGCTATCGATGGGCGGGGGAAACCGACGTGTTCGAGGCCATCGAGGCCGTGGCCCGAAACCACCGGGTCGACCGCGACCGGATCGTGCTGCGCGGGATGTCGATGGGGGCCTCGGGGACGTGGCATCTGGGGCTCAAGCATCCGGATCGTTTTGTCGCCCTCGGACCCTACTGCGGCTATGTGGACACGCACCGGTTCTCCGAGACCCCGATCCCGGGCTTCGTCAAGGTCGGCCCGCTTCCCCCGCACCAGGAGCTCGGCCTGCACATGCTCGACTCCGTGGACTATGCGGCGAACGCCGGCGCCGTGCCCGTCGTCGCGGCGATCGGGGATCGCGACGTTTTCTTCCAGTCCCACGTCCACATGGGCGAGGCCTTCGCCCGCGAGGGGTTGGCGATGGTGAACCTCATATCGCCGGGCACCGGGCACGCGATCGATCCCGCGACGCATCGCGAGCAGTTGCGGCGCATTGGGGAACACGCGGCGAAGGGACTCGACCACGCGCCGGACCGGATCCGGTTCGTCACGTGGACGCTGAAATACAACCGCTGCCATTGGCTGGAATTGCTCGCGCTCGGAAGACACTACGAACGCGCCGAGTTCGACGGCGCGTTCGGTGCGGACGGCACCCTGTCGATCGGGACGATCGCGAACGTCGCGCGTTTCGCCATCCACCGTCCGCTGGCCGGGGTGCGGATCCGGGGCGTGGAGATCCCGTTGCCGGCGGCCGCGGCGGGCGACGTCCTGGTGTTCGCGGGTGCCGGCGGCGTCTGGCGCTGCGAGGGGTCGGGTGGAAAGGGGACGCCGGAGGGCAAGCGTCCGGGCGTGCAGGGACCGATCGACGACGCCTTTGCCACCCCGTTCCTGTGCGTGCGCGGCACCGGGAAGCCGTGGAATCCCGAGATCAATGCCTGGGCCGCGGCCGGTCTGCGGCGTTTCGAACACGAGTGGGCGCGCTACATGCGCGGCGACCTTCCGGTGAAGGACGACACGGAAGTCACCGAAGCCGACACGCGCGGGAAGAATCTCGTCCTGTTCGGCGATCCCGGTTCCAACCCCTGGATCGCGAAGGCCCTGCCGAGGTTGCCGGTGACGTGGACCCGCGACCAAGTCTGCCTCGGCGGGATCGCGGCATCGTCGGGGGATCACGCACCGGTGTTTGTCTGCGGCAGTCCGTTCGCCGCCGACCATTATATCGTGATCAACGGCGGCCATACGTTTCACGAGCGGGAGTTCGCCGCGTTCAATTACCTCCTGTTCCCCCGGTTGGGAGACTGGGCCGTGATGCGGGTCAAGCCGGGTGCGGAGCGCTGGCAACCGACGGCGGCCGAATTCCCCGAGGAAGTCGTCCGTGCCGGATACTTCGACGAGGCATGGAAATGATCGGTCGGGAGGATTGAGCGGCAGCGGGGTCCCCGCGGCCCGCCATCGGGTCCTGTCCGACACCCTAGGATCCCTTCGGGTGTCCGGATGAACTCGTCCTCGGCCCGGGAACCTGCCAGCGCTTGATGCCGTGCCGGCACCGCGATCCGCGCCCGGCGGTCCGCACCGTCCGGCGATGCCCGAATCCCACTTCCGGCAAACGCCGCGCGTGACAGGAGCCGGCACGATCGATCAATGTCGCATCGTGATGATTCTCCCGGCATGCCGCCTCCGCGATGTCGCCTTCGGGATTCGGGTCGCCATGACTCTGACCGTCCTGTGCGGCGCGGCGACCGGTCCGGCGTGGGCTGTGTCGGTGGATGACTTCCTCGCCCGCATGTACAGTGGCCCGCAGGGAACCTTGCCCTACCGCCTGTTCGTTCCCGACGGCTACACCCCGGCGCAAGAGTATCCATTGGTGCTGTTCCTGCATGGGCTCGGGGAAAACGGGAACGACAACCGCAACCAATTGGAGGGCCAGACGGGTCCCCTGGTCTTCGCGGCGCCCGCCAACCAGGCGGTGCATCCGTCCTTCATGCTGGCGCCCCAATGCCCCCTAGGCAGTGCATGGACGGATACCTCGATGCGGCTGCGGGTGGCCGGCATCATCGACGGGTTGCGGAACGAGTTCAGCCTCGATACCAACCGGTATTATATCACGGGGCTGTCGCTCGGTGGCTATGGAACCTGGGATTACCTGTCGCAATATCCGGACATGTATGCGGCGGCGATCCCGATGTCGGGAGGCGGGCCCGGGGGATTGGCCTCGCGGCTGAAGAAGCTCGCGATCTGGAATTTCCACGCGGCGGACGACGATACCGTGTCCGTCGACAATTCGAGGTCGATGGTCACGGCGGTGCGGCGGGCGGGCGGGAGCGTGGTCTACACCGAATACGCCACCGGAGGGCACGTGATTTGGACCGAGGCGTACGCGACCCCCGTGCTGATGGACTGGGTTTACGCGCAGCGGCGGGGAGCGGCCTCCGTGACCGAGCCTTTGCTGGCGTTGGGCACGCCATCTGCCGACCCGACTTGGTACACGGGCGCCACCAATGTCGATCTGGCGGGCACCGCGTCCGCCTTGGGACAAACGATCAAATCGGTTTCCTGGTTCAATTACGCCAACAACGCCCGGGGAACGGCCGTGGGGATCGGCGCGTGGAGCGTGGCGAAGGTCCCGCTCGTGGCGAACAAGACCAACGTGGTGGTGGTGACGGCGACGACGACGAGTTGGGTGCCGGCCTACGGGGGGAACACCACGTTCAACGGCGCGTTGGCGGTGGTGCAGTCGCCCCTCAAGGAAAAGATGGCCCTGCAGGGTGGCCAAACGATCCTCCAGTGGACGGGCGGGGGTCCGCCGTTCCGCGTGCTTCGGTCGGGCGATCCGACCGGTTTGGACTGGACGGAAGTCGCGAACCCGGCGACCTCGCCACTGGTGTTGGACATGGGGGTTGGACTCGGGTTTTACCGCGTGGTCGGGCGTTGAGGGTGCAGCGCGCGAGAGACAGGCCTCGGCGGTTCCCCGCGCGGAGCGCCGTGGGAGTGCGGAGGGTAGGAGCTTTAGCGACGCCCACTCCGCTTTGCGACGAGGCCCGGCAACCCTGCGGTCGGACCCGGTTTCACAGCGGTGTCGCGCCCTTCCGAAGGGCTTGCCACCGCAGTCCGAAGGCGCTGCGCGCGGGAGACAGGTCGAGCGGTTCCCCGCGCGGAGCGCCGTGGAGTGCGGAGGGTAGGAGCTTTAGCGACGCCCACTCCGCTTTGCGACGAGGCTTGGCGAGCCCCGCGGTCGGACCGGGTTTCGAAAGCGGTGTCGCGCCCTTCCGAAGGGCTTGCCACCGCAGTCCGAAGGCGCCTTCGGAGTGTCACGCGGCGTGAAGTTTCGCGACCAGAGCGACGTCTGCCTCCCCGCGGCACGGTTTGCCGGGCGTGGGTCGTGAAATGGTTCGCGGGCGCCGGAGCCGCAGCCGATACTTTTTCCCGGAGCGCATGAACGGAAATCTTTTCAGAATGGCGGTGTCGTGGGTCGGGACGGCCTGCATCGCCGTTTCGCTGGCGGCGGCAGCCCCGGAAGCGAAGCCCGCGAAGTTCGACATCGCGGCGCGCAAGCAGTCGCAGGCTTGGCTCTGGGCGGCCCCGCGCCGGGAACCAGCACCCCCGGTGAAGAATACCCGCTGGGCGCTCGGCCCGGTCGACCAGTTCATCCTGCATCGCCTCGAGGAAAAGGGTTTGGTCCCGGCCGCCGCGGTGGACGACCGCGCTTGGTTGCGCCGCGTCACCTTCGCGATCACGGGTCTCCCACCGAGCCGCGAAGACATCCGGACTTTCCTGGCCGACGCGGATCCCGGGGCGCGGGAGCGGCGGGTGGACCGCCTGCTGGCGTCGCCGCATTTCGGGGAGCGGTGGGCGCGGCATTGGATGGACTTGGTGCGGTATGCGGAGACGCGGGGGCACGAGAGCGACTTTCCGATCGCGAACGCGTGGCATTACCGGGATTACCTGATCCGGGCCTTCAACGACGGGGTTCCCTACGACGCCCTGCTGCTCGAGCATCTGGCGGGCGACCTGCTTCCGGCGCCCCGGATCCGGCGGGGAACCGGCGGGAACGAGTCGGTGCTGGCCACCGGGTGGCCGTTCCTCGGCGAGGAGAACCATTCGCCGGTCGACATCCGGCAGGACGAGTGCGACCGCCTCGACAACAAGGTGGACGTGTTCACGAAGACCTTCCTGGGGTTGACGGTGTCGTGCGCGCGTTGCCACGACCACAAATTCGATCCGATCAGCACGCAGGATTACTACGCGCTGACGGGGTTCATGCTCGGATCCAGCTTTCGCCAGGTGCGATTCGAGGCGATGGAGAACAACCGCGCGATGGGCGGGGAGTTGCGGGCCCTCCGCGGGTCGATGCTTCCCGGAATGGCGGCCGCGCTGGCCGCCTCGCGCCGCGGGGCGATTCCGGGGATCGGGGACCACCTGTTGGCGGCCGCCGGCGGGGAGGCCGGGAACGCGGCTTTGGATCCCGCGCGGGTGCGTGCATGGGCGGAACAACTCCGCGTGGCGGCGACGAATCCGCTGCACGTCCTTCATGGTTTTGCCATCGCGGCGCGACCGGGAACGGCGGCGGCGAACCTCCCGGGGCCGGCGGCGCTCGTCCCGGGCGGGGTTCCCAGTGATGCCCGGGTCATCGCGGATTTCACCCGGCCCGGGGTGCAGCCGTGGAAAGCGGACGGCGAGGGGTTCGGAACGGGCCCGGTGCGGGTCGGCGAACTGGTGTTCGGCGAAGGCGAGACGAACCCGATCGCGCGGGTGACGACCTATGGGGCGGCGCGGCGCGACCCGTTTTGGAGCCGGTTGGCGCCGGCGCCGGGCAACGAGAACGATTCGGGCGAATTGGCGGCCACGTCGCGGTCGGGGCAGATGGTGCGGACGCCGACCTTCACGCTGGCGGGCGGGCGGTTGCATTATCTGGTGAAGGGCAAGACGCGGGCCTACGCGGCGGTGGACTCGCACCTCATGCTGGCGGGTCCGTTGCACCGGGGGTTGGTCCAGCGATTCGACACCGGCACCGCGCCCGAGCCGCGGTGGGTGACCCACGAACTCGGCGCGTATTCCGGGCACCGGACGCACGTGGAATTCGGACCGGACGGCAACGGCGAGCTCGAGATCCTGATGGTGGTGGAATCTCCCGAAGTTCCCCGGTGGACCCCGGTGGGTTGGCCGGTCCCGGCAGGCGGCGGGCCGGCCTCGCTGGCGGAGCGGGCCCGCGGTTTCCAGGATGCGGTGGCCAAGGCCTGCGATTGGCTGGGGCGCGCGGGGTCGGTGGAACCGTCCGTGGAAACGGCGCGAATGGCCGATTGGATGGTCCGGAATCCGGCTTTGTTCGGTGCCGGGAACGACGCCGCGACCGCCCGGTTGGCCGGGGAGTATTTCCGGGGCGAACGCGACATCGCGCGGCGGACCCAGTGGGAATCGGCGACCGCGGTGGCGTGGTTCGACGGGACGGGGGTGGATGAAAACGTGTTGGTCCGGGGCAAGCCGTTCAAGCCGGGCCCGGTGGCGCCGCGCAGCCTCCCGGTGGCGTTCTCGTCCGCGCGTCCGATCACCAGTCCGGGGTCGAGTGGCCGGCACGAACTGGCGCGGCAATTGGTGGATCCGGAAAATCCGTTGGTGGCGCGGGTGGCGGTGAATCGGGTCTGGCACCATCTGTTCGGGCGCGGGTTGGTGCCGACGGTGGACAACTTCGGGGCCCTGGGCGAGAAGCCGACGCATCCCGAGTTGCTCGACCATCTGGCGTGGCAATTCGTGCACGAGGACGGGTGGTCGGTGAAGCGGTTGATCAAGCGCCTGGTGTTGACCCAGACGTATTCGATGGGCCAACGGGTGGGCGATCCGCGGGCCGAGGAGATCGATCCCACCAACGGCCTGTGGCACCACGTCCCGGTGCGGCGCCTCGAGGCGGAAGCGATCCGGGACTCGCTGCTGGCGGTTTCCGGCCGGCTGAACCCCGCGGTGGGCGGCCCGCCGGTGCCGGTCCACCTGACCGAGTTCGTGATCGGGCGGGGACGTCCCGACCAGAGCGGTCCTTTGGACGGGAACGGGCGGCGGAGCATCTATACCGCGGTGCGGCGGAACTTCCTGCCGACGACGATGACCGCCTTCGATGCGCCGACGCCGTTCAGCACGGTGGGGCGGCGCAACGTGACCAACGTGCCGGCGCAATCGCTGGCATTGATGAACGACCCGCTGTTCCACCAGCAAGCGCGGGTGTGGGCGGAACGATTGCTGCGGGAAATGCCGGGGGCCGACGCCGGGGCACGCGTCGGGTGGTTGTTCGAGTCGGCGTACGGCCGCCGGCCCACGGCGGCGGAGACGGGTGCCTGCCTCGAGTCGCTGGCGGAACTGCGGCGTTTGCAGGGGACCGGGGAAGACGGCGTGGAGGTCTGGGCGGACCTGTGCCATTCGCTCCTGAACGCCAACGAATTCATCTACGTGCTGTGACCATGAGACCGAGTCGAAACCCATCGTTGTTCCTCGACCCGCGCATCAGCCGGCGGGCGATGCTGCGCCGCGCGTCCAATGGTTTCGGGGCGATGGCGCTCGGGGCCTTGTTCGGCGGGGGAGCGGTGTCGGCGCTGGCCGCGGGCAAGCCGGTATCCGGACCGAGGCTGGTCGCCCCGCAGTTCGGGCCCCGCGCGCGCAGCGTGATCTTCCTGTTCATGGAAGGCGCGGTGTCCCAGGTGGACTCGTTCGACTACAAGCCGATGCTGGCGAAGTACCACGGGCAAGATCCGCGGAAGGCCATCGGCAAGCTCGAGAAGACCCAGTTCGAGGAGATCGGGAAGGTGTTGAAGTCGCCGTGGACCTTCCGGCAACGGGGCCAGAGCGGACTTTGGATCAGCGACCTGTTCCCGCACGTGGCGCGGCACGCGGACGATCTGTGCGTGCTGAACTCGATGACCTCGAATTTTCCGGAGCACACGAGCGCGAACTATTTCCTGCACAGCGGCGTTGGGTTGCAGGGCCGTCCCAGCCTGGGGGCCTGGGTCACCTATGGGCTCGGCAGTCCCAACGAAAACCTGCCCGGCTTCGTCGTGCTCAACGGCGGGCAGATCCCCTCCGGCGGGCTGGACTGTTTCGGCAGCGGTTTCCTTCCGGCGACCTACCAGGGTTCCCTGCTGAACGCCCTGGGCACGCCGTTGGCCAACGTGGTGCCGACGGAGAAAACCGCCCTGCTCCAGCAATCCAAGCGGCGTCTGGTCCAGCGGCTCAACCAGCAGGCACTCGCCGATTCCGGCGGTTCCGACGCCCTCGAGTCGGCCATCGCCAACTACGAACTGGCGGCGCGGATGCAGGTGGCCATCCCCGACCTGATGGACGTGAGCGGGGAGCCCGAATCCGTCCGGAGACTCTATGGGCTCGACGCCCCGTACGAGCACACGCGCACCTACGCGCGGCAATGCCTGCTGGCGCGGCGGATGGTCGAGCGCGGGGTCCGGTTCATCGAGTTGACGATCCCGATGGTCGACGGTTACTCGCGGTGGGATGCCCACGGGGGTTTGACCAAGAACCATGGCGACAACGCGCGCGCGGTCGACCAACCGATCGCGGGTCTGATCGCGGATCTCAAGCAGCGGGGGTTGCTCGACGAGACCCTGATCCTGTGGGCCGGCGAGTTCGGCCGCACCCCGTTCGCGCAGGGCGGCGACGGCCGCGACCACAACGAATACGCGTTTTCCGCATGGCTGGCGGGCGGGGGCGTGCGCGGCGGGATGGCCTACGGGGCCACCGACGAATGGGGATACAAGTCCGTGGTCAACAAACTGGAGATGCACGATCTCCACGCCACGATGCTGCACCTGATGGGAGTGAACCACGAGCGGCTCACCTATCGGTTCGGCGGGCGCGACATCCGTTTGACCGACGTGCGCGGCGAGGTGATCCGCGACATCCTCGCCTGACCGTCCGTCCCAACGGCGCAGGGCCGCGCGCGGAGGCACCCGGTCCCGGCCCAACCCGCGCGCACGCAAATGCCGGCGGGCAAGATCGCCCGGCGGCGTTCCCGTGGGTTTTCCGGCCGGCGTCGCATCCGGGGCTCAGGCGAGGCCGCGCCAGCGGCGCAGGCTCCATTCGAGGGAGAGCAGTCCGAGCACGGCCAACAGCCACGCCGGTTTGTCCCACAGGGGCGTCCGGCGGAATTCCTCGGTGGGCGGGGGAACGCCGGCCAACACCCTGCGCAAGGCATCCCCGGGATCCGACGCCGCCGAAAACGATTCGCCGCCCGAGGCCCGCGCGATGCCCGCCATCACGTCGGGACGGGCCCGAAGATCGGACATCTCGCGGTCGACGAACTCGCTGACGAGCAATTCCCGATCCTCGCCGAGCGGGGACCCGTGCAGGGCGGCACGGGCGGCGACGACGTGCGTGCCGGCCGGGGGCACGACGAGATGGGCGCGATACGAGCGCGAGGCGGCGTCGTATCGCGCGGTGCCGACGGGTTGGTTGGTGACGCCGCCGCCGGAGAGAAAGAGCGAGACTTCCGCGGTGGCGACATCGTGTTGGGCGGTGTCGCGGACGCGGACGTTCGCCGTCAGCGGGTCGCCGGGCTGGGCATGGCCCTCGGAAAGTTCGAGGACGACGGGTTGGTTGGTGCGCCCGGCCTTGCCGGCCGCCAACCAGCGAACCGCGTTGACCCAGAACGAGCGGTAATGCCGCGAGTCGCAGTTCGATTCGTCCAGCGCCTGGTCGCGGCGGATCGGTTCGCCCCAGAGCGTCTCGAAGTCGCGGCCCCAGGAGCGGGTGGTGTCCGAGGTGAACGCCATCGTGCGGCCATGGCCGACCTCCTGCACCGCCAGCAACACGACGTCGTCGTCGCCGGTGCCGAGCACCGTGGCCCCGGGCTTGGCGCGTTCGACGCGGTTGTAGCCGTAGAGGGTGGGAAAACGTTCCGTCCAGATGCGCCGGGTGTCCGCCGCGTCGACGCCGATGGCCACCAGCGGGTGGGTCCAGGCGTTCGGGGGAACCTGGAGGCGCACCGGGCTGGCGACGTTGTCGGACGCGCCTTCCATGGCGATTGGAATGATGCGGTCGAGGACGGTCTGGTGGTAGCCGCCGCGGCCGAACGCCGAGTTGCCGCCGATCATCACGAAGCCGCCGCCATGCTGCTCCACCAACTTCGCCATGTTGTCCAGTTGCCCGGCATCGAACGAGTCGCGGCGGATGTCGCTGTGGATGACCACGTCGTACTCGAGCAGTTGTTCGAGGGTCTTGGGGAATCCCTCGGTGGGATGCTCGACGGGATACACGCGCTCGCCGGTTGCCGGATCGGTGTCGGCGGTGTTGAGGAGGCGGCCGTTGTTCCCGAACTGCCGGTAGAGGACCTTGACCTTGATGTTCCGGTCCGACTGCAGGGCGTCCTTGAGGTATTTCCACTCGGGCATCGGGCTCTCGGCCTGCTGGGGCGTTCCCTCCATGTAGAGCACGCGCAGGGTCGGATCGACGACCTCGATTCCGAA
>Ga0114969_10004015_pt1 | contig 11726 bp, 10 predicted proteins | sample M_130807_MF_Meta_FD_87316 | JGI IMG/M metagenome (GOLD analysis project Ga0114969, IMG submission 87316) | Freshwater microbial communities from Lake Montjoie, Canada to study carbon cycling - M_130807_MF_MetaG | ecosystem: Environmental > Aquatic > Freshwater > Lake | place: Lake Montjoie...
CAGAAAATCACGGACGGCCCCGCGGTGGGCCAGTTCCAGCTCACGCCCGACGGCCGCCTGCTCGTGTACAGCGCCGGCCGGGGCGGGCAGCAGCAGCTCTGGACATTGAACGCGACCAGCCTCACGGGCGGCAGTCCGGTGCAGCTCACGCGCCAATCGACGCCGGTGACCAACTGGCAGATCTCGAAGGACAGCAAGTCGATCTTCTATCTCGCGGCCGACACGCTCGACGCCGATGAAGCACGGCGGCGCACGGCGAAGTTCGGCGTGAACATCCGCAACGCCATCCAGCCGCGCGTGCATGTGTATGTGGTCGACATCGCCACGCGGCAGACCCGCCGCCTCACGAACGACTCGACGTACAGCGTGACGTCGTTCACCGTTTCGCACGACGCCAAGTACGTCGGCTACAGCGGCTCGCTGGACGACCGCAGCCAGCGCGGCACCAACGACGAACGCCAGGCGGCGGACATCTACCTGGTGGAAGTCGCCACCGGGAAGATCGAGCGGCTGACGAACAACAAGGATGTCGCGGAGGGCGCCGTCAGCTTCTCGCCCGACGGCAGTACCATCGCCTATACCGCGGCCGACGACTTCAAGTACATGCACAACACGAAGATCTACGTCCGACCACTGAACTCAACCGGCGGCGCGTGGCGCAAACTCGGCAAGGGGTGCGATTGCGACGTGACGATCGGCTGGTGGAGCGACGACAGCAAGACCATCTATTTCAACGAAGGCGTCAAGGCGACGAACCAGCTGTTCTCGATCGACGCGGCCACGGACAAGGTCACGCAGATCACGCACGAACTGGCGTCGGTGAACGTGAGCCGGGACGAAGCGACTGGCCGGGTGCTGATCAACTATTCTGACCCGGTCACGCCTCCGGCGGTGTTCACCGCGCCGTCGCTCGCGCAGGTGGCGAGCAAAGCCTCGTGGACACAGCTCACGCGGCCCAACCCGCAGGTGGACGGCATCGCCCTCGGCGAAGAAACCGAGATCACCTGGAAGTCGAAAGACGGCGCGATGGTCGGTGGCGTCCTCATGAAGCCCGTTGGCTACAAGGCCGGCACGCGGTATCCGCTCATCGTGGCGATTCACGGCGGCCCGGCCGCTGCGGACCTGCTCACCTTCAACGGTGGCTATGGAGCGCAGACATACGCCGGCGCTGGCTACATGGTGCTGCAGCCCAACTACCGGAACTCCATCAACTACGGTGAGAAGTTCAAGATCGAGAGCCAGGGCGACTATTTCACGAAGGGCTATGAAGACATCATGACCGGCGTGGATTACCTCATCGCTCAGGGCATGGTGGACGGCAACAAGATGGGCGTGCTCGGCTGGAGCGCCGGCGGTCACTGGTCCAACTGGATCCTGACGCACACGGATCGCTTCAAGGCCATCTCCTCCGGCGCCGGCGTCGCCAACTGGGTGTCGATGTACGCGCAGAGCGACAACCAGCGCGTGCGCCAGTGGTACCTCGGCGACACGCTGTACTTCGAAGGCAAGGAATACGAGAAGTGGTGGAAGCAGTCGCCCATCGCGTACATCAAGAACGCCAAGACGCCAACGATGATCCACGTCGTGGACGGCGATCCGCGCGTGCCGCGGCCGCAGAGCGAAGAGATGCACATGGCGCTCAAGAAGCTCGGCGTGCCAACGGAACTGTTCGTCTATCCCGGCAGCACGCACGGCATCCCGGACCCGCGCGACCAGTACACCAAGGCCGTGGCCGAGTTTGCGTGGATGGAGCACTACGTGCTCGGAAAGGACAGCAAGCTGAAGTGGGCGGATCTGCTGAAGACGCTCGACGCGCGGACCGCGACGCAGGCCGTACAGCCGTAAGCGCAAAGAAGAAAGAGGGGCCGGCGCGGGAGACGAACTCTCTCCCGCGCCGGCCTTTTTCGTTATATTGAACGCAGCCTGACGGAGTCGCCGCGCGCAAGGGTGGTTACTTCCGCCAGTGGCTCCGGCCATCACCTGCCCGCCGCACACCTCTCGCGGGCCAAGCTCAAGCGGCCATGGCAACGACCAATAGTTTCGGCTCGCGCTCGTCCCTCTCAGTGGACGGGCAGACGTACGTCTACTACCACCTCGCTGCGGCCGCCAAGCTACCTGGCACAACGGTCGCCTCGCTCCCCTTCTCGCTGAAGGTTCTCCTCGAGAATCTGCTGCGCAACGAAGACGGCGCGTTCGTGAAGGCCGACGACGTGAAAGCCCTGGCGTCGTGGAATGTGAAGGCCACGCTCGACAAGGAAATCGCCTTCCGCACCGCGCGCGTGCTCCTGCAGGATTTCACCGGCGTCCCGTGCGTGGTTGACCTCGCGGCCATGCGCGACGCGCTGGCCGCTCTCGGCGGTGACCCGACGAAAATCAATCCGCTGCAACCCGTGGACCTCGTCATCGACCACTCGGTGCAGGTGGACGAATACGGTGTGGATGCGGCACTGATGATCAACACCACACTCGAATACGAGCGCAACCTCGAGCGGTACCAGTTTCTGCGCTGGGGCCAGGGCGCCCTCAAGAACTTCCGCGTGGTGCCGCCGGGCACCGGCATCTGCCATCAGGTGAATCTGGAATACCTCGGGCAGGTGGTGTTCGTGGGAGACGAAACAGTAGACGGTAAACCGCAGCGAGTCGCCTACTGCGATTCGCTCGTCGGCACTGATTCGCACACCACCATGATCAACGGACTCGGCGTGCTCGGCTGGGGCGTCGGCGGAATCGAAGCCGAAGCCGCAATGCTCGGGCAGCCGGTCTCGATGCTCATTCCCGAAGTGATCGGCTTCAAGTTCACCGGCAAGCTGCCGGCCGGCGCGACGGCCACCGATCTCGTGCTCACTTGCACCGAGATGCTGAGGAAGAAGAAGGTGGTTGGAAAGTTCGTCGAGTATTACGGCGACGGGCTTTCGTCGCTCGCGCTGGCCGATCGCGCGACGATCGCGAACATGTCGCCCGAGTATGGCGCGACGATGGGCTTTTTCCCGGTGGACGCGGAGACGCTGAAGTATCTGCAGCTGTCGGGACGCAGCGAGCATCAGGTGCAGCTGGTTGAGGCGTACTGCAAGGCGCAGGGGCTGTTCCGCGAAGACGGCATGGCGGATCCGGTCTATACGGACACGCTGTCGCTCGACCTCGGAACCGTGGTGCCGTCGCTGGCCGGGCCGAAGCGCCCGCAGGATCGCATCTCGCTCACCGACATGAAAGCGAACTACGACGCGTCGCTCAAGACGCAGCGCGGTGACGCCGCGCCGGCGGCCGGCGTGCGCTGCACGCACCGCGGGGAGTCGTTCGATCTTGTGGATGGTGCGGTAGTCATCGCGGCGATTACGAGCTGCACCAACACGAGCAATCCGAGCGTGATGCTCGCGGCTGGCCTTCTCGCGCAGAAAGCCGTGGCCAAAGGTATTAAGCCCAAGCCCTGGGTGAAGACATCACTCGCGCCAGGATCGAAGGTCGTGCGCGAGTACTTCGCCAAGGCCGGCGTCCAGCCGGCTCTGGATGCGCTTGGCTTTCAGATCGTCGGCTATGGCTGTACGACCTGCATCGGCAACTCGGGCCCGTTGCCCGAGACGGTGTCGAAGGCGATTGATGACGGAAAACTGACCGTCGCTTCCGTGCTTTCGGGCAACCGCAACTTCGAAGGGCGCGTGAATCCGCAGACGCGATTCAACTACCTCGCGTCGCCACCACTTGTGGTGGCCTATGCGTTGGCCGGGCGCGTTGACATTGACCTCGAGAAGGAACCGCTCGGCATGGGCAAGGATGGCCCCGTGTTCCTGCGCGACATCTGGCCGACCACCAAAGAAGTCGCCGACATTGTGCTCTCGAGCGTGAAGCGTGAGCAATTCGAGAAGGAATACGCGGACGCGTTCGGTGGCGACGCCGAGTGGAAAGCGATCGCCGTTCCAACGGGCGACCGCTACGCCTGGGATTCGAAGAGCACGTATGTGAAGCACCCGCCGTATTTCGAAGGGATGACGATGACGCCGCCGGGTGTGCGGCCCATCGCGAATGCGCGCGTGCTCGGCATGTTCGGCGATTCGATTACCACGGACCATATCTCTCCCGCCGGCTCGATCGCGGAGAAGAGTCCGGCCGGCGTGTGGCTCAAGTCACTCGGCGTGGAGAAGAAGGATTTCAACTCGTATGGTGCGCGGCGCGGCAATCATGAAGTCATGATGCGCGGCACCTTTGCGAACATCCGGCTCAAGAATGAGCTGGCGCCGGGCATGGAAGGCTGGTGGACGCGCACGAAGCCGGGCGCGGAGCCGTTGAGTTTCTTTGACGCAAGCGATGAGTATCGGCAGGCCGGCACGGCGCTGGTGGTTCTTGCGGGCAAGGAGTACGGCACCGGCTCGTCGCGCGACTGGGCAGCCAAGGGCACGATGCTGCTTGGCGTTCGCGCGGTGATCGCGGAGAGCTTCGAACGCATCCATCGGTCGAACCTCGTGGGCATGGGCATCATCCCGCTCGAGTTTGTGAATGGTGAGACGCGGCAGTCGCTCGGGCTGACCGGGTTTGAGCAGTACACGATAGAGGGACTCTCGGATGCGATGACCCCACGCGCCACACTCACGGTGAAGGCGGTCGGCGAGGGGGGCGAGGTCAAGACGTTTAGTGCGCGCAGCCGCATCGACACGCCTGAGGAAATGAACTACTACAAGAACGGTGGCATTTTGCCGTATGTCCTCCGGAACCTGGCGCGCTAGGTGGCAATGGGGGAGAAACCGCTCGACTCGGAGCGACTGAAGGAACTCGTTGGCGAAATCGAGCCTGGCTACAGGGGTCGCGGGTTGCCGCCGCCGGCGATGCAGGGTTCTTTGCGAGCGTGCGGTCGCGCGCGAGTGTGCGGCTGCTGCTGACGCTGCCCGGCGTCCGCCCGGAAGTGCAGGCGGCGCGCGACCGGGTGGACTAGTTGCTCAGGCGGCGCGGGCGGCCGGACTTTTCGGTGCTCACGGGATCGCTGGATGTGCTGCAGCGGGAGCTGGCGAACTAGCCAGCCAGCAGTTGCGCGTGGCCGACCGTGACGTAAGCTCTCTCGTCGTGGCCCAGTCTCCCATAAGCGTCATCGTTAATCCGGCCTCGGGTCGTGGCCGCGGCGCGAAGCTGCTGCCCGCGATTCGCGAGGCATTTGGCCGGCATGGCAGCACTGACATTCGCCTCACGGAGCGTTCCGGCGATGAATCGCGTATCGTCGGCGAGGCATTGGCAGCCGGCGCAACTACTATCGCTATAGTAGGCGGCGACGGCACCTGGGGGCGCTGCGCAGGCGCTGTGCTGGCGGCTGGTGCAGGAGACCGCGTGCGGCTCGCGTTTGTGACGGGCGGGACGGGAAACGACTTCGCGAAGAATCTCGGCGCTCCAACAGCTGACGTGGCCGCCATGGCCGCGCTCTGCGCCGATCCAACGGCTGAGCGGCGCGTGGACGCCGGAACAGTCGAGAGCGGCGGAACGACGCGCTGGTTCCTGAACGTGGCAGGATTCGGTTTTGACGCCGTCGTCCTCGAGGACACAATGAAGGGCGGCATGCTCGGCGGGCAGGCGGTGTACATGGCCGCCGCGCTGAAACGGCTCTTCGGTTATCCCGGCTTCGCGTACACGGAGGGCGGCACGTACGGCGAGTCGCGCGTCGGTATGATGGTGATTTTCTCCAACGGTGCGACGCTCGGCGGCGCATTCCGGATCGCGCCCGACGCTCGGATCGACGACGGACTGATTGACCAGATCGCGGTCGGCAACATTGGCGCGTTTGCGCGGGTGAGGCTGTTCATCCATGCATTGCGTGGGTCACACACCGCGCTTCGCGGTGTGCGAACGGCGCGCAGAAAGGAATACCTGCTCACATTCACTGAACCACCCAAGTGCGATCTGGACGGCGAGCTCATCCAACTCGCGCATCGCGACGTGACGATCCGGTCAGTTCCGGGCGCTGTGCGCGCCGTGGCACGATAGTTGGCTCAACTGCGGGAAAGTTGCGCTTCGCGTCGCTGGATGCAAACTTCTCACTATCCAGTTCTTAGACGAGGTCGTACAGCATGCGCATAATGAATGTGATTCGCGTCACGTCCGCTCTCGCAGTCGCCGGCGTGTGCCAGGCGCAAACTGCGGCGGCGACGGCAGCAGCGCCTCAGCCGGACTTGGGGCCTAAGGTCGGCGACGTGGCACCCGATTTCACCCTGCCCGCGAGCACCAAGGACGGGAAGCTCGCGAAGCTCATCCATCTCTCCGACCTCAAGGGCCAGGTAGTGGTTCTTGCTTTCTTTCCGAAAGCAAGAACCAGTGGCTGAACAGCTCAAATGAACGCGTACCGTGATCAGTACGCGCAGGTCTTCAACGGTGGAAAGGGCGTGACGGCCCTCAGCATCAGCGTCGATGTTGACACCGTGCATGCAAACTGGGCGAAGGACTCGGGCTATCCCGTCACCTTCGTGAGCGACACGGCCAAATCGCTTGGACCACAGTACAACGTGCAGCCGGCGGGACGATCGGCGTACTCGCGCGTGTTATTCGTGGTCGGCAAGGACGGCAGGATCGCCCACGTGATGCGGCCGTTCCGTGAGCTTGTGCAGGATTCGTACGATGAACTCGGAAAGGCCGTCGCGACCGCGATGAAGCAGTAGCGGCCCCGTCCCTTAACAGTCAGCACCCAACGCATGCGGAAAGCCGTTGTCGCCATAGTTGCCGTTTCACTTGCGACAACGGCACCGCTGCGGGCACAGTCGCCGACGCCTGCGGCGCCCATTGGTCCACAGGTCGGCGACGTGGCGCCGGACTTCAGCCTACCGAGCAGCACGAAGAATGGTGTCCTCTCGACAGCCGTCCGCCTCTCCGACCTCAAGGGCCAGGTAGTGGTTCTTGCTTTCTTTCCGAAAGCAAGAACCAGTGGCTGAACGGCTCAAATGAACGCGTACCGTGATCAGTACGCGCAGCTCTTCAACGGTGGCAACGGGGTGACGGTTCTCGCGATCAGCGCCGACCCCCAGCGCACGCAGGCCGACTGGGCCCGCGAGTCCGGCTTTCCCGTCACCTTTGCCAGCGACACGGGACTCGTGGCCGGCCGCGCCTACGGCGTGATTTTGAACCTGGTCGTCACCAAGCTCGACCGGCGCGTGGCCTTCGTCATCGGCCGCGATGGCAGAATCGCGCACGTGATTCGCCCGTTCCGCGAACTCGTGCAGGGCTCGTACGACGAACTCGGCAAGGCTGTCGCCGAGGCGCTCAAGCCGTAGTCGTGCGCGGCGTGAAGCCGCGGGACGGCGCCTCTCGACACCCGCATCCCGCCCCGCGAGCTTTCACACCATGGCCATACAAACTTCCGTAGTCATCGGGCTCGTCCAGGACGCCGTCACCGGCGACCCGGCCAAGACGCTCGCGGCCACGATTGCGAAAATCCGTGAAGCAGCAAAGCAGGGCGCGCAAATCATCTGCCTGAAGGAACTCTTCAACGCGCCCTACTTCTGCAAGGCGCTGCGCCAACAGTACTTCGATTTCGCCGAACCGATCCCGGGACCGACCGTCGAGGCGCTGCGCGCCGTGGCCGCGGAGCTGCAGGTGGTGCTCATCGTGCCGATTTTTGAAAAACAAGCGCCTGGCGTCTATCGCAACTCTGCCGCCGTGATAGACGCCGACGGCGCGCTCCTCGGCGTCTATCGCAAGATGCACATTCCGCACGACCCGCTCTTCGAGGAGAAGTACTACTTCGCCCCGGGCGACGCGGTGACCGATGGTGAAGGCACCGCGAGCGGATTCAAAGTCTGGAAGACACGCTACGCGACGATCGGCGTCCTGATCTGTTGGGACCAGTGGTACCCGGAAGCCGCGCGCATCACATCGCTGCTCGGCGCCGACATTCTCTTCTATCCTACGGCCATCGGCTGGCATCCGGCCGAGAAGTCCGAGTGGGGCGCACCACAGGTCGATGCGTGGCGCACGGCGCAGCGCGCGCACGCGATCGCGAATGGCGTATTCGTTGCGACGGTCAATCGCGTGGGATTCGAAGCGGAACCCGGGACAGAGGGTCTTGAGTTTTTCGGCAACTCGTTCGTCGCCGATCCGTTTGGACGGTACGTGACCGAGGCAGCGACCGACGCAACGGTTCTCATCGCGAAGTGCGACCTCACTCTCATCGAGAGCACGCGTCGCAACTGGCCCTTCCTTCGCGACCGGCGCATCGACGCGTACGCGCCGATCCTGAATCGCTGGATAGGGCCATGAAGCAGGCTGCGGGCAAATGGCAGTAGGCAGCGCACAACTACGGCCGGTCCGCTGGCCCGCCGAGTGGGAGCGCCACGATGCGACGTGGATTTCGTGGCCGCATCACAAGCCGGACTGGCCCGGAAAGTTTGCGCCGATTCCCTGGGTGTATGCCGAGATCGCGCGCGTGCTGGCGACGCACGAACGCGTGGAGATTCTCTGTCATTCGGCGGCGATCCGCTCCAGCGCGAAGCAATGCCTCGTCGCCCATGGCGTCACGAAGAACGTTCGGCTGCACCTCTGTCCGTCCGATCGCACCTGGCTGCGCGACTCCGCACCCACTGGCGTACTCCGCCGCGACGGTTCGCTCGAATGGGTGAACTGGGCGTTCAACGGCTGGGCGAAGTACCCAAACCACAAACGCGACCAGACGATCGGCGTGTTCATCGCGCGCGCATCGCGCACGCAGCGCGGGGAGCCGCTCCGACCCGACACCGGCGCGCGCGTGGTGCTCGAGGGTGGCGGCGTCGAGACCGATGGCCGCGGCACGATGCTCGTCACCGAGGAATGGCTGCTCTCGCGCGTGCAGGTGCGGAACCCCGGCATGACGCGCGCCGACTACGAGGCGCTCTTTGCGCGCGAGCTTGGCATTCGCCAGACCATCTGGCTCGGCCAGGGCTGCGTAGGCGATGACACCCACGGCCACGTGGACGACATCGCCCGATTTGTCGCGCCGGGCGTTGTTGTCGTCGCACACGAACGCGATTCGGATGACGCGAACCACCGCCGCTCGCTCGACAACGTGAAGCGCCTCAAGCGAGCCCGCGATGCGCGTGGCAACCGACTCAACGTCGTCACGCTGCCCTTCCCGCGCGCCGTGATCGGCAATGGCATGCGCCTTCCGGCGAGTTACGCGAATTTCTACATCGCGAACGGAGTCGTCATCGCTCCGACCTTCAATGACCCGGCAGACCAGGTGGCGCTCAGCACGCTCGCGCGCCTGATGCCGCGGCGGCGAGTCATCGGCATTCATGCGGTGGATCTCGTACTCGGCCTCGGCACGCTGCACTGCCTCACGCAGCAGCAACCGGCGCGCACTCGCTGACTGGCGCGCAGACCAGCGTGCTGATCAGGGCCTGAGTTCGGCCGCCACTCGACTCCCTCGCGGTACCGCTCCGGCGCCGCCCTATGCACATTCCCCAGGTGACGATTCTCGCAGCGCCCTCCTCCATCCGCGGCCGTATGCTTCCGGGCTTCGCGGTCATGATTTTGCTGTTGATCCTGGCCGGAGTCACGGGGCGCACGTCACTCACCTCAGTCGGCGAGCAGATCGGCACATCGCTCGCTGCCACGCGCAAGAAAATGCAGCTCACAGCGCTCCTCCAGGGCGCGGGACGACTGCAGCAAATCGTCGCCGAACTCCACACCGAGGCCTGAGCCGGGTGCGAGGGACACGATGACGCGCCCGGCCGTCCTCCTGCTGAGCGGTGGGCTCGATTCGACGACACTGCTCGCCTCCGCCAAGCGGCATTCGTGGCAGGTGTACGCGCTCACCTTCCGCTATGGCCAGCGGCACGACGTGGAAGTCGCGCGCGCGCAGGCAATTGCGGCCGACTACGGCGTCGTGCGGCATGTGGTGGCCGACATCGACCTGCGCGTCTTTGGCGGGTCGGCGCTGACCTCCAATGACATTGACGTCCCAAAAGATCGCGGGGCAGAGGCGATGGCGGGCGGAATCCCCGTCACGTACGTGCCGGCGCGCAACACGATTTTTCTCTCGTATGCCCTCGCGTGGGCCGAAGTCCTCGGCGCGCGCGATCTGTTTATCGGCGTGAATGCGCTCGACTACAGCGGCTATCCTGACTGCCGGCCGGAGTTCATCACGGCGTTCGAACAGCTGGCCAACCTGGCAACCAAGGCGGGCACGCAGGGCGGTGATCGCTTCACCGTGCACACGCCGCTGATGACAATGTCCAAGGCCAACATTATCGCGCTCGGCGTTTCGCTCGGCGTGGACTATGGTGCGACCACCAGCTGTTACGATCCCGCCGCTGACGGCGCCGCCTGCGGGCGGTGCGACGCCTGCCAGCTCCGAAAAAAGGGATTCGCCGAAGCCCGGGTGGCGGATCCCACACGCTACGCGCGCGCGTAGCCGAGAACCACATGTACACGCTTCGCGAGATTTTTTACACGCTCCAGGGCGAAGGATTCCACGCCGGCCGGCCAGCGGTATTCGCGCGGTTTTCCGGCTGCAATCTCTGGACCGGCCGAGAGGAAGACCGCGCCACGGCCGTTTGCAAATTTTGCGACACCGAGTTTGTCGGCGTAGGACCCGACGGTGGCAAGTTTGCCACAGCGGCCGAGTTCGCCGACGCAGTCGCCTCGCGCTGGCCCGGCGGATCGGCCGCCAGCGGTGGCGAACGTTTTGTCGTCTGCACCGGAGGCGAACCACTGCTCCAACTGGATGCCGCTGCCGTGGACGCCCTCCACGGCCGTGGCTTCATGGTGGCCGTCGAGACCAATGGCACGCAACCGGCGGCGCGCGGACTCGACTGGATCACCGTGAGCCCCAAAATCGGCTCGACCCAGGTGCTCACTCGCGGCGACGAACTGAAGCTGGTCTACCCGCAGGAGGGCGGCGCACCCGAACAGTTCGAGCAAATGGACTTCACGCACTTCTACCTGCAGCCGATGGACTGCGCCGAGCGCGCGCGCACGACGGCTGCGGCGGTCGAATACTGCCTGGCGCACCCGCGCTGGAAGCTCTCCGTGCAGACCCACAAGGCACTCGGGATTCGGTGACGTAGGTCCGGGAAATTCGTCGTCTGTTCGGGTTCCGTTGGGAGCCTGCTTGAGCTAGCTTCAGCGGTTCAATGACCCTCACCCGGCCCTTCCGCCTTTCCGTACTCGGCCTCACCTCCCTGTTCTGCGCCGCGACTGCGCAGGCGCAGAAGGCGTTGCCGCAGGCGGTCAAGTCGCGCACGCCGGTAACGGCCACCTCGACTAAGAAGCCGGCCCTGGCCCGCATTCGCGCCGCCGCGAAGGGTCCATTGGAGTCCATCGAAAGCCACGGATCCAACCCGCGCGGGCCGTTCGCGCGACTGACGGAAGTCCAGCGCGACTCTATCGTCGAAAACTCGCGTTCGCTGCTCGGCATCAAGTACAAGTGGGCCGGTGCCACGCCTGAGCGCGGCCTCGATTGCAGCGGTCTGGTGCAATACGTCTTCGCCAAGCTCGGCATCGATCTACCGCATCACGCCGCCGACCTCGCCAAGCTCGGTTCGTCAGTCGCCAGGGACACCTCGGAGATGCAAGTCGGCGATCTGCTCGTGTTCAGCAAACTGCAGAGCAAGCGCATCTCGCACGTCGGCATCTACGTTGGCGACGGCATGATGGTGCACGCTTCTGTGGGGGGAAAGGGCGTTATGGAGACGCCGGTGCTCGAATACCGCTCGGCACTCCTGCGTGGCGTACGGCGGGTGATTTCCGTCGACACGGCTATGACACCAACTTCGACGCCGCAGCCC
>Ga0114969_10004019_pt1 | contig 11719 bp, 9 predicted proteins | sample M_130807_MF_Meta_FD_87316 | JGI IMG/M metagenome (GOLD analysis project Ga0114969, IMG submission 87316) | Freshwater microbial communities from Lake Montjoie, Canada to study carbon cycling - M_130807_MF_MetaG | ecosystem: Environmental > Aquatic > Freshwater > Lake | place: Lake Montjoie...
CGCTTTGAGCACCGAAAGGCCATCGCCATCGGGCAACGTGAAATCGAGCAGCACCGCATCGACGCCATCGGCGCGCTCAACGGCCTCGGCCGCCGTGGATGCTTCGACCACGTCAAAGTGTTCGCCCCGCAGGCGTTCCGCCAGTGACCAGCGGACGAGTGCCTCGTCATCAACGACAAGAATGCAGCGTGCAGGCATCAGGGTTTCAGAGAGGATACACGACAGCGGTCACCGATCACCCATTTTCGCGGCGGCTTCGCGCACGACGGCGGTCATTTCAGACAGGTCAAACGGTTTCTGAATGAACCGGTACACGCCCGCAGCCTCGGCCTCCGCCTTGTCCTGGGCGGAACCGTGGGCCGTCATCATGATCACCGACGCGTCTGGGCGATCCGCCATGATCTTGCGCGCCAGCGACAAGTCGCTCGAATCCGGCAACTTGAGGTCCAGCACGACCACGAGCGGCGATGCCTTCGCCGTATCGAGACTACGCACCGCCTGCGCCGCCGTGTCAGCCTGGCGCACTTCGTAGCCGGCGGCGATGAGGCTCTCGGCGACCGCCCAGCGCAGCAGGGCCTCATCGTCCACGACGAGGATTACGACCGGCGCCGACATTTCCCCACTTCCGTGAAATTTCGCGACATAGAAGTGCCCTATCTACTCGGCTGCCCCTGAGGCATACTCACCGAGATTGGCTGACGTGGTACCTATTCAAGAACCAGACCGTTTTTCGCACGACGGGCCAACCCCACAGATTCAACTGACGGCGCTGACGCTGGCTCTGCTCGGCATCACCTTCGTCGTTGACGTGTGGCTTCCTGCAGAAGTGCCGGTCGGCCCCGTGTATGGCGCGCTGCTCCTGCTCATGCTGTGGGAGCCCCGACCGAATCGCGTGTTCCTCGTCGCCGGGGTCGCCACGCTGCTGGTGCTTTCCGAGCTCGTCGTCTCTGAACCCGGCACGCTCAATGGCATCCGTATCACCAACGCCGTGGCCGGCATCGCCGGCGTGTGGCTCATCGCCTTCGGCATTCAGCGCTATGGCCATCGCTCAGAGGAGCGGCACCGCGCGCTGCGCGATGCGGAGGACCTGCGGTATGCGTTGGACCAGTCGGCAATTCTTGCGACCACCAATGTGAAGGGCGACATCACCTTTGTGAACGACACGTTCTGTGAGATCTCGAAATACTCACGCGACGAATTGATGGGGCAGAACCATCGCATTCTCAACTCCGGGCTGCACCCGAAGGACTTCTTCAAAGAGATGTGGCGCGCCATCGCGCACGGGCAGGTCTGGCGCGGCGAATTGCGGAACCGCGCGAAAGACGGATCGATCTACTGGGTCGATACGACGATCGTGCCGTTCCTCGATCAAAGAGGCAGGCCGTACCAGTACGTGTCGATCCGGTATGACATCACGGAGCGGAAGGCCACCGAAGCGCGCCTCCAGGATCAAGCGTCGCTCGCGCAACTCGGGCGAATGGCGGCGGTGGTCGCGCACGAAGTGCGCAATCCGCTGGCGGGTATTCGGGGCGCATTGCAGGTGATCGGGCAACGCATGGCGCCCGAACAACCCGAGCGCGGCATCGTCGCGGAGATCGTGAATCGCGTCGACACGCTCAACGCCATCGTCGAAGACCTGCTGTTGTTTGCGCGTCCACGAACGCCGGTGATTCGAGCGGTGACGTTCGATGAACTCGTCGCCAAGCTGTGCACGCAGCTGGCCAACGATCCATCGTTTGCCGAGATCGAACTCGACCTCGCCGCGGCCGATGCCCAGATGCACGTGGACCCGGAGATGTTCACGTTGGTCATGTTGAACCTCATGAACAACGCTGCGCAGGCCATGAAGGGGCACGGCCGAATCACGGTCTCGTTGCACCGTGACGCGAAGTGGTTCGACGTCCGGGTCGCAGACGCCGGACCCGGAATGACACCCGAGATCCAAGCTCGGCTGTTTGAACCCTTCTTCACGACAAAGGCTCGCGGCACTGGACTCGGTCTCGCGACGGCCCGCCGGATCATTGAATCTCATGGCGGCACACTCACATTAGATTGTCCGCCGACGGGCGGAACAGTCGCGAGCATCCGATTGCCTGTAATTCACACATACAATTGATAGCGATGACGCACGAGTTTTCCGAGACCAGCGAAACCCAGAAGCAACTGACCTTTGAGATTCCCGCGGATGCCGTCGAGGCCGAAATCGGCCGTGTGGCGGCTGGCTATGCCAAGTCCGCGCGCGTCCCCGGCTTTCGGCAGGGCAAAGTGCCCACCACCGTCGTCCGGCAGCGCTACAAGGATCAGATCCTCTACGACGTCGCCCACGACATGATTCCGCGACTGGTGACCACCGCGCTGACCGAACGGGCGCTGTCTCCTGTCGCCACGCCTGATATTCGGGACGTCGTGATCGAAGAGGGCAAGCCGATGACGTTTGCGGCCCACTTCGAGACCCTGCCGGCGATCGATCCGGGCACGTACACCGGCATCTCGCTGCGCAAGCCCGCGGCGGTGTTGGAAGTGGGCGCCATCGACAAGACCCTCGAGGAATTGCAGCTGCGCGCCGCCAAATGGCACCCGGTCGAAGACCGTGCGTCGATGGCCGGCGATGCGGTGCTCATGGACCTGACGCGCACCGTTCGCGGCTCGCTGATTGTCGTGCCGGGTGAGACGTCGAATGACGCCGCTCCGGAAGTGATGCAGAACGTGTCGGTTGAACTCGGCGCTGCCGCGAACCCTCCCGGATTCGACGAGCACCTCACGGGCCTGCGTGGTGGCGAAGAGAAGAACTTCACGGTGAACTACCCGGCCGATTACCAGATGCCGGAACTGGCCGGGAAGACCGTGACATACGACGCGGTCGTCAAGGCCGTTCGGCGCAAGGAACTGATGCCGATCGACGACAACTTCGCGAAGGAAGTCAGCGAGTTCGAGACGATCGAGGCACTGCGCGAGCAGGTCAAGAAGGATCTGCAGCATCAGGCCGAGCACGACGCGGATCACTCGATCCGTCACGATTTGCTCAAGACGCTGGCCGGCCGGCTCACCGCTGAAGTACCGAAAACGCTCGTCGAGCGTGAGACCGAACGTCGGCTCGAAGATCTGGTCCGTCGCTTGATGGATCAGGGTCTGGATCCGATGAAGGCCAACATCAATTGGCAGGAATTCCGTGACCGTCAGCGAGCGGGTGCGGAAGAGAGCGTGCGCAGCACGCTCGTGCTCGATGAGATTGCCCGGCGCGAACAGATTGAAGCGACCGAGGATGATGTCGATCAGGAGATTGCGAAGTTTGCCGAACGCGCGGGCCGGGCACCGGCCGCCGTGCGCGCGCGTCTTGAGAAGGAAGACGGTCTCGAGAAGATCCGCGCCGGCATTCAGCGCGAGAAGACCATGACGTGGCTGCTCGACAAGGCCGCGATCGTCAACGGATAGCGTTCAGGAGAAACTGTGATGCCCGAGTCTCGCAATCAGTTGGTGCCGATGGTCGTCGAACAGACGAACCGCGGCGAACGCGCCTACGACATCTTTTCGCGGCTGCTCAAGGACCGCATTGTCTTCATCGGCACCGCGATCGATGACCAGATCGCCAACCTGGCGATTGCTCAGTTGCTCTTCCTCGAGGCCGAGGATCCGGACAGCGACATCCTGATGTACATCAACAGCCCGGGCGGGGTTATCACGGCCGGGTTCGCCATCTACGACACGATGCAGTTCATCAAGCCGGACGTGCAGACCTACTGCATGGGCCAGGCCGCGTCGTTTGCGGCCGTGTTGCTCGCGGCCGGCGCCAAGGGCAAACGCTTCTCGCTGCCCAACTCCCGGATTCTGATCCACCAGCCCTGGGCGTCGGGCTTGGGGGGGCAGGCGACGGACATCGACATCCACGCGCGTGAAATTCTGCGCCAGCGTGAGCGATTGAATGAAATTATGGCCGGCCACACCGGCCAGCAACTGTCGAAGATTCAACAGGATACAGAGCGCGACTACATTCTTAGCGCGACTGAGGCTAAAGATTACGGGATTATTGACGATGTCATCAGTAAGCGGGCGTAGGTGCGTCTGCCTGCGTGCTATCGTCGGGTCTAGGGACCGCCGATACACAGGCATCTCTGGATGGCTTCCATGACCAAAAAGACCGGCGACAACGAGACGCTCCGCTGCTCCTTCTGCAACAAGGATCAGAACGACGTCCGCAAACTCATTGCAGGCCCCACCGTCTTCATCTGTGACGAGTGCGTTGACGTCTGCAACGACATCATCGCCGACGACAACAAGTTCGATCGCACGGGGACGCGCACGACGCTGCCGACCCCGATGGAGATCAAGAAGTTCCTCGACGAATACGTCATCGGTCAGGACGCGACGAAGAAGAAACTGTCGGTCGCCGTCTACAACCACTACAAGCGCCTCGAGATCCAGAAGCAGTCGCGTGGCCGGCACGACGTCGAACTGAGCAAGTCCAACATTCTATTGATCGGTCCCACGGGCACGGGCAAGACGCTCCTCGCGCAGACGCTCGCGCGGTTGCTGTCCGTGCCGTTCACCATCGTTGATGCGACGACGCTCACCGAAGCGGGCTACGTCGGTGAGGACGTGGAGAACATCATCCTCAAGCTCCTGCAGGCCGCCGGTGGCGACATCGAGAAGGCGCAACAGGGCATCATCTACATCGACGAAGTGGACAAGATCTGCCGCAAGGACGAGAACCCGTCGATTACGCGCGACGTGTCGGGTGAGGGCGTGCAGCAGGCGCTCCTGAAGATCCTCGAAGGCACGGTGGCGAACGTGCCGCCGCAGGGCGGGCGCAAGCACCCGCATCAGGAGTTCTTCCAGGTCGACACCGCGAACATCCTCTTCATTTGTGGTGGCGCGTTCGTGGGCCTCGACAAATCCATTGCGCGTCGCAAGGGCAAGAAGACGCTCGGCTTCAAGGCCGACATCAAGTCGAATGTGAAGGAATCACACTCACTGGTGGAGCAGGCGGAGCCGGAAGACCTGATCAAGTACGGCCTCATCCCTGAGTTCGTCGGCCGACTGCCCGTTGTTGGGACGCTGCAGGAACTCGACAAAGCGGCGCTGGTGGAGATTCTCACGTCGCCGAAGAACGCGATCACCAAGCAGTATCAGCGTCTCTTTGACTACGAGGGTGTCAAGCTTCGCTTCACCGAGGATGCGCTCGAAGCGATCGCCGAGGCGGCGCTGGCCCGGAAGATCGGCGCCCGCGGTCTGCGGATGATCATCGAAGACATCATGCTCGACCTCATGTACACGCTGCCTGGTCAGAAAAAGATCAAGGAGTGCGTGATCACCCGTGAGGTGGTAGAGTCGAAAGAGAAGCCGATTACCGTGATTGAGAAGGCCGGGTAACACGTTACCGGTCTGACGCGGCTTTCTACAGCGGCCCCCACATGGATCAATACGAAACGCTCCCGATCGTTCCGCTCAGAGACGTCGTCGTTTTCCCGCACATGATGCTGCCGTTCGTCATTGGACGGCCATCGTCGACGCGCGCGCTCGAACATGCGCTCGCCACCGACAAGCGGATTTTCCTGGCTGCACAGCACGACGCGTCGATCGACGACCCGCAGCCGGCTGATATCTTCACCATGGGTTGCGTGGCCAACGTCGTGCAGTCGCTCAAGTTGCCCGACGGCAACGTGAAGTTGCTCGTGGAAGGCCTCGACCGCGCCCGCGTGATCGAGTGGAAAGAAGACAAAGGGTTCTATCGCGTCACGATCAAGGTGTTGTCGCGCAAGGCGGAAGCCTCCGCTGACACCGAAGCCGTGATGGCGCGCGTCGTCGCACTCTTTGAACAGTATGTGAAGCTCTCCAACCATCTGCAGCACGACGCGATGCTCGCGGCCGTGCGCGTGGACGATCCATCACGCCTGGCCGACACGATCTCGGCACATCTGCAGGTGGGCGTGGACGAGAAGCAGAATCTGCTCGAGATCATCGCCCCGGTCGAGCGCCTCACGCGCATCGTCACGGTGCTCGAGAGCGAAGTCGACAAGTTGCAGGTGGACCGCCGCATCCAGTCTCGCGTGAAGAAGCAGATGGAGAAGGCGCAGAAGGAGTACTACCTCAACGAGAAGATGAAGGCGATCCAGCGCGAGCTGGGCCGCAAGGACGACAAGAACAACGAGACCGACGACCTGAAGCGGAAGATCGATCAGGCGAAGATGCCGAAGGAAGTGGCCAAGAAGGCGCATGAAGAGTTGAAGCGCCTCGAAGCCATGCCGCCGATGTCGGCCGAAGCGACCGTATCGAGAAACTACCTCGACTGGCTCATCGCCGTGCCGTGGCACAAGAAGTCGAAAGAGAGCCGCGATCTCAAGGAAGCCGAAAAGATCCTCAACGAGGATCACTTCGGTCTCGAGAAGATCAAGGACCGCATCCTCGAGTTCCTCGCGGTGCGCGCGCTCGTGAAGAAGCCGAAGGCCACGATTCTGACGTTCGCGGGCCCTCCCGGCGTCGGCAAGACATCGCTGGCCAAGTCGATTGCACGCGCGATGAACCGCAAGTTTGTGCGCCTGTCGCTGGGCGGCGTGCGTGATGAAGCGGAGATTCGCGGTCACCGCCGGACCTACATCGGCGCGTTCCCCGGCCAGATCATCCAGATGATGAAGAAGGCCGGGACCACCAACCCGGTGGTGCTGCTCGACGAAGTCGACAAGATGTCGATGGACTTCCGCGGCGACCCCTCGTCGGCACTGCTCGAAGTGCTCGACCCGGAACAGAACAACTCGTTCCAGGATCACTACCTTGACGTGGAGTATGACCTGTCGAGCGTGATGTTTATCTGCACGGCGAATGTGCTCCACACGATCCCGCAGGCGTTGCGCGACCGTATGGAAGTGCTGCAACTGGCCGGCTACACCGAACAGGAAAAGGTCGAGATCGCGCGCAAGTTCCTCGCGCCGAAGGCGATCGAAGGCGCGGGGTTGTCGAAAGACAACGTCACGTTCACCGACGATGCCCTGCAGACCGTGATTCAGCGCTACACGCGCGAAGCCGGTGTGCGTAACCTTGAGCGTGAGATCTCATCGATCTGCCGCAAGGTTGCGCGCAAGGTCGTCACCGAAGGCGAGGCGTTCAAGGAAGAAGTGACCGCCGAGAAGGTCACGACCTACCTTGGCGTGGCTCGCTTCCGCCCGTCCATGGCCGAAGAGAAGAACGAAGTCGGCCTCGTCACCGGCCTCGCATGGACGGAAGTGGGTGGCGAATTGCTCGTCGCGGAAACGACGCTCATGCCGGGCCGCGGCAAGCTGACGCTCACGGGAAAACTTGGCGATGTCATGCAGGAGTCTGCACAGGCGGCGATGAGCTGGGTCCGCTCGAAGGCGGAAGAGCTCGGCATCCCGCGCGACTTCAACCGCCGCATGGACGTGCACGTGCACATTCCGGAAGGTGCGATTCCGAAGGACGGTCCGTCGGCGGGTATCACGCTGGCCACCGCCCTGGTGTCTGCGCTCACGAAGGTGCCGGCTCGCCGCGATGTCGCCATGACCGGCGAGATCACGCTGCGCGGCAAGGTGCTCCCGATCGGCGGCGTCAAAGAAAAACTGCTCGCCGCGCATCGCGCCGGCATCCGCACCATCGTGATGCCGAAGGACAACGAGAAAGATCTGGCCGACATCCCGAAGAACGTGCTCGACACGATGGAAGTGCATCTGGTCGAACACATGGATCAGGTGCTGCGCGAGGCCCTCGCGGGTCCGCTGCCACCGGCCATTCCGCCGTCGCCAGAGTCTGATCTGATCCACGGCAAGGAACTGCGTCATTAATTGGCACTAGTTGCTGAGGCCGAGTTCGTTCTGAGCGCGGCGATGGCCAGTCAGTTGCCGCAGGATGCGATTCCCCACATGGCACTCGTGGGGCGATCGAACGTCGGGAAATCCACGCTGATTAACGCACTGGTGCGCCGGAAAATGGCGCGCACCAGCGCCAAGCCGGGCAAGACCAGACTGCTGAACGCGTATCGCATCCGCCTCACGAGCGGCGAACGCTTTCTGCTCGTGGATCTGCCGGGTTACGGATACGCCGGGCGCCAGGAGAACGATTTCGACGCGCTCGTCAGCGGCTACTTCGCGGCACGACGCGCGCAGCCGGAGCCGACGTTGGCGCTGATGGCGGTAGACGCGAGACACCCCGGGCTCAAGTCGGATGCGGCGACACGGGCGTGGCTCGACGAGGCCGGCGTCACAACAGCGACGGTGGTCACGAAGCTCGACAAGTTGAAAGGTGCCGAACGCGTGCGGCACCTCCGCGAATTTTCTGCGGCTATTGAAGGCCCGCTGGTCGCCGTCTCGGCCGAGCGGGGTGAAGGTCTGGATACCCTGTGGACAACGATCAGAAAGCACCTCCTCAACCCGTAGCGCCGTCACCGGCGCCGCCCGTCATCGAACTCTCGGCGCTGAAAGACATGGGCGTCGCGGAACTCACGAAGGTCGCCCAGAGCCTCGATCTGCCTGGCGCAACCGGCCTGCGCAAACAGGACCTCATCTTCCAGATCCTGCGCGCGCGCGCCGAGAAGAGCGGCCTGCTCTTCTCCGAGGGCGTGCTCGAAGTGCTGCCGGACGGCTACGGCTTCCTGCGCGCTCCGGCCTACAACTACCTCGCGGGGCCCGACGACGTCTATGTGTCGCCGTCGCAGATTCGGCGTTTTGACCTGCACACGGGTGACACGGTCAGCGGCCAGGTCCGCACGCCGAAAGAGGGCGAGCGCTACTTCGCGCTGGTCAAGGTCGAAGCCGTCAACTTCGAGCCGCCGGAAAACACGCGCGGCCGCGTCTTCTTCGAGAATCTGACACCGCTCTATCCGGACCGCCGCATCAGGCTCGAGACCAGCGGCGACAACGTCTCTGGCCGCGTCATGGACCTCATGACGCCGATCGGCATGGGCCAGCGCGGCCTGATCGTCGCGCCACCGCGCACGGGCAAGACGATGCTGCTGCAGAGTCTCGCGAACAGCATCGCGACCAATCATCCGGAGATCTATCTGATCGTGCTGCTCATCGATGAGCGGCCGGAAGAGGTCACCGACATGCAGCGGTCGGTGAAGGGCGAAGTCATCTCATCGACGTTCGACGAGCCGGCACAGCGACACGTGCAGGTCGCCGAGATGGTCATCGAAAAGGCCAAGCGCCTCGTGGAGTACAAGAAGGACGTGGTCATCCTGCTCGACTCGGTGACGCGTCTCGCGCGCGCCTACAACACCATCGTGCCGACGTCAGGCAAAGTGCTGTCGGGCGGCGTGGACTCGAACGCGCTGCAGCGGCCAAAGCGGTTCTTCGGCTCGGCGCGCAACATTGAGCGCGGCGGTTCGTTGACGATCATCGCCACGGCCCTGATCGACACGGGCTCGCGCATGGACGACGTGATCTTTGAAGAGTTCAAGGGCACGGGCAATATGGAAATCCATCTGGACCGCAAGCTCACCGAGCGCCGCGTGTTCCCGTCGATCGACATCCTCAAGAGCGGCACCCGTAAGGAAGAGCTGCTGATCCCGAAGGACGACCTCAACCGCGTCTACGTGCTCCGCAAGGTGCTGTCATCGCTGTCGCCTATTGAAGCGATGGAGCTGATGCTGGGGCGGTTGTCGAAGACCAAGGACAACGCCGAGTTCCTCAGCAGCATGGGCAAATAGGAGATCGGGACTCAATTCGACGAATTGAGTCCCGATCTCGTTCTTGGCGAGACGCCGGGGCGCCGGTAGCCCTTCATCAGGCCGAGCAATTTCGCGGTGTCCTCGCTCCAAGCTGGCTCTCCAAACGGAATGCTCCTCCGGACCGATTGCCTGATCGGATCAAGGGGAATGTTGCCAGCGTCGTTTACAGTCCTTGTCCAGTCCGGCGGCCGCGCAACCGGCCATTCACTGACATTGAGAATGTGGCGGTTCCGCAGCCGAGCCGACAGACTCGACCAGGGCCAATCCTCCGCCAGATTGACGAGCGACGATCGCAGGGCATTGCCCTCGACATAACGGCAGACATTGAAGAAATAGTCGTTGGTCTGAACCGGGAACGCCCGATAGCGTCCCTGGTAGACCGCGCCCGTCCCTCCGGTTCCCCTGTGCCGGTGCCAACGCATGCTGTGCGTCACCGTTCCGATCCTCATGAATTCAGCCAGTTGGCGATCTTCGCGAGGACGAGCCACCAAGTGGAAATGATTGGGCATCAGGCAGTAGGCAAAGACTTCGACAGGGAACCGCTCCTGTGCCTTTGCAAATGCCTGAAGCCAGGCACGATAGTCGCCATCGTGATCGAAGAGTCTCAGCCGCCTGACACCACGGTTGACGACATGAAACACCAGTCCCGCTGTTCCTAGAGTGATCCGCCTCGGCATGCCGCGGGTAATACAAGATTCCTGCCAAGAACGAATGAGATCGGGACTCAATTCGGTGAATTGAGTCCCGATCTCATTTCACCCTCACTTCACCGAAAGGGCGACCAGTGCAGCGTTGTTCCCGGTGCCTGTCGCCATCACGACGAACTGGTGGCCCGATTTCGTCCGGTAGGTCATCGGCGTCGCTGTTGTGCGCCGTGGCAGTTCCTTGCGCAGCAGCTCCTTCCCTGTCTTCGCGTCGTAGACGCTCAGAGCAGTGTCGCCGCCGCCGACCATGATGAGACCGCTCTTGGTCACGATCGTGCCAGGCGCACCGGCCACGCCGAGCCGCTCGGGCAGCCTCACGCCCGCGAGTGCCGGGTGATTGCGAATGTTCGGTGAGTCGCCTTGGGGCACGCGCCACGCAATGGCACCAGTGTTGAGGTTGATCGCCACGAGTTCGCCGTACGGCGGCTTGAACATTGGCAACGTCGGGACTCGACCACCGCGGCCGCCAGCGGTTGCCGGCGGCATCGCCCCGACCGGCATCGCCGGTGTGAACTCGGCAGCGGTACCAACGTCGCCCACAAAATCAGCATCGACCTCGCCCGCGCGCGGATTGGTCGCTGACCGATCAGCCGGGCGGATCTTGGCGACAGCGGGCTGGTGACTGGTCTTGACGTAGAGCGTCCCGGTCGACGCATCGAACGCTCCCCCACCCCAGTTCGCGCCGCCGATGATGCCAGGCCGCATGATGGTGCCCAGTACGGACGGCGGCGTGAAGAGCGGTCCGATGCGATATTTCCTCATCTCCGATTGTGCCGCCACCTTCAGCTCCGGGGTGAAATCAAGTGCATCGTCGAGTGACACGCCTTGCGGACTGATCGCCGCCGGCTTGGTCGGAAATGGCTGCGTGGGCCACGCCTGCTCGCCGTCGACATCGCTCGCCGGTACGGCGCGCTCCTCAATTGGCCACACGGGCTTGCCCGTCACGCGATCGAACACAAACGCGAAGCCCTGTTTGGTCAGTTGCACGACGGCGTCGAGGCGCCTGCCCGCGACGGTGATCGTCGTCAGAATCGGCGCAGACGGCGGGTCATAGTCCCAGAGACCATGATGCGCGATCTGGAAGTGCCATTTCCTCACGCCCGTATTCGCATCGAGGCACACGATCGATTCGCCGAATAGATTCGCGCCGAGCCTGCGCGCACCGTAGAAGTCGTTGCTCGGTGTCGTGACCGGCAGAAACACGAGCCCTCGCGCATCGTCGACTGAGAAGGGCGCCCACACGTTGGTATGCCCGGTCGTCTTCCACGACTCGTTCTGCCACGTCTCGACGCCGGCCTGGCCGGCGCCGGGCACGGTGTTGAATCGCCAGATCTGCGTTCCGGTC
>Ga0114969_10004023_pt1 | contig 11712 bp, 8 predicted proteins | sample M_130807_MF_Meta_FD_87316 | JGI IMG/M metagenome (GOLD analysis project Ga0114969, IMG submission 87316) | Freshwater microbial communities from Lake Montjoie, Canada to study carbon cycling - M_130807_MF_MetaG | ecosystem: Environmental > Aquatic > Freshwater > Lake | place: Lake Montjoie...
CCGTGCTTCTCGACCGGCGAGGCGCCGGACGATGGCGTCGGTGCTTGCGCCATCGGGCGCGTCAGGCGCCGGCGACGTCGATCGCGAGCTTGCCGTCCGCGACGTCCACCTTCACCGTGCCGCCGCCCATGAGCTTGCCGAACAGCACATCGTCGGCGAGGGGACGCTTCAGCTCCGACTCGATGAGCCGCGCCATCGGCCTCGCCCCGTAGAGCTTGTCGAAGCCTTTCTCGGCGAGCCAGGAGAGCGCACTCTCGCTCAACTCGATGGTGACGTTCTTGTCGGCCAACTGCTTTCGCAGTTCGGCGAGGTTCTTCTCGACGACCCGGGCGATCGCTACCGGGTCGAGCGGGCCGAAGACGACCGTCGCGTCGAGCCGGTTGCGGAACTCCGGGCTGAAGGTCTTTTCGAGCGCCTTCTTCACGTTGCCGACGGACTCGGGCGTCGTGAAACCGATCGACGCGGTGGTCATCTCCCGAGCGCCGGCGTTCGTCGTCAGGATGAGGACGACGTTGCGGAAGTCGGCTTTGCGCCCGGTGTTGTCGGTGAGGGTCGCATGGTCCATCACCTGGAGCAGGATGTTGAACAAGTCGGGGTGGGCCTTCTCGATCTCGTCGAGGACCACGACTGCGTGCGGATTCTTGCGCACGGCATCGGTGAGCAGTCCGCCCTGGTCGAAGCCGACGTAGCCCGGCGGCGCGCCGATGAGGCGCGAGACGGTGTGCTTCTCCATGTACTCGCTCATGTCGAAGCGTATCAGCTCGACGCCGAGCACCCGGGCGAGTTGCTTGGCGAGCTCGGTCTTGCCGACGCCGGTCGGGCCGGCGAAGAGGAACGAACCGACCGGCCTCTCCGCATGGCCGAGGCCGGAGCGCTGCAGCTTGATGACGCTCGCGAGCTTCTCGATCGCCGGGTCCTGGCCGAAGATCACCGACTTCAGCTCGGGCTCGAGCCGCTCGAGCTGCTCGCGGGCGGAGACCGAGACGGTCTTCTCGGGGATGCGCGCGATCCTCGCCACGACGCGCTCGATCTCGGCAGTACCTATCTCGTGTTTGCGCCGATCGGCCGGCAGGATGCTGTCGGCGGCACCGGCCTCGTCCATGACGTCGATCGCCTTGTCGGGCAGCTGGCGGTCGTTGATGTGCTTCGCGGCGAGTTCGGTCGCCGCGACCAGCGCCTCCTCAGTGTAGCGCACGCCATGGTGCTCCTCGTAGCGCGAGCGTAGGCCCCGGAGGATCTCGACGGTCTCGTCGACCGTCGGTTCCTTCACGTCGATCTTCTGGAAGCGGCGTTCGAGGGCACGGTCGCGCTCGAAGGACGCCTTGTACTCGGGGTAGGTCGTCGCGCCGATGCAGCGCAAGTCGCCGCTCGCGAGCGCCGGCTTGAGCAGGTTCGAGGCGTCCATCGTGCCCCCGCTCGTCGCCCCCGCGCCGACCACGGTGTGGATCTCGTCGATGAAGAGGATCGCGCCGGGCTTGGCCTTGAGCGCACGCAGGACGGCCTTCAGACGCTCCTCGAACTGGCCGCGGAACTTCGTACCGGCGATCAGCGCTCCCATGTCCAGCGCGAAGACGTGCGAGGCGCGCAGCGCCGCCGGAACCTCGCCGGCGTTGATCGCGCGCGCGAGTCCCTCGACGATCGCGGTCTTGCCGACGCCGGGCTCGCCCACGAAGACGGGGTTGTTCTTGCGGCGCCGCGCGAGAACGTGGATCGCGCGCTCGAGTTCGGCGGCGCGGCCGACGAGCGGGTCGATCTTGCCCTCCGCCGCCCGGGCGACCAGGTCGGTCGTGAAACTTCCCAGGGGATCCTTGATCGGTCCGCCCTCGTCGTCGGAGGAGCCGCCATCGTCGGGCTGCTCCTCAGATCCGTCGCCCGCGCGCACCTCTCCGTCTGCTTCCGGATCGACGCCGCCGACGCCGCCGTTACCGTGCGAGACGTAGCGCAGCGCATCGAGCCGGGTCACGCCCTGCTGCTCTAGCAGGAAGACCGCCTGGCAACTCGGCTCGCGCATCATGGCGATGACGATGCTCGGTGCGTCGATCTCGGTCCGCTCGGAACTGATCGCGTGGAAGGCGGCGCGCTGGAGCACCCGCTGGATGCCCGGCGTCTCCTCCGGCGTGCGCGTCACCCCCGTGGGAAGGCGCTCGAGCGCCTCGCCGAGGAAGTTCTCCAAGCCCTGGCGCAGCGCCTGCTGGTCCACGCCGAGCTTGTCGAGCATCCGCTTCGCACTCGGGTTGTCGAGCAGGGCGAGCAGCAGGTGCTCGAGCGTCAGGTATTCATGGCGGCGCTTGCGCGCCTCCTCGATGGCCTGGCGGAGAGAAGCCTGCAGGTCGGGGGTGATCGATGGAGGGTTCACGTTTCGGCTACTCCGGCTCCAGGGTGGTGAGGAGCGGAAACTCGTTCTGTTCGGCGAGTTCGCTCGTGCGTCGGACCTTGGCCTCGGCGACGTCGAAGGGATAGACGCCGGCGACGCCAACGCCATTGTGGTGGACGTGCATCATGATCTGCACGGCCTCGACCTCGGCGCGGTGGAACACGGTCTGCAGGACCCAGACGACGAACTCCCGCGTGGTGTAGTCGTCGTTGTGCAGCAGCACCCGGTACATCGGGGGCTGCTGGACCTTCTTGTCGGTACGCGTTCGGGTGACGACCGCGGTGTCGTCGTCTCGGGCGGAACTGGCCATTTCTATCCACCCGAGAGTAGCGCGGGTACCCCGAGCACGCCAGCGGCGATTTGCGCCGGCCGCGCGCACGGGGGCTGGTACGGCAAGCGCCGCGAGCGAACCGGAGGAAATGCGATCGGAAGCGGTACCGACGGGCCTCCTCGGGGAGGCCCGTCGGTACCGCGCGTCAGCTGAAACTGCGCCGGGATCGGCTCACGACGAGGACTTCCTGGCCGTTCACCCGCACGCGCCGGCTGTCGGCCGCGGGCGATCCCGCGGGGCCGGCGGAGGGCGCCGCGAGTCGGGTGCGCTCGACGGCGAGCGCCATGTTCTCGCGACTGCGATTCTCCCGCCAGGCCTTCAGTTCCTTCTCGAGACTGGACTCCAAGCCACTCGCTGCCACCGCCACCACCTCCTCGCGACGCCTCCACCGCCCTGCGTGGACGCGAGACCGCCGCGTCTCCCGGGAAACCCTCCCCGGTCCCGGGCCGACTCGGCCCGGTCCTCCCCATCAACCAGCGAACGTTTCGAGAGTCTTGGCCCGGGCGGGGTTGCGCAGCTTGCGCAGCGCCTTGGCCTCGATCTGCCGGATCCGTTCACGCGTCACCGCGAACCTCTGCCCCACTTCCTCCAGCGTGAAATCGGACTTCTCGCCGATCCCGAAGCGCATCCGCAGGATCTGCTCCTCGCGCGGCGTCAGGGTCGCGAGCACCTTGCGCGTCTGCTCCTCGAGGCTGATCGCCATCGCGGCGTCGGCCGGGGAGATGCTCTGCCGGTCCTCGACGAAATCGCCGAGTGCGCTCTCCTCGTCGTCGCCGATCGGCGTCTCGAGGGAGACCGGCTCCTTCACGATCTTGAGCACCTTGCGGACCTTGTCCGCCGGCATCTCCATTTGTGCCGCGATCTCCTCGGGGCTCGGCTCCCGGCCGAGTTGCTGCACGAGGTAGCGCGAGGTGCGCAGCACCTTGTTGATCGTCTCGATCATGTGAACCGGGATGCGGATCGTGCGCGCCTGGTCGGCGATCGCGCGCGATACCGACTGCCGTATCCACCAGGTGGCGTAGGTCGAGAACTTGTAGCCGCGCTGGTACTCGAACTTCTCGACCGCGCGCATGAGGCCGATGTTCCCCTCCTGGATCAGGTCGAGGAAGCCCAGGCCGCGGTTCGTGTAGCGCTTGGCGATCGAGACGACGAGGCGGAGGTTCGCCTCGATGAGCGCCCGCTTACCCTCCTGGGCGCGGTACTCGCCGCGGCGCAGGCGGTCGATCGCGGCGCGCAGCGCGTCGGTCGACATGCCGACCTCGCGCTCGACCTGGCCGGCGTTCTGCCGCCCGGCACGCAGATTGGCCACGAGTTCGAGGACGTCGTCGGCGGGCAGGCGCAGCGAGCGGCCGACCGCGGTCGCGGTGGTCCGGTCGGCGGGCTTCACCCGGCGCAGGTGGCGGAGCAGATCCGGCTCCTGCTTGCCGCTGCGCCGCACCGCCTGACGCATGAGGTCACGCGGACGGTCGACGAGCGCCACCGCCTGCTTCAGCTTCTCGGAGATGTCGGCGATGTGCTTGTGGTTGAGCGGCATCGCGAAGAGCGCTTCCTTGATCTTTTCGGAGAGCGTCTCGCGCTTCTGCTCGTGCTTCTGGGCCTCGCTCCCGGACTTGCGCCCGCGCCCGGCCTCCTCGAGGCGGTCGCGCTCCGCGGCGAGTCGCTTCAGCCCGGGCACATGGTTCAGGAAGCCGTCGATCCGCTTCTGGTCGCGCTCGTCCGGCAGGTCCTCGCCGCTCTTTTCCTCGTCGACTTCCTCGCCGAAGGCCTCGCGGGCGGAGATCTCGCCGTCCTTAAGTTTCTGGCCGAGGTTGATCACGTACTGCAGGGCGAGGGGGATCGAGAAGATCGAGTTCTTGATCTCGTTGTCGCCGGCCTCGATCTCCTTGGCGATCGCGACCTCTTCCTCCCGCGACAGCAGCGGAACTCCGCCCATCTCCTGGAGGTACATCCGCACCGGGTCGGAGGTGTCCGAGGCGCCCGTGGCGGCAGCCGGCTCGACCTCGGCCGGCTCAGCCTCCGAGGTCCAGTCGACCCCGGGATCCTCTTTCTCGCCCTCCCCGTTGAAGTCGGCGCCCTCCCCGTCGGTGCGCTCGACCTCGATGTCCATCTCGCCAAGCATCGACATGACGCCATCGATTTCCTCGGGCGAGGTGGTCGGTCCGGGTTCCCCGACGGCTGCGGGCGCGACCGGCCCGCGGCCGGGTTCCGGCGCAGCGCTGCGCGGCCGCGGCTGCACCTTCGGAAGCGGGGTCGCCCCGACGGGTATGCGCGCGGACTTCGTTGCACGGCCCGCGGATTTCGCCTCGGTCGTCATCGACGCAGCCCTGGGCTGCAGCGTGGCGACCTTGCCGGATCCTGAAGCGGCAACGGTTTCGCTCTTGGGCTCGGCCGCCTTCTTCGTCGCTTGCCGAGTCGGCTTCGCAGCCGGCTTGCGCATGCTCGACGTCGGGTTCTGCTTGCTGGGTTTCGCCACTGACGGGCCCGCAGTCTCGCCGCCCTGAGTCGCGCTCAGACCACGCGGGGCGTGGGCCGCTTCGTTGCGCGTCGCGTCAGGCAGCTTGTGGATCGAGAATCGAGTCTTGCGACTCGGGGCTTCGGACGGTGGTTGGTTGCGCATTCGCAGGAGAGTGGGGAGCTCCCGGCGACCATGATCAATCCGCCGGCCGCCTCGTCACCTCCACGCGACGAAGCGACGCATTCGGCACCTCGTTCCGCCAGCGGATCACGCGCAGCGAAGCAGATCACGATTGGACCCGGTTGGTAGTCGGCACTTCTCGGGTAGTCAAGTCGATTATCTGCGCACGGGGTTTTGATCATGCTCCCGGTCCATGCCCGGGGGGCAATGCGCCCGGCGGCGCCGGTCCGCCCGGCTTGCCCATCGTCGGCTTTCCCGTTGGGGCGCCGCCGATGCCCTGCTTCTGCAGTTCGGCCGCCGGCCCGACGACGACCTCGACGAGGGCATCGGGATCGAGGTGCTTGCGGGCCGCGTTGCGCACGTCGTCGAGGGTGACCGCGCGGACGCGCTCGGCGTAGCGCTCGATGTAGTCGTCGCCGAGCCCGAAGTACTGGATCTGGGCGAGCAGGCCCGCGAGCTTGGAGGTCGAGTCGAGTTTCATCGGGAAGTTGCCGGTGAGGAAGTCCTTGGCCGCCTCGAGTTCCTCTGCCGTCGCGCCCTCGTCGTGGAGTCGGACGACCTCCTCGCGCACGATGCGGATCGCCTCGGCGGCACTCTGGACCTTGGTCTGCAGGACGACCTGGAACGGGCCGGGCAGCCGCGTCGCGCTGAACCCGCTCGATACGCCGTAGGCGAGTCCGCCCTGCGTCCGGATGCGCTTCATGAGTCGCGACGTGAAGCCGCCGCCACCGAGAACGTGGTTCATGACGACGATTGGGAACCAGTCGGGATCGGTCCGGGCGACGCCGATCTGGCCGAGCGCGATCGAGGCCTGGGTCACCGTGCGGTCGACGACGACCGTGCGCGCCGCCGGCGCCGCCGCCGGCGAGGGTTGCGGCCGCGGCCTCACCTCGGCCCGCCACGCGCCGAGCAGTCGCGCAGCCACCTCGCGCATGCGCGAGGTCTCGACGTCGCCGACGATCGCGCAGAGAGTGCGGCCGGGATCGAGGCTCGCCTGGAAAGCGACGACGTCCTCACGGGTGAGGCGCTTCACGGTCTCGAGCGAACCGTCGACCGGCGTGCCGTAGGGCGCCTTGCCAAAGACCGCGCTTCGGAAGGCCCGTGCCGCGACGACCTGCGGCTCGTCCTCGGAGGCCTGGAGGGCGCCGAGCGTCTCCGCCTTCTGCCGCGCGACCTCCGCGGGCGGGAAGGTCGGTTCGCGGAGGCTCCGCGCGACCAGGTCGACGCCGGTCTCGAAGTCGCGCGCGAGGACCGTCGCTCCGACCTCGATCCAGTCCTGCGACGCCTCGGTCGAGAAGGAAGCGCCGAGCGAATCGACGATCCGCGAGATCTCCTCCGAGGTCCGCCCCCGGGTGCCCTCGGAAAGCAGGTTCGCGGTCAGGCCGGCGAGACCCTCTTTGCCGGCCGGATCGGTGCGCGCGCCGCCGTCGACGAGGCAGTTGATCGCGACGATCGGCACCGAGGCCTGCGTCGAGAGAACGAGTTGGATGCCGTTGTCGAGCCTCAGGCGCTCGACCGCGGGCGGCGCCGCGTACACCACTCGCGCCAGCAGGAGGGCCGCGACTGCGACGGTCGCGGCGCGGGCCGTGCGGAAGATGCGGGCGGAGGAACTCATCGGCTGCACCATGACCGCCACCGTCAGTGGATGGGCCCGCTCGGCACCTGCTCGACCGGCGCCGAGGCGTCGATCGGCAGCGGGACGAGCACGCCGGTGGTCCGGTTCTCGGGCTTCAGATACTCGCGCGCCACCCGCTGCACGTCCTCGGGTGTCACCTTCGCGAGCGAGGGGAGGTAGTCGTCGATCTGGCGCCAGCCGCCGGCCATCTCGTAGGTGCCGAGCAGCATGCCGCGGTAGAACATCGAGTCCTGCGCGAACACGAAGCCCGATTCCATCTGGGCGCGCACCCGGTCGAGTTCCTCCTTCGACGGCGGCGTCTTGCGGATCGCCTCGAGCTGGGCGATGAGCGCCGCCTCGAGCTTCTCGATCGGCACGCCGGGCTGCGGCTGGCCGCCGATTGTGAACGTCTTGTCGTCGATCGACGTACGGTCGTAACTCGCGTCGGCCTCGAGGGCGAGGCGGTCGCGGTGCACGAGGTCGCGGTAGAAGCGCGAACTCTTGCCGTTGGAGAGTACCCCGGCGAGCATCTCGAGCGCCGGGCTGTCGGCATGGTGCAGGTTTGGAGCATGATACTGCATCGCCACGAACGGCAGCTTGGCGGGCTTCTCGACCGTGATCCGCTTGGCGCCGCGCGGCGGCGGCTCGGTCGTGCGCATCTTCGGAGGCTCCGGCCCGCGCGGAATCGAGCCGAACTTCCCGGCGACGAGATCGCCGAGGGCTTTCGCGTCGAAGTCGCCGACGGCGACGAAGACCGCGTTGTTCGGCTGGTAGTAGGTGTCGTAGTGGTGCTGCAGGTCCTCGAGCGTCCAGCCCTCGATGTCCTTCGCCCAGCCGATCGTCGGCTGACGGTAGGGGTGTTCGAGGAAGGTCGCCGCGTTGAGCGTCTCGAGCAGGAACGCGATCGGGTTGTTGTCGGTGCGCATGCGCCGCTCTTCCATGACGACCTGGCGCTCGGGCTCGAAGTTATCCTTGCTCAACTCGATGCCGCGCATCCGGTCGGCCTCCAGGTCGACCTCGACCGCGGCACGGTCGGAGGCGAGCGTCGCGAAGTAGGTCGTCATGTCGTCCGAGGTGAATGCGTTCTCGTTGCCGCCGTTGCGCGAGATGATCTTCGAGTATTCCTCCGGACCATGCGCCTTCGTGCCCTTGAACATCATGTGTTCGAGCATGTGGCTGAGACCGGTCACGCCGGGCGTCTCGTTGCGCGAACCCACCCGGTACCAGACCTGCACGACCGTGACCGGCGCCTTGTGGTCTTCGAGGAGCAGCATCTTGAGCCCGTTGTCGAGCGTGCGCTCCACCACTTGCTCGGCATAGGGCTTCGCGGCGAGCGCGGGTTCGCTCGGGGCAACGAGGGCGGCGAGGGCGAGGAGGACGGCGATCCGCGGCATCGAAGCTTCTATCGCGGTCGTTCGACGGGGCCGCAAGCGCGCCGTCAGCGCCGAGGGGCGAGCAGGCGCAGCCGGCCCGAGCGGCGGGCCGCGAAGGCCCGCTCCATATCCGCGACGATCTCGCGCGCCGCCGCGACTGGATCGGGGGCATCGAGGATCGGCCGGCCCACGACCAGGTAGTCGGCACCGTTGCGGATCGCCTCGCCCGGGGTCATGACCCGCTTCTGGTCCCCCCAGTCGGCCTGCAGGGGCCTCACCCCGGGCGTGACGATCAGGAAGTTGCGCCCGCACTCGCGCCGGATCGGTGCGACCTCGTGCGGGGAGGCGACGACGCCGTCCATGCCCGCCTCGTGCGCGAGTTTCGCGAGGCGCACCACCTGCGATTCGACGCCGGAGCGGACGCCGACCCGCTGCAGGTCGTCGCGGGAAAGGCTGGTGAGCACCGTGACCGCGAGGATCTTGGGGCGCGGCAGTCCCTCCTTGCGGCAGAGCTTCTGTACCTCGGCTACGGTGACCCGCATCATTTCGAGCGACCCGGAAGCGTGCACGTCGAACATCTTCACGCCGAGCCGGGTCGCCTCGACGCCGGCGCGGGCCACGGTGCGCGGGATGTCGTGGAACTTCAGGTCGAGGAACACCTCGCCCCCGCGATCGCGGATCGAGCGCACGATCTGCGGGCCACCGTGCAGGAAGAGTTGCTTGCCGACCTTGAAGACCCCGACCTCGGCGCGCAGCGCGTCGACGAGCGACTCGGCCTCGGCGGTCGTCGCCACGTCGAGGGCGAGTACGAGGCGCGAGCGCACCGCCTCGCGTGGCGCCGCGCCGCGCCCCGCCTTGCGCATCATCCGATGGTCTCGCGCAGGCGCGCGGCCGCCTCGCCGACCGGAATCTCGACCACGCTGCCGTCGGCCCGATGGCGCAGTTCGAGGACTCCCTTGGCGAGGCCCTTGGGTCCGACCGTGACCCGCAGCGGGATTCCGATCAGGTCGGCGTCCTTGAACTTCACGCCGGGGCGCTCGTCGCGATCGTCGAGCAGCGACTCGACGCCGCGCGCGCGCAACTCGCCGTCGAGTTTCTCGGCGGCCTCGCGGACCGCCGCGTCGGTCACCGACACCGGCACGATCTCCACCGGGTAGGGTGCCAGCGGCAGCGGCCAGATGATCCCGTCCTTGTCGTGGTTCTGCTCGACCGCGGCCGCCATGGTCCGCGACACCCCGATGCCGTAGCAGCCCATCTCGATCGAGTGCGCCTGCCCGGCCGCGTCGAGGTAGGTCGCGCCCATCGAGTCGCTGTACTTGGTGCCCAGATAGAACACCTGCCCGACCTCGATGCCGCGGTGCGCCTCGTAGGCGCCGTCGGCGCAGCGCGGGCAGCGCTCGCCCGCGACCGCCTGCCGGAGGTCGGCGAAGGTGACTCCGTCGCCGAAGTCGCGCCCGTGCTCGACGCCGACCAGGTGCTCGTCGGCGTGGTTGGCGCCACTCACCGCACCGCGGATGCCGCGCAGGGCGGCGTCCGCGACGATCTCGACCCGCAGGCCGACGGGTCCGGCGAAGCCCACCGGTGCGCCGGTCACGCGGACGACCGTCTCCGGGTCGGCCATCGCGACCAAGCGCCCGCCGAGCGCGCGCTTGAGCTTCGCCTCGGAGAGATGATGGTCGCCGCGCACCAGCACCACGACGGCCGAGCCGCTCTCGAGGACGTAGACGAGGGTCTTCATGAAGCGCTCGGGTGGCAGCCCGAGGAATGCGGACACCTCCTCGATCGTGCGGCGCCCCGGGGTGGCGACGGCACGCAGCGGCTCGGATGTCGCGGGCACACCGGCCGTGCCGGCGGCGACCTCGGCCTGCTCGACGTTCGCCGCATAGCCGCAGTTCGAGCAGGCCACGATCGCGTCCTCGCCCGACTCGGCCAGCACCTGGAACTCGTGGCTCAGCGAGCCGCCGATCGCGCCGGTGTCAGCCTCGACCGCACGGAAGCGCAGCCCGCAGCGGCGGAAGATCCGCTCGTAGGTGTCGTACATGTGCCGGTACTCGCGCTCTGCATCGGCCCGGTCGACGTGGAAGGAGTAGCCGTCCTTCATGAGGAACTCGCGGCCGCGCATCAGGCCGAAGCGCGGCCGGACCTCGTCGCGGAACTTCGTCTGGATCTGGTAGACGTTCTTCGGCAGGTCGCGGTAGGAGCGGATCTCCTTGCGCATGATGTCGGTCACGACCTCCTCGTGGGTCGGTCCGAAGCAGAAGTCGCGATCGTTGCGATCCTTGATGCGCAGCAGTTCCTTGCCGTAGCGCTCCCAGCGGCCGCTCTCCTGCCAGAGTTCGGCCGGGCAGAGCGCCGGCATGAGGATCTCCTGACAGCCCGCCGCATCGAGCTCCTCGCGGACGATCCGCTCGACGTTGCGCAGCACGCGCAGGCCTAGGGGAAGGTACTCATAGATGCCCCGGGCGACCTGGCGGATCATGCCGGCCCGGGTGAGGAGACGGTGGCTTGCGACCTCGGCCTCGGCCGGGTCGTCCTTCAGAGTCGGGGCAAAGAGCGTGGAGAATCGCACGGTCGCGATCTACCTCGTGCCCGACGCGCTTGCCAACGGCGGGTGTTCCGGCGCCGGGGCGAGCGCCCTGCAATTCGGCGGTCGACCGGCCTGCGGCCTCGACGCAGCGCGTGGATGTGCGAGCCTCCGCTTGTTAGCCGTGGCGGGACGTCACGGGAGGAGGGAGCCCCATGTCCCAGAGTGCGACCAATTTCTTCAAGGTGGACCGTCGGGCGATCGATTTCACGCTGTGGGAACACCTGCAGGTGCAGCAGTTGTTCGACCTGCCGGCCTTCTCGCACCTCGGCCGCGACGAGTGCGTCCAGGTGATCGATGCGGCCGAGCGCTTTGCCCTCGAGGTCCTCGGCCCGTTGAACGGGGTCGGCGACCGTGCCGGCTGCACGCTGCGCGACGGTCAGGTCGTCACCCCGCCCGGCTTCCGCGAGGCCTGGGAGCGGATCCACGAACTCGGGATCCTCTCCTTCGCGGCCGCGCAGGAGGACGGCGGTTTCGCCGGTCCCCACGCGATCGCGATCCAGGTGCAGGAACTCCTGAGCGGCGGCAACACCTCCTGGAACATGTATCCCGACCTGACGCGCGGGAACTTCGAGGTGATCGCGAAATTCGGGCTCCCGGAGCAGAAGGCCCGCTTCCTGCCCCACATGATCTCCGGCCGGTTCTCGGGAACGATGTGCCTCTCGGAGCCGCACGCCGGCTCGGACGTCGGCGCCGCGCGCACCGCCGCCAGGCAGATCGACGGCAACGTCTACTCGATCACCGGCACGAAGTGCTGGATCTCGGCCGGCGATCACGACATGGCCGAGAACGTGGTCCAC
>Ga0114969_10004026_pt1 | contig 11707 bp, 6 predicted proteins | sample M_130807_MF_Meta_FD_87316 | JGI IMG/M metagenome (GOLD analysis project Ga0114969, IMG submission 87316) | Freshwater microbial communities from Lake Montjoie, Canada to study carbon cycling - M_130807_MF_MetaG | ecosystem: Environmental > Aquatic > Freshwater > Lake | place: Lake Montjoie...
AATCGTGCGTCGTGGACATAGCCAGCGACTCGCGGCGCCAGCGCCAACGCGGAATAAATCCACCGCCGTCGCGCTCGAACCAGAGCACTTGCATCCCGGCAAGACCGCGATGGGACAGCACGTCGCGAAACCCGTAGGGGACTGTGCCAAGGTCTTCGCCGATGACAACCGCACGGTTGAGATGGGATTCGAGCGACACCAGCCGCAGCAAATCTTCCACGGGGTAGCGCAAATACGCGCCCTGCAACGGCTTGGCGCCATCGGGAATAACCCAAAGCCGCATGAGACTCATCACATGGTCGATGCGCACGCCGCCGGCATTTTCCATATTGGCGCGCAGCATCGCGGTGAAGGGCTCGAAGCCTTTGTCGCGCAGGCCGTACGGGGAAAGCGCCGTCACGCCCCAACCTTGCCCCTCGGCATTGAAATAATCCGGCGGTGCGCCGATGCTCAATCCCATCAGCACGTCGTCCGGCGCGCCCCAACAATCGCTGCCGGAAGGATCGGCGCCTGTCGCAATGTCCGAGATAATGCCGATCTTCATGCCGGCTTGGCGCGCGGCGCGTTGGGCGGCGGCGGCGCTCTTGCTGCTGAGAAATTGCAGGAAGAGGTGGAAATCCACCTCGCTGCGGTGTTCGCGTGCAAATTTCGCAACCGCGTTGCTTTTTGCGTCGCGATAATCTTGCGGCCAAGTGCGCCAGTTTGTGAGGCCATGACCGCGGAAGTGCGCGTCCAAACTTTCAAAGATGGCGTGCCGCTTGAGCCGCTCGCCGCCTTTTTCGCAGAAGGCATGAAACGCCGCTTGGCCGTGCGAATCTTGAAAATGCGCGAACGCTTGCCGGAGCCGCGCAATCTTTTCTCCCGCGGCGTGCGGCCAATCGATCAAACTGTCCGCATCGTCATCCTGCGCCGCACCGGCGCCGAACAACGCCGCATCGGCAAACAGCGGGTTGTAGAAGACTCGGCTGGACGGGCTGTACGGGCTTCTATGCCTTGGCTCCGCCAGAAACAGCGCGTGCGTTGGGCTGACCGCGATGGCGTCGAAGCCGTGGGCGCCAGCGTGCTGCGCGGTTTCGGCCAACGCCGCGAAATCGCCGAAACCTGCCGTGTGGCCACCGCGCAAACTGTAAAGCTGGGCGCTCATTCCCGCGAAGCGGTCGCCGTTCAAATCATCGAACCCGAAACAGCGGGGCGGCGCCACCGCAAGAGTGCGCTCTTCGCCTCCGATGTTGACTTGGTAGTAACCCGGTGAATCCGGCGCCGTGAGCGAATGGCCCTTCAGGTGAAGCGTTTCGCCGGTCCACGCCGTGAGCACCGGCGGCAGTACGCGGGCGCGGTCTTCCAACGCTCGCCGGCTGGCGGCGATCTGCGAGTCGCTTTCGGCGGGAAAGCCGATGGCACGTAGGATTTGACGCAGTGTCTCGTCCGCCACGGTGTGATGATGACCGGATGCGTCGGTCCAGTGCGGTTCGAGCCCCGCCGCTATCGCGAGCGATTGAAGGTCATCTTCACGCATGGCGTCTCAATCCGGCAGAGTGTTGTCCCGGATGCGATGTTTCCGCCGAAAGCCGCGCCCCACAATGGGGCAGTTTGCGCAGGCGCGCAGCTGCCTCCTCACGACGCTTCGACAACAGCGGCATGGATCAGCTTTCCGGTTTGAGAATAAGTGCGGCGAGCGGCGGCAGGACGAGGACCAGCGATTGGCCATACCCATGCGCAGCTACGGATTCAGTCTGGATCAGGCCGTTGTTGCCGAGATTGCTTCCGCCATAAAATGTCGAGTCGGTGTTTAAAACTTCGCGCCAGCTTCCGGCGAGCGGGACGCCGATCCGGTACTTTTCGCGCGGCGCCGGGGTCATGTTGATAATGGCGACGCAAGGGGCTTGGCCCGGTGCGTGGCGCTCATAGGCATAGACGCTTTGATCCGCATCGTCCCCGACGATCCAGCGGAAACCATTCGGGTCGGCATCGTGGTGCAGGGAAATTTCGTGGAAATAAAGGTGGTTCAGATCGCGCACGAGGCGCTGCAGTCCCGCGTGACCGTGCTCCTGCAGCACGTCCCAGGCGACCTCGCCGTCATGGCTCCATTCGTGCCGCTGTCCGATTTCATTGCCCATGAACAGAAGTTTCTTACCGGGATGCGTCCACATGAACGCGTAATAAGCCCGCAAGTTCGCAAGCTTCTGCCAAGAATCGCCGGGGGCGCGGGCGTAGATAGAGCCTTTTCCGTAGACAACCTCATCGTGGGAGAGGGGCAAAACGAAACGCTCGGAAAAAGCGTAGAGCAGGCCGAAGGTTAGGTCGCTGTGGTGCCAGCGCCTGTGTACGGGGTCCTGGGCCAGATATTGGAGCGTGTCATGCATCCACCCCATATTCCACTTGTAGGAAAAGCCGAGCCCGCCATTTTGGACCGGCGCGCTGACGCCGGGCCAGGCGGTCGATTCCTCGGCGATTGTGATTGCGCCGGGAGCTCGTTCTGAAATCACTGCGTTCATGCGCCGCAGAAAGCTGACCGCTTCCAGATTTTCCCGCCCGCCATGCTGGTTGGGGACCCATTCGCCGGCTTTGCGCGAGTAGTCGCGGTACAGCATCGAAGCCACCGCATCGACGCGCAGGCCATCGACGTGGAATTGCCGCAGCCAGAAAACGGCGCTCGCGATCAGGAAGCCTTCCACTTCGCGGCGGCCCAAATTGTAAATGTAGGTCTTCCAGTCGTGATGAAATCCCTCGCGCGGGTCGCCGTGCTCATACAGCGGCGTACCGTCAAAGCGCGCCAGGCCATGCGCGTCGATCGGGAAATGTCCGGGCACCCAATCCAGAATCACGCCGATATTGGCGCGGTGGCAGGCATCGACGAAATGGGCGAATTCCCGCGGCGTACCGAAACGGGCCGATGGCGCAAATTGCGAGAGCGGCTGATAGCCCCATGATCCGCCGAAGGGATGCTCCATGATCGGCAGGAATTCGATATGCGTGAACCCCTGGGCGCTGACATAGGGGATGAGCTTCAGCGCCAATCCGTGCCAATCCAGGATGCCGGCGGCGTCGCCTTCGGGCCGCAGCCAAGAAGCAGCATGAACCTCGTAGATGGAAATCGGCGCATCGGCGGCCTGCAGCTGTTGCCGCTGCGCCATCCAGGAATCGTCCGTCCAGGGAAAATGCCAGGGGGTGTCGACGATCGATGCCGTTGCCGGCGGGTGCTCGGTCGCTTTCGCCAAGGGATCGGCTTTCAGCGGCAGCACAACGCCATCTACGCCAACGATTTCGTATTTGTACCGTTCGCCGCCGCATAAGCGCGGCACGAAGATTTCCCACACGCCGGCACTGTGACGCAGGCGCATGATATGCCGCCGTCCGTCCCAGCTGTTGAAATCGCCGACCACGGAGACCCGCTGCGCATTGGGCGCCCATACCGCAAACAGCACGCCTTCGACGCCGCTGACGGTCATGACATTGGCGCCGAAACGATGCGCCAAATCCCAATGCGAACCTTCGGAAAACAGATGGATGTCCAGATCGCTGAGCACCGGCCCAAAAGAATAGGAGTCTTCGGTATCCTGCGTGGTGGACGGCCATTGGATGTGCAGCACATAGGGGCGCGCGTCCGGCAAAACGCCCGTAAAAACGCCGCCATGGGTCAACGCAGCGGCCATGGGCGCAATCAGCGCACCGTCTGTGCCTCGCATTTCGGCGGCAATCGCCCCTGGAAGAAACGCGCGCACCACGCGCCCCTTCGGCGTGTCATGCGGCCCGAGAACGCCAAAGGGATCGTTCAGGCGCCCTTCCAGCAAAGCATCGAATGCCGCTGCTTCCGCCGATCCGGATTCGATCGCGTCCATCCGGTTCACGCGCCGCGTCCCAGAATTTCGCTGGCCAGGATTGAAAAACCTTTCACGGGAACGTCGAACCAATCGGGACGATAGGTTGCTTCATAGACAACGTCATACGCTGCTTTCTCAAGAGCGAAAACGGCGATGAGGTTGCGTTCGGGCGCATCCGGCAAGCCGCCTTGACAGGGAAGGCGAGTCGCGGAATCAATGAGAACGAAATAAGAACATAATTTAAAAAATGATTATAAGTAAACAGGTTAACGATCATCCCCTGGGCGGCGGGGGAGGGTTTATTTCCTTAGGGGCGCCTGATGGCATGCTGAAGGGTGGGCTGGTGCTGTCGGAACTGCACGAACTCACACCGGCTGGTCCCACGCATTATGGCGCGGTGTTGGGCTTTGCTCTTGCTTTGGCAGCCCTGGCGCGCGGGAAACAAGGCGCCATCGTTTTCATCCAGCAGGACTTTGCCGCTCTCGAAGCCGCAGCGCTTTACGGCTTGGGGGGCGCGCCATTCGGCCTGGATCCTGAACGCTTTCTTCTGATCCGCGCGGCAACGGCGAAGGATGCGCTGTGGGCGATGGAAGAGGCGTTGAAGACACGGGGGATCACCGTGGTCATCGGTGAATTGGCGGAACGCGGCGACGCGGCCGATTTAACCGCCACGCGCCGTCTCTCCCTGGCAGCGCAAAAAGGAAACAGCCTGGCGTTGTTGCTGCGCCAATATCCGTGGTGCGAACCGAGTGCGGCGGCGACCCGCTGGCAAATCGCCGGCGCGCCGGGGGCAACGGATGAATTCGGCGGTTTGGGCGGCACGGCTTTTTCTTTGACGCTGACGAAGAACCGCCGCGGGCCTTGCGGCACTTGGGTTTTGCAGTGGGATCACGATGCAAAGCGTTTCCTCCCGGCGTTATCTCGCGCTGTGGCTCAGCCGTTTGTCGACAGACCGGCTGACGCGGCAGCCGGGTAAACAGGGCGGCCATCCCCTCGTCGTAGTGGGTGCCGTCAAAAATGCGCGCCGCCTGATCGCGCTCAACGATGCGGCCGAGCGCGCGGGCTGGCGGGTGGGCATGAGCTTTGCGGATGCCTGTGCGATTGTTCCCGATCTCATGTCCGCTGACGAAGCGCCGCAAGAAGACGCCCGGCTGCTTTCGGCTGTGGCCGATTGGTGCGAACGCTATACGCCGCTGGTGGGGCTCGATGCGCCGGACGGTCTTCTGTTCGACATAACCGGCGTCGCGCATTTATTCGGCGGTGAAGCTGCGCTGGCGCAAGATCTGACGCAGCGGCTTGCAGGGTTTGGATTCAGAACGCGAATCGGCATTGCCGATACGGTAGGCGCGGCTTTTGCCATGGCCCATCACGGAAAAGAGCGAATTGTCCCTTGCGGCAAAACGCGCGAGGTTTTGGCGCCTTTGCCGCTTGCCGCATTGCGCCTGCCACTCGAAACGCGCCAAGGTTTGTCACGCCTCGGGCTCAAGACCATCGCCGACCTGATGGCCTGTCCGCGCGGACCTCTCACGGCCCGTTTTGGGGCGCATCTCATGCGCCGCCTCGATCAGGCTTTGGGGGCGGAAGAAGAGCCGATCAGCCCGCGGCAGCCGGCGCCCGCCTTGAGCGTGGAGCAAGGTTTTGCCGAACCGATTTTCCGCGATGAGGATGTGTTGCTCATCATTGGCCGCCTGACGGAGCGGCTGTGCGAAAGTCTCGAAAAGCGAGGCGAGGGCATCCGCCGCATCAGGGCGAGCGTTTTCGGCGTGGACGGGCGTTTGTTCCGTTTGGATATCGGCACCAGCGGCCCTTTGCGTGACGGTGTACGGTTGCATCGTCTGTTTGCGGATAAATTCGCCACGGTGTCATGGGATTGCGAATTCGGTTTCGACTGCATTCGTGTGTCGGTGCTGGAGACGCAATCCGTCTCTCCGGCGCAGAAGAATTTCGCGGCGGGCGAAGACGATGGGCAGACCGTTTCGCATCTGATCGACCGTTTGACGGCGCGGCTGGGTGAGACGCGCGTGCTCAGATTGGTCGAGCAGGATGTGCATGTGCCCGAACACGCCTGTGTCGCCATTCCCGCCGCGGACGCGGAGGAATTTTCGGTTCCAATCACCTCCCCCTTGCGGGGAGGTCGAAATGCTGAAGCGGCGTCAGCCGCGAGGCATTTCGGGTGGGGGGATGGTTGCGGAGAGGCACCCCCACCCGAAATTGCTCGCGATGCTCGCTCCCAATTTCGACCTCCCCGCAAGGGGGAGGTGATGCCTAGAACGCACGATACCCTCGCCGCCATGCGGCCGGTGCGGTTGTTTGAGCGGGCCGAACCTATCGAAGCGATCGCTGAAGTTCCGGATGGTCCGCCGGTGCGCTTCAAATGGCGGCGCGCCGTCCATCATGTCGCGCGCGTCGAAGGGCCGGAACGCATCGCGCTCCCGTGGTGGCGTGACGGCAAAAATCGTCCTCTGACGCGGGATTATTTTCGTGTCGAAACGGACGCCGGCGCGCGGCTGTGGCTGTATCGTGACGGCCTCTTCCGCGAAACACTGGGCCCACGCTGGTTCCTGCATGGCTTCCTGCCATGAGCGGCTATGCCGAGCTGGCGGTCACCAGCAATTTCTCTTTTCTGCGCGGCGGCTCGCATCCGGAAGAATTGGCGGCGCAAGCCAAAGAGCTGGGGCATGCCGCCATTGGCATTGCCGACCGCAATACGGTGGCCGGTGTCGTTCGCGCCCATTCGATCGCAAGAGAAAAAGAGCTGCAATTTCTCCCCGGCGCGCGGCTGGTTTTCGCGGACGGCACGCGGGACATCCTGGCCTATCCGCACTGCCTTGCCGGCTGGTCGAACCTGACGCGCCTGCTCACCCTCGGCAAAAGACGCGCCGAAAAAGGCGAATGCGAACTCTATTTCGACGACCTGCTCGAACGCGCGAGGGGACTTAATCTCATCGCCGTAATTACCAAAATTCCTACCCTCCCCTTGAGGGAGGGTAGGAAAGGGGCCGTTACATTTCTCCACCGTTTGCGTGAGGCGGCGGATGGGCCGGTGCGGCTGGCGGCGTCGCTGCTTTATCGGGGCGACGATACGCGCCGCTTGGAACGGCTTGCCGCATTGGCCGCCGAAGCGAAGGCGCCGCTCATCGCGATCAATGACGTTCTGTATCACCATCCTGACCGCCGGCCGTTGCAGGATGTCGTCACCTGCATCCGCGAACATGCAACACTCGAACAGGCGGGCAAGCGGCTTGAGGCAAACGCCGAAAGGCATTTGAAGCCGCCCCTCGAAATGCGCCGCCTGTTCCGCTGCTATCCGGGAGCGATCGAAGAGACGCTAGTCTTTGCCGAAAGCTGCCGCTTTTCGCTGGACGAATTAAAGCCGTCTTATCCGCTGGAAACCCGCGCAGGTTTCGCCACGCCGCAGGATGCGTTAGCCGCCTTTGCGGAAGAAGGCGCACGCACCCGCTATCCCGGCGGTATTCCGGACAAAATCCACCATTCGTTGAAGTACGAACTCGCCCTTGTCGCCGAGCTGAATTACGCGCCGTATTTTCTCACCGTCCACGACATCGTCCGCTACGCCAAAAGCGTTGGTATTCTCTGTCAGGGACGCGGCTCGGCGGCCAATTCCGCGCTCTGTTTCTGCCTTGGCATCACCGAAGTCGACCCGATGCTCAGCGATCTTCTGTTCGAGCGGTTCATTTCGGCCGAGCGGAACGAGCCGCCCGATATCGATGTCGATTTCGAACACGAACGGCGTGAGGAGGTAATCCAATATGTCTACAAAAAATACGGCCGTGAACGCGCGGCGCTGACCGCCACCACCATCTGCTATCGCGGGCGGAGCGCCATTCGCGAAGTGGGCAAGGTGTTCGGTCTTTCCGAAGACCTCACGGCTTCGCTGGCACGCACGCTGTGGGGCTGGTCGCCTTCGGGCGTAACCGAAAAAGACGCGCAAAGCGTGGGGCTAAATCCGGACGATCCGCGCCTGACGCAAGTGATTGCGCTCGCCGGTGAGTTGATCGATTTTCCCCGCCATCTGTCGCAGCATGTCGGCGGCTTCGTCATTACCGAAGGGCGGCTGGATGATCTGGTGCCCATCGAAAACGCGGCGATGGAGGAACGCACCGTCATCGAGTGGAACAAGGATGACATCGACGCGCTGAAAATCCTCAAAGTCGATTTGCTGGGCCTCGGCATGCTGTCCTGCCTGCGCCGGGGTTACGCCTTCATCGAAAAACATTACGGCCAGCCCATCACGACGGCCAGCATGCCCAAGGAGGAGGAAGCGGTTTATCGGATGCTGTCCCGCGCGGATTCCGTCGGCACCTTTCAGGTGGAAAGCCGGGCGCAAATGTCGATGCTGCCGCGCCTTAGACCTAAGGAATTTTACGATCTCGTTATCGAAGTGGCGATTGTGCGTCCTGGGCCGATTCAGGGCGACATGGTCCATCCCTATTTGCGCCGTCGCGAAGGCAAGGAAAAGGTGACCTATCACGCGCCCTCGCCGGAACATGGGCCCGCCGACGAGCTGGAAAAGGTGATGCGGAAGACGCTCGGCGTTCCGCTGTTTCAGGAGCAGGCGATGCGCGTCGCTATCGAAGCGGCGAAATTCGCACCCGCCGAGGCCGACCGCCTGCGCCGCGCCATGGCGACGTTCCGGCGGGTGGGTACGATCCAGACCTTTCGTGAGAAATTCGTTGGCAACATGACAAGGCGCGGCTACCCACACGAATTTGCGGAAAACTGCTTCCATCAGATCGAAGGCTTCGGCGAATATGGCTTTCCGGAAAGCCACGCCGCGAGCTTCGCTTTGCTGGTTTACGCGTCGGCGTGGATCAAGTGCCACTATCCCGACGTGTTTGCCGCGGCTCTGCTGAACAGCCAGCCCATGGGATTTTACGCGCCGGCGCAAATCGTGCGCGACGCGGCCGAACATGGTGTGGAAATCCGGGCGGTGGATGTGAGCTTTTCCAATTGGGATTGCACTTTAGAGGCCACGGCCGGCGCCGTCCGCTCCACCGCTTCGCGGTCCCCCTCCCCCGTAACCACGGGGGAGGAAAATATTTTGCGAATGCCGCCCCTTCTTTCCTCCCCCGTGGTTACGGGGGAGGTGCCCCCGAAGTGGGTGGAGGGGGCGCGGGCGGTGCTGCACCCGCGCCATGCCTCAATGCGGGACGATATCTTGACCACACATGCGCTGCGTTTGGGGCTGCGGCAGATTTCCGGCTTTTCCGAAAGAGACGCGAAACGCATCGAGCAGGTTCGTGGAGCAGGTATTCGCTCTTTGCGCGATTTCTGGCTGCGCACGCAGCTTGCGCCGGGTGCGCTCCGGAAACTTGCCGAAGCCGATGCGTTTGGTTCGCTCGGCCTCTCGCGGCGTCAGGCTTTATGGGAATTTCGGGCGCTGCGGCGGGTGGGCGACAAAGACGATCTGCCTCTGTTTGTGGGCGCGGCGCTGGAGAACAACGAACCGCAGGTCGATCTCCCGCGCATGAAATTGGGCGAGCAGGTCATCGAGGATTACCGGCATCTGCAACTTTCCGTGAAAGCGCATCCGCTGTCGTTCCTCCGGGGCGTATTTGAACAACGGCGCATACTGCCTTGCGAAAAAATCGCCGATCTGAAAACCGGCCGGCGCACCACCGTCGCCGGTCTGGTGCTGGTCCGTCAGCGGCCGGGCAGCGCGCAAAGCATCTTCATAACCATCGAAGACGAAACCGGCATTGCGAACATCATCGTTTGGCCGCCCGTGTTCGAGAAATACCGGCCCATCGTGATGGGCGCGCGCCTGACAGCGGTCTGCGGCAAAGTCCAGAACGAATCCGGCGTGGTGCATATTCTTGCAGAGACGCTCGAGGATCTGACGCCGCTCTTGGGTCTTCTGAGTGGCGGCGGCGAAATCCGTCCGTCTGCTGCAGTCACCGTCATGCCCAAGGGCCGCAATTTCCACTGATCTTGCCGGACTGTGCCCGTCACGAAAATTTCTCCGCTTGCGCAGCACGTCATGGCATTATGTAATTACGTATGCGGCATAGGAACAACCCAAGGCGAACTGCCGAAGTAGCGCCAAGCGCCTTACGGCAAAGCCACAAGGCTGCCGTCAAACTCCTGGCATTTATGGCCGCACTTGCAGGTGCAAGTGCTTATGCCGCGCCAGCGGCAGCACCGGCGACGGCCGGGCAGTTTGTCGAGCGATGCAAAAGCGATACGCCGTTCTGCACGATCCAGATCATGGCCATCGCGGACGGCTTGGAAAAAAGCCGCAAGGTCTGCCTGCCCGCCAGCGTCACAAAGGACGCCATGGCCGCACGCATCCGGGAGACTGTCGATGACATTGTCGAAGAAGCGCCCGACCTGAAGACCGGACCTTACCGGCAGGTTGTCGAACAACTCATGACGTTCCTCTGGCCGTGCGAGCCGATTTCCTGACGCGATTTTTTCGCAGGAAAAATTCACTGGCCTATGTCGAAATGCTCGTGCCCCGCGCGTCATTGGAACAGCGAGGCACGAAGCCCGCCGAACGCTAGAGGAGAAGACCCATGCAATATCTGCTGATGATCTATGGCAACGAGCAGGCCATGCAGTCCGCGCCGAAGGAAGCCGTCACCCAGATGATGGGGGCCTATACCGCCTATACCCAGGCCATGAAAACCGCAGGAATTTTGCAGGGCTCCAACCGCCTGAAGCCGACGAATACCGCCAGCACGGTGCGCATGGGAAGCGGCAAGACCGAGGTGCTGGACGGCCCCTATGCCGAAACCAAAGAACAACTCGGCGGCTATTATCTGATCGACGTTCCCAATCTGGATGAGGCGCTTTCCTGGGCGGCACGCTGCCCCGGCGCGGCCCACGGCACCATCGAGGTGCGCCCCGTCTGGGAGATGTGAATGGGCAGCGAAAGCGGCCTGGATGCACGTGAGACGGCGGAGCGTGTTGCCCGCCGCTCTTACGGCAAACTGGTCGCCTTTCTGGCCGCATCGACGGGCGATGTCGCGCGCGCCGAGGACGCGCTGTCGGAAGCCTTCGCTGCCGCCCTTTCCGATTGGCCGGTGAACGGGACGCCTGCCAATCCCGAAGGCTGGCTGATGGCGGTCGCCAAGCGAAAGAACATCGACATGGCGCGGCGGCGGAAAACGGCGGATAGCGCGGGCGATCATCTGAAGCTGCTGATGGACGAAATAGGGGCGGCGGCGCAGGGGGCAGACATTCCCGATGCACGTCTCGCGCTGATGTTCGCCTGCGCGCACCCGGCCATCGATCCCGCCATTCGCGCGCCCTTGATTCTGCAAACGCTGCTGGGCTTCGACGCGGCCACGATCGCATCGGCGTTTCTTGTGTCACCCGCGGCCATGGGACAGCGACTGACGCGCGCTAAACAGAAGATCAAAGACGCGGGGATTCCGTTTCGCATCCCGGATCGGGCCGATCTGCCGGAGCGTTTGGATGCGGTGCTTGCCGCGATTTACGCGGCCTTCGCGGAAGGCTGGCCGGACGCGTCTGGAACGGATGCGGGCCGCCGCAACCTGGCGGAGGAAGCTTTGTTTCTAGGCCGCGTGGTGGCTGGGCTGCTTCCGCACGAGGCGGAAGTGCTGGGGCTTCTTGCACTGATGCTCCACTGCGAGGCAAGGCGTGCGGCGCGGCGCGCAACCGATGGCGCTTATATACCGCTCGCGGACCAAGATACCGTGCAATGGAATACGCAGGCGATAGAAGAAGCCGAGCGGCTGTTGCTGGAAGCCAGCCGTCTGAGCGCGCCGGGGCGGTATCAAATCGAGGCCGCTGTCCAATCGGCCCATGCGGTGAAACGCCTGACCGGACGCGCCGATTGGGAGGCTATCGCCAAACTTTACGATGCGTTGGCGGCACTGAGCGATTCTCCGGTCGTCGCG
>Ga0114969_10004027_pt1 | contig 11702 bp, 11 predicted proteins | sample M_130807_MF_Meta_FD_87316 | JGI IMG/M metagenome (GOLD analysis project Ga0114969, IMG submission 87316) | Freshwater microbial communities from Lake Montjoie, Canada to study carbon cycling - M_130807_MF_MetaG | ecosystem: Environmental > Aquatic > Freshwater > Lake | place: Lake Montjoie...
CGACAGCCACACAGATTCCAGACAAAATCCAAAATCGAATGATGACTGTGGTCTCAGGCCACCCGAGAAGTTCAAAATGATGATGAATTGGCGACATGCGGAACAAACGTTTCTTTCGACCCGATGCTTTGAATACGCCCATCTGCAAAGCAACCGATCCAGCCTCCATCACATTGAGTGCACAAACAAGCGGTAGCAACATGTGTGTATTGGTGGTCACTGCCAACAGGCCCAATGCTGCACCAATTCCTAAAGCGCCAACGTCACCCATAAAAATTCGTGCTGGCGCCGCATTCCACCACAGGAACCCTCCACACGCACCTGCCATTGCTGCAGAAAACACTGCCAAGTCAAGAGGGTTGACCAAATGATAAATATCGGGATTTCGAAATGCCCAATATGCAATGACCGTATAAGCAAGAAATCCGAACAATGCAGAACCAGCGGCCAGACCGTCGAGGCCATCAGTCACATTGACAGCATTCGTTGTTGCCCACACCATCAGCGATGTCCATACAACCCACAGAACTGGAGACAATTGCCATCCAGGGAAATCAAATCGCGTAAACGACAACGTTTCGCTAACACCTGTACCCAGAAGTAGCCACGTCATCATCACAACGACAAGTCCAAAGGTGATGTAGCCCTTTTTCTTCCAAAAGATTCCACGATTTTGTGCACGATGTACTTTTAAATAGTCATCAAGGAAACCAATAACTGACAAGACTCCGCAGATGGCCCACATAATCATTGCCTGGTCAGAAAGAGCGATGCCGCCGCGTAAATGTGCAACAGCCCAACCAATGAATGCGGACACCATGATGGCTATTCCGCCCATCGTGGCTGTCCCTTGCTTTTTCATGTGATGGACGGGACCATGGTCAGCAGAACCGAGAATTGGCTGACCTTTCCCAATCCGATCGAAAAATGAAATCAACGCGCGTGTACCAAAGAGAGATAACACCATTGCCACTGCTCCTGCGATAAGAACTGCAATCATTTCGTTTTCTCCTCTCGTATTCGAAGTGTTTTGGCAGCAATTGCTACATCGCTGCTAGGCGTCATCACGCCATTGATTTCCTGGGTTGTTTCATGACCCTTGCCAGCGATAACCACCATGTCACCACGCTTTGCACCCAAGATGGCGGATTCAATTGCTTTTTCCCGATTCACGATGGAACTAACCAATGCATGATTGACCACAACGCCTGACATGACTTCGGCGACTATGCGCTCAGGGTCTTCGCTTCGTGGATTATCAGAGGTAATAATCACAATATCCGCACCGCGAGATGCGATGCCCCCCATCAAGGGCCGCTTTGCATGGTCCCTGTCTCCGCCGCATCCAAAGACCACTATTAATCCTTCGCGGGCAATTTCTCGTGCACTTGTCAATAAGCCCTGCAACGCTTCAGGAGTATGAGCGAAGTCGACCACAACGTCGATGCCTGCCTCATTGGGAACAGATTCGAATCGCCCCGGAACGGTCTGCACCAGAGCGCATCCGCTAATAATGCGCTCATCAGAAACACCAAGTTCATGGGCTGCGGTTATTGCAGCAAGCGCATTCATGACTGCGAATGTGCCCCCAATTGGAACACGGATGTCGAGGCTCTTCCAAGTAAATGAAACTTTGGAAGCTGTCACTTCAACGTTCCTTACATTTGACGACGAAAACGGCAACGTTGGAATAACAGCTTCCGTTTGCAACTGATGTCCATAAGGGTCATCTGTATTAACTACAGCAACTCTCGCTTGTTCAGAGGTGAACAGTCTCCTCTTTGCTGCAAAGTAATTTTCAATAGTGCCATGAAAATCAAGATGGTCATGTCCGAGGTTCGTAAAAATGGCGACGTCGAAAACGATTCCATCCACACGGTGGTGTTCCAACGCATGCGACGACACTTCCATCACAACATGATCGATTCCCGAGTCCACGCACGAATGCAATTGAGCGTGCAAATCTATTGATTCAGGTGTGGTCCGCGCTCCCGTCAATGTTCCCATCACGTGCACAGAGCCGCCTTGAGCCGTTAACAACGACCCAAGGATTGACGCAGTTGTTGTTTTGCCATTCGTTCCTGTGATCCCAATCATCTTCAAAGAAGATGCAGGGTGTCGAAAAGCAGCCGAGGCGACTCGACCAAGCACCGCACGAACATCCGGCACGACGACCTGGACGACAGATGATTCAAGTAATCCATCAACATGGTCGACGAGCACTGCAACCGCTCCGCGCGAGATTGCTTCATTGACGAACTGATGCCCATCGAACAACTCTCCCCGAACGCAACACAGAATGTCCCCCGGTTCAACATTGCGAGAATCCTGAGTTATCCCAGAAAAGACAACGTTCTTATTACCAACAATCGTTGCCGCTATATCGGCATGCATGACAAGACTGTCGACAGTCAACGGAGAAACTGAATAGCGCGCCATGTTTCATGATCCGATCAGTGTCCGACAGACTTGGCGCCCGCCTTGCAACCAGTTCCTGAACCAGTTGCCTCAATACCTAATTCGTGCATTACACCGGGAACCAAACGAGCAAATACTGGAGCGGCGGCCGTACCACCGAAACGGTCACGTGACGATGCATCGGGTTCATCAATACTGATCAGTATCGTCACTTGAGGATTAGCGGCTGGAAAAAATCCGACGAATGAGGCAAAATACTTTCGCCCACCGGTATCAGTTGAATACGTGCCGTTCGCCTGCACTTTGTAGCCGGTACCAGTTTTACCAGCAATCTCCATGCCCTTTACCTGAGCGAGTTCTCCGGTTCCTGTACATATCACTTCACGCAACATGTCAGTCATCGTTGCAGCAATCTCAGGTTTGAGAACGGATCGAGTGGCGGATTCAGCCACAGGATGACGCTTTCCGGTTTTATCAATTGTTGCACTCACCAGTTGCGGAGCAACATAGGTGCCCTTGTTCGCAACGGTATTCACACCTGCGATCAACTGAAGTGGAGTTGCTGCCATTCCATAACCGTACGACACAGTTACCTTCTCCGTGCCTCGCCACTTGTTTGCATTTCGCAGGGTTCCACGACTTTCACCTGGATAATCCAGTCCCGTTTTCTGACCAAATCCAAACGAAGACAAGTAATCGTGTAATTTTTCCGTACTAATTGTTTGCGCGGTCATGAGGGTTCCAATATTTGAACTCTCACTAATAATGGTTCGTACGTTCATGTCCATTGGTCCGTGCGGCCATGCATCACGAATGGGATATTTGTCAACGACAATTGCGCCCGGAACCTTAAAGACAGTTTCTGGAGTCACAGCTCCTTCATTCAATGCTGCACTGACCGAGAATACTTTCGCCACAGATCCAGGCTCATACGCCTCCACAGCGGCAAAGTTTCCTGATGCAAGGACTGCAGAACCTGCAGTATTTCGACGCACATTCGACATGGCATACACCTGTCCCGTTGTTGTATTCATCACAATTGCGGTGCCGCCTTTGGCACCGAGTTGACCAACTCGGTCAAGGAGAGCAGTGTCTGTTTGAAATTGAATGTTCTTGTCAAGAGTCAGAACAATGTCATCACCGGGAACTGGAGCAGCTGTTGTGCTCTGCACTCCGGCAATTGAACGTCCATTCTTGTCAACTTCACGAATACCTTTGCCATCAACTCCCGTAAGAATCTTGTTGAATTGTTTTTCAAGGCCAGATGTTCCCAGTCCATCAGGATCTGTTCGACCAATCACTGCACCCGCTACTCCACCTTCTACTTGTCGGGATGGTTCTGTATACGAATACACACCAGGAAGTCCGAGACCAAGCAGAGTTTGAGCATTTTCTTTACTCAAGCCTCTCGCGATGTAACTGAATTTCGAACCTGGAGCGCTAAAAGCAGCGAGCAGTCGACTTTCTTGTTCTGGCGTATACGCCAAAGCAACAGACAAGGCATGCGCAACAGCGGGAACATCAGTCATGGAACGAGGGTCGGCGTACACCGTTGTACTCGGGACTGACAGTGCCAATTCATTCCCGTTGCGATCGAAAATAACTCCACGAGCAGCACGCAGAATATTTACCCTGGTGCGCTGATCAACGCTTGCTGCAAAGTAGGTGTGACGTTGAATTGTTTGCAACATGACTACTCGACCAAGCAACAATGTCAAGGCAACTACAAAGAACACCACTGTTTTCTGCAAACGACTTTTGACACGATGGTGCGCTTCTGACGATGGAATCTTGCTTGATCGCAAAGCCGCTGGCACTTCCCCTGTGAAACTCATCTTGGTCCAATGCCACACCGATGCCATGAGAGATTCAAAGGGCGAAGTAGTCGGTGCTTGCCTTCGGGTTGTTACGGAACCGCGCTCTGGTGGCCGACTTGGCTTCTTAGCTACTGGCGGACGAGTCGTCGAACGTGAACGACCAGACGATGTGCCGCTCTTACTCGACGCGCGAGAGGTAGTTAAGCGAGAGGTTGCAGAACGAGACGTAACAGAACGAGACGATGACGACGTTCCATGTGAGCGAGTTCCGCGATGTGAACCTTCTGACCCACTCATGGTGATCCAACCACTGCGGCTTTCATGCGGCCGAATTCATCAAGCGGTGATTCAGTATGAGCAACTACGTCGGAATCTACTTTGCCGACCGTTGCAGCAACTTCGGCCGCTACGGCTGCTGGTATTCCCACCATGTGAATACCAAGACTCGGAACGAGACCCATCAGACTTGCCTGATTCATTAATTGACCTGGTGACTGAAGATTTGCACGTTCAGCGCGCAAGGTTTCGAAATGGGCCCGTGCTCGGGTGATGTCATAGTTCAATTTGTCTAGGCGCATCTCTTGTTGAGCCATATGTGCACGTAGCGAGACGATGCAGAACATCACCGTTACAACGAGAGCCATCACAGTGAATACTCGGACATACCGTCGTTCGGTTTGAGGAACCAAGACCAACTTAGGTCGAATATCTCGATCCTCACGTGGCGCCAAACCAGCAGGAAATTTAACAGCGACAGCCATGATTAGTTCTGACTCTCGATAGCGATTTTCTCAACGACACGCAAACGCGCCGAAGATGACCTCGGGTTCAGCGCCAGCTCTGCTCTACTTGCATCACGAGGTGCACGGACACGAACAACTGACCGCACAGCACCGCATCCACATGGAAGATTTGGTGGGCAATCACAATCGCCCGTCTCTGCTGATCTCATCACAGACTTGACAATCCGATCTTCACCAGAGTGATACGAAAGAACTGCCAATCGTGCGCCAGGAGCCAACAGCGAAATGACATTCCGCAAAGCGCCTGGAAGAATTTCAAGCTCTGCATTTACTTCAATGCGGATGGCCTGAAAAGACCGTTTCGCCGGATGTCCACCGCGACGACGTGCCGGCGCAGGGATTGCTGAACTCACAACTTCTGACAGTCGCACAGTGGAGTGAATCGGACGCGCAGCGATGATCGCCTTCGCAATACGGTACGCGTGACGCTCGTCTGCGTTTCGACGCAACATGCTCGTTAATGCATCTTCGTCGTATGTATTTACAATCACATCTGCACTCAACGTTTGAGAGCGGTCCATTCGCATATCGAGCGGCGCATCAAATCGATATGAAAATCCGCGCTCAGCAACATCGAATTGTGGAGACGAGACACCGAGGTCGAAGAGAGCACCAGACAACGCGCTGATGCCCTCTTTCGCCGCGATTAGCGCCGCTGCATCGAAGCGGGCGCGCCGGAGGGCAACGCGTCCACTACAACCAGCGGCTGCAAGAACTTGTTCAGCTGATTCAAGAGCCATATCGTCTTGGTCAATTCCCAGCAATGAGACTCTGGGGTGTGCGGTCAAGATTGCCGTGCTGTGTCCAGCACCGCCAAGAGTTGCATCGAGAAAGACGCCATCATTCATGTCGGAAAAGACATCGGTAATCTGCTCCAGCATCACTGGTACATGAGCAAAGACCGCGTTCATGTTGACACCTGTGTCATGACGGACGGTCCCTGGCAGCCTCCCGGAAAGCAAATGCCACCCGGATGTATCCCCGGAATGTGCGCGATGGTAGCGGGCGGAGTTGGAGCTAACCACCGTGCCATCCGGGAGACTGCCAGAGACCGTCGGCCGCTGACTGATTGAAAAGACTTGTAGAGCATCGGGAATCACGCGCCCGCTCCAGCTATTTGTTCGGTACCCGAACTGATGTTGCGATCATGGCGATCTGGCTCCCAGATTTCGACACGATCAAAGGATCCAGCGACAATCACTCGTGAGCCCAATTGCACTCCTGCGTATTCGCGAAGTTTTTCATCAAGGTTCACGCGACCTTGTGCATCAATGGTGACCTCGACGGTGTTTGCGGCAAGTGCGCGCTGTTCGTTGCGGTCCATTTCTCCGCTGCGCACTTTTTGCAGCATTTCCTCTGCTACTTGCTCGAAGGCTTCAGCAGTGAGGACGTCTATGCACTTATCGCGACCAAAGGCCAAGTAACAGCGGGGCTCGAGACGGGGGCGAAATGCAGCAGGGAGGGCGAGTCGACCTTTGGGGTCGAGCTGTCGCTCATGCACTCCAACAAACACGGTCTCTGCCTTCCTGGGTGAAGTTCTCCGCCTCTCCCGTGGGACAGATTATCCCCACTTCCCCCCACTGTCAACCATTTACCCCCAAATTTCACCACTCTCTTCCCCACCTGGGCCAGAGAGTCGCTCAGAAACGGCATTGACAAGGGTGAGAGCCGGGATATCGAGGGTGGCCACGGCAATATCTGCAACTCGTGACCGCACATCTACGGAAGCAAGGATCGGCGACCACTCACCTGGTTTCCAGTGTCGATACAACACACACTGAAATCTGGCACCCTCTCGACCACGACGTTGACTAATGCCTACCAGTTTATTTGCACCCACAAAAACTTCTCCAGGAGATGAACTTGCAAAGCACACAACGCGACCGTCAATTCCGGTTGAAAAAGAATCGCGATACACCTCGGCTTGAATCCATGGCGACAGTGCTTCAACAAAGCATTCACCAAGCCACAGCATTGACTGCGCAACATCGTCTTTCCACAACGGATCATTTCTGCTGATTGTTATGTCAATCCATACGGAATCTGATGGGTGCACGAATACCGCACCCCCACCACTTCGACGTCGCGACACCAACACGCCACTTTCGTCTGCGATCATCTGATTTACATCATCAACTGATTGAGTTGATCCAAGAATCACAGTTGGAGCCACAACGTGGCACCACCACATTGCACGTTCTGCAGGCAATTCCATTGCATGAAAATCTGCAGCGGTACCTATCCAGTCATGGCGGCCCCACTCCATAGAAGGGGTAGTCATTGGGGAATTCGATTCGAGTTAACTGGCCACGGCCAGGTACGGCTTCCACTGATCGGGAACTCGCGGCACGGCATACATAATCCATGACATCTCCCGTGGCGCACGCGGAATGCTCGACAACTGCATGCCAGCTTCTTCTGGCGTGCGATCGCGCTTTCGGAGATTGCATCCACGGCATGCAGCAATAACATTTTCCCATACATTTTTTCCACCGCGAGAACGGGGCATGACATGGTCAATGCTGTCGGCGGTTCCACCGCAATAGCCACAACGATGATGATCGCGAGCAAACACGGCACGTCGCGACATGGTTGCGTTGCGGTGATATGGCACTTTCACTACATACCGCAAACGAATGACGATTGGTGATGCCAAGGTAAGCCGCTCTGAGTGAACAACTGTTCCGTCGTCTGCGATGACTTCAGCTTTATCGCACAGGACAAGACAGATCGCACGTCGGGCCGACACAACACTGAGTGGTTCATATGTTGCATTGAGAACGAGTGCGCTTCTCATCAGTTTTCGCTACTCCAGCGTCTGCACCACCGTAAGTAGGCGACAACATCTTGCGACCGAATGGGGCCACGCGCGACACCGTGTCCACCGCCATATTGAGTCACCAAGCGAAACTCCATGTAGTCCTGAGATGGAACGGGCAGGAATGGCGAGGTGCGCCACCAACCATGTGGCACTAACCGATAGGCCTGGGCAAGTGCAGTGACCCACAGCCACGGTCGGACAACGACTGCTCCAAGAATAGACAGGAATGCAGAGTCGCTTTTCGAAGTGGATTCTGCGGTTTGCATAGCGCCAACAGTAGTGGGCAAACCTGGATTAATTGTGAGGAAACTTGACGCGGGGCTTACGAATTGTTTGGGCAAGGTCTTGCACCCCTGCGCGTCCAATCAATCGGACCTGACGTTCAATGACTAAGGCAAAGCCCATCATCACAACAAAGGCAGCAAAAGCAACCAAGAAATGAATCTGCAGGCTGGCAACGACAGCCACAAGAGACACAATGACACCAACAAGGGCCCACCACACACGGCGGGCAGAATGGCGATACAACCCCGATGAGGACACAGCGTTAGCAAACTTCTCATCAGTTTTGAGCTGAGCTTCAATCTCACGCAGGATTCTTTGTTCTTCGTCTGACAATGGCACATCTGTATTGTCTCACCTCGCTGTCCCAAACGCAATGTGCCTCGGTGTGTTCTATGTCAGGAGCCTTCGTCGAGGACGGGACCAGAAGGGTTCTGGCCAGGCTTTCGGGAGTTGAGTCCGCTGACAGGCCCGATCATCCCGGCTCCAAATCGATCGACGATGAGGTCAACTGCTTTGCTGGCTGGTTTCCATTGCTCTTCAATATCTTCTGGAGTGTCTCCCCCATCGTCGAACAATCGCGGAATCCTCTCGCTTTGCTCGGCCAATTTTTGTGCATGAACGCCAAGCAGTCGAACACCTTGTGCGTAATCCAACATCGCTAACAGTGGCTCGAGAGCTGCCACCATTGATGGCCCTGTCGTCAATGGAACAGAAGGAGTCACTGACCGAGTGACCGACTCAAACGATGAGAATTTTACTTTCAACAACAAAGTGCCAGCAGCGACACCAGCATCACGAGTACGACGTGCCACCGCATCACATAGTCGCACCAATTGGACTCGCAGTTCTTCGTGCGTAGTGAGGTCTGCAGAGAACGTCTCTTCATGACCGATTGATTTGGCAATTCGTTCAGGTTCGACTGTCCTTTCATCTATCCCTCGTGCAAGAGCATGGAGATGCCGTCCGTTCACATCGCCTACGGCAGCACACACGATGTCAACATCCAGTTCGGCCAAATCAGCAACAATGCGAACACCAATAGCCTCAAGTTTTGCAAGCGTTGCAGGCCCAACACCCCACAGTGCTTGCACCGGAAGAGGCAACAAGAATTCAGATTCGTGTCCGCGCTTTACTTCAAATACTTGATACCCGCGCTGAACTCCGCCAGCCGTTGCTCGGGGCTTGGCATGTTCAGACGCGAGTTTGGCAAGAAATTTATTCGGCGCAACACCGACGCTGCAGGTCAACAGAGTTTCAGACAGCACGCGCTCACGTAATGCCCACGCGATTGAAACAGCATCCCCCATCAACAGCGATGCCCCGGTGACATCAAGAAATGCTTCATCGATAGAGATCTGTTCAACAAGTGGCGTGAACGACTCAAAGATGGTGTGCAACTTTTGACTGAATTCGACATAGTGGGAAATATCGGGTGCAATGAACACAGCATCAGGGCATAACTTGCGAGCGATAGCTGACGAAATTGCAGAGCGGATCCCGTATCGTCGGGCTTCGTAGGAAGCAGCGGCCACCACGCCGCGACCTCCCGTTCCACCCACGACAACCGGCAGTCCGCGCAGTTCAGGATGACGCAATAACTCAACCGACACATAGAAGGCATCCATATCAATGTGAAGAATCGAACGGTTAGTGGTCATTTCACGGAAACGCTACTGCACTCGTCATGCCGCCACGCCTACGATGGTCAGGTGCCAGACTCCACCTCTTCTCTTTCTGCTCTGCCATCGGTCGCTGCACGAGTCATCGCTTTTTGCTCAATCCTGCTCGGTGGTCTCGCAGGGGGGCTGCTGGGTTACGGCCTCATTGATTCACAATGCGTTGGAATCTGCACTGTGCCGACAGGTGCGGGAATGTTGATCTGCAGCCTGATTGGCGCTGGCGGAACCGCCATCATCGCAGTCCTCGTTTTACGAGTCCACGGCGAATGGCAACAAATTTCGGACGCCTCATGAGCAGTTCACCATCCCTCGGATCTCAATTGCGTCAGATTGCCGAATCGCTTGCCCGCGAAGCCGGAGACATGGCGCTTAGCGGACGCAAAAGTGGCCCACTCACTGCGACAACAAAGTCGTCACCAATTGACATGGTGACGAAGTTTGATAAAGCAAGTGAAGCAATGATTACTGAGGGCTTGGCGCAGGTTCGTCCCGATGATGCGATTATCGGAGAAGAAGGCGCAGCCAAACAGGGCACATCTGGAATTACATGGCACATTGACCCAATCGATGGAACAACGAATTTCTATTTCGATCTTCCGATGTGGGCGGTGTCAATTGGTGCGGTTGATGAACATGGACCGCTTGCTGGGGCCGTTTATGTTCCTGCACTCAGTGAGATGTTTAGTGCCGCCCGCACAGAAGGGGCCACTGTCAACGGAATGCCAATCAGAGTTCGCGACAATAACGACGTGGCAGATGCTCTCGTGTGTACCGGATACAGCTACCGAATCAGTGAACGTGAAGTACACGCTAAACGCGTTGCCGACATTGTGATGAAGGTGCGAGACATTCGTCGGTTTGGTGCAGCTGCTGTTGACTTATGTTTCGTTGCATGCGGTCGCCTTGATGCCTACTTCGAAGAACACCTTCATTCATGGGACCTAGTCGCAGGACAAGTGATAGCAACTGAGGCCGGCGCAATATTTTCTGATTACGTCGGAAATCCTGTTACCCCCGCACAAGTACTGGCTGCAACTCCCGGAGTTCATGCGGACCTCATTCATCTCATTGCAATATCGGGGCCAGGCGCTTCATGAGCGTGGTGCTCGCGATTGACGCTGGCACCACCGGAGTGCGCACACGCGCCGTCTTTGATGATGGACACGAATCATTTTCCGCATACAGGGAATTCACTCAATTTTTTCCTCAACCAGGATGGGTTGAACACGATGCACTTGAAATTTGGGATGCAATTGTGGCCACGTTGCAAGATGTATGCGGCCAACTCACTCAGCCCGTTTCGGCCATTGGAATCACTAACCAACGTGAGACAGTGTTGGCGTGGGACAAACGAACGGGACAACCGACAGCGCATGCAATTGTCTGGCAAGATCGTCGTACGGCAGAAAGATGTTCGGAGTTACTGCCACACCTTGATCGTGTTCGCGCAGTAACCGGCCTGGTGCTTGATCCGTATTTTTCCGGCACTAAGGCTGCGTGGCTGTTACGACACACATCAGTTCCCCCGATTGAACATTTATGTATCGGAACAATTGACTCGTGGCTGGTTTGGAAACTGACTGCAGGGGCCGCATTCGTCACAGACCCCTCTAATGCAAGTCGCACCATGTTGTTCGACATCAACACAATGCAATGGAGCGCAGAAATGTGCGAACTACTTGGCGTTCCCATGTCAGTACTGCCGACCGTGCAACCATCAAGTGGACGATTTGGTGTCACCACTGATGTTCCTGGCGTGCCGAACGGAATACCAATCTCTGGAATTGCCGGTGACCAACAAGCAGCGTTGTTTGGACAAGCGTGTACAAGCGTTGGCATGGCAAAGAACACCTACGGAACGGGAAGTTTTGTTCTTCTC
>Ga0114969_10004034_pt1 | contig 11693 bp, 10 predicted proteins | sample M_130807_MF_Meta_FD_87316 | JGI IMG/M metagenome (GOLD analysis project Ga0114969, IMG submission 87316) | Freshwater microbial communities from Lake Montjoie, Canada to study carbon cycling - M_130807_MF_MetaG | ecosystem: Environmental > Aquatic > Freshwater > Lake | place: Lake Montjoie...
AGAGGGTGATAAAGAAATAAATATCGAGAGGGTTGGAGATATGGGAAGGGTTGAGCAAGGTCTCGGAAGGTTTGAGTATGATTTTATAAAAACTTATTCCTTAATGACTTTTGCAAAAGATTTTAATATAAAATTTAAGTCCTTTTCTTATGGATTAATAGCGTTCGATTCTCACAATGCAGTCAATAAAAACACTGATAAACAACTTACTTTGCTTGGAACTTTATATAACAAAGATGGCGATATTGAAAATTTATTTACCGAATTTGATAAATTTGTGGTTCAGATGAAGAAGTCATTGCCGGATTACGAAATAAAATATAATGAACTTCCAAGGAATATTGATTTTAATCAAAAATATTACGACTTTCCCGTAGAATTTAGAATTATATCTAAGAAAAATGAAAATTGATAAATTAAAGAAAAAAATCAAATACAGTTTAATATTAATCGTTGTAACCGCCGTAATTATAGCGTCACTTTTGGCAATGTATTTTTATTTAAACGCTTCTTTTTTAGATCAGTACGATAAAATTGTTATGGATATTGCGGACATAAAAAATAAAACCCAAGAAATAGAAAGAAAGACTCAAGAAAATAAGAAATACATGGAGTTGTGGTCAAAAATTAATGCAAATAGAAAATCTTTGGAGGGTATAAAGATTGATGAAATTAATAAATTAATCGCAAATATTTCCGAAAAATATTCAATTTCAGGGCCAGTTTTTAGAATAAGTGTACCCGAAAATTATCCGTCTAAAATTTTTCAAAATGAGACTATAGCGATAAATTACGCAGTTGCCGAGCTTTCATTTACAGGTTATCATGATGTTAAGGTTCTCCAATTTATTGACGAACTAATGAAATATTTGCATGGTTATCCAATATTAACAAAACTAGAGTTTTCTAAAGATAGAGATTATTCTGTTAAAGATTATTTTGATATAAGTGCTGGAAAATCCAATGGAGCAATCAAAGGGAGGCTGATATTCTCTTGGTATGTTTATAGAGAGGGCGATCCAAGTAAAAATAAAGAAGCTCCTTCAAATCAAAAATCTACAGAAAATGAGAAGTTATAAAATATTATTTGTTACACTTATATCTTTAATTCAACTCCTTTTACTCGAAGAATCTAATTCGCAAAATTCTCCAATTCAAAAAAGTATTAATATTGACAAACTAAAAGATTCCGAAGCTACGCCATTGTCTTCCAATTCAATAAAGAAAGCTCTTGACGATATATTTTCTTCGTCAAAATTAAAATCACTCATGTATGATGAAGAGCAATTTAATAATCTAGAAAAGGCGATTGAGGCGATGAGAAATAACCAATCTTTCGTTCCGGAGGGCGCAGAAGCTCAAAAAGAAAGCGATGAAAATGCTAAAAAACAAGATGAGGAGATCAAGAAGCTTGAAAGCTCAGAGGATAACGTTAAGTCCTATGTATTTCTATCGTCAATTATGTACTTTTCTGACAAACAGTGGTCATTATGGATTAATGACAAAAAATTTATAGCGAGCACAAACTCAGTTGAAAATGAACTATATTTTAAAAATATCTCGCAAGATAGAGCTACTATTATATGGAAACTTAGTATCAGTAAATGGAAAATTTTATCTGGCAAAAAATCAGAAGAATACGCTCCGAAAATTAATGAGAATAACCAAGTAGAAGTCGAATTTACCCTTAAGCCAAATCAAACTTTTATATTAGGATTAAACAAGATTGCAGATGGAAGAGCCGTTGACTCCATTAATAGAAAAAAATAATAATCTAATTACCGCAATAGCATTAACTTAAGGATTAAATAAGGGTTACTCAACTGCTTTGCACCATTTCTAAACTTCTGTCCACCGTTTGGTCTTTTTGCGAAATTCCCCTTAAGAAGCGATGCTTTTTTATTAAATATGGCATTGCAAAGTATTTTATCTTAGGGGTTGCTATTGTTAATGATGAGCTTCTTACAAAAGCGATATCTGTGGTTATTTAAGACAAGTTAGGTGAAGTGAAGATTGAGTATTCAATTCGTAAATAAAAGGTGTTTTCTATTAGGTATTTTCGAGTACTTCTTGTTTATCATCTTTTGAAGGAACCATTGAATTGCTAGGCTTCTTAAACTTGAATTTCTTGATAGTCGAACCTTTTTCTTCTAAGTTTTTTTGCATAGTTTTGTCCAATGAAGGCAAGGATTCTTCTTTTTCAAGAGGTGCTAATTTTATTGGATCACTTTCTAAGTTTGAATTATTAATTTGAGGGTTTGAAGATTTTTTAAATTTAAAAACTTTACTTGGTTTTTTTATGACTTCGTATTGCAATTCTGAACTCTTAAGATCTTCATTAACTTCTTCATTTTTAAGGTCTGCAATAGGTTCTTCAGTTGCAGAATTTTTATCATTTGTATTTAACTTTTTTTCAATCAAAAAAATAGTTTCTTTAGGCGCAACTTCTTGACTTTTTTCTTTAGAATTTGGAACAAAAGTTACATTATTTTTTTTTAAGTCAACCGCGCTTGATGCTTGACTATCAAGGTTTGGTATTGATTTTTGCTCGCTTGTTAAATCTGGAGCTGAAATAGCGCTTGAATTATCTTTTGGAACTATCGAATTGCTCGGCTTCTTAAACTTGAATTTCTTGGTAGTCGAACCTTTTTCTTCTAAGCTTTTTTTTATAGATTCGTCTAATGAAGGTAAGGATTCTTCTTTTTCAAGAGGTGTTAATTTTATTGGATCACTTTCTAAGTTTGAATTATTAATTTGAGGGTTTGAAGATTTTTTAAATTTAAAAACTTTATTTGGTTTTTTTGCGACTTCGTTTGGTAGCTCTAATCCCTTAGAATCTTGATTTATTTGTTCATTAACTTCTTCATTTTTAAGGTCTGCAATAGGTTCTTCATTTACAGAATGCTTATCATATTTATTTGATTTTTTTTTAATCAAGAAAATAGTTTCTTGAGGCTCAACTTCTTGAATTTTTTTCTTAGAATTTGGAATAAAAGTTATCTTATTTTTCTTTAATTCAACGGCGCTTGGAGATTGACTCTCAATGTTTGGTAAGGATTTTGGTTCACTTGTTAAATCTTGAACCGCAACAGCATTTAAATCATTACTTTCTAAATCTTTTGCATCGGAGGAGTTTAAATTTTTGGATATTAAACTTTGTTGCCCAGTTTTAAATTTAAATTTCTTAGCTTCAGGTTTTGATATTTGTTGATTAGTAAAAGTTTTTTCTTGAATCGGAGTATTATATATAGGTTTTTTATTATTGGGATTATTGACGGTCAATGCTGGCGCAAGCTCATTTTGTTTTGCTATATCGTTATTGTAAGTTGACTTAAGTTTATATTTTGTTTTTGGCTCTTTTGTATCTAAAAGCGGGATATCTTGTTGAGCAATTTGGGGTAATTGATAAGCCGGTTCTTTTTTATTAGTATATTTATTTGATAATGGCGGAAGATTTGGATCTTCAAGAACCGAATAAACGCTTTGTTGTTCCGGCGTCAACTTTTCATCATCTTGATTTTTTAATATAAAATTTTTTGAGAATTTATTTAATTTTGAATTGCTAATTTTATTTTGATTTAAAGATAGTGGCAAGGGTTCTTGATCATCTATAGAAGGGTTTCTTGCAACCAATGGAGCCATTCTGGAAGCGTAATCTAAAAATGACTCTAAAACACCTTGAGAACCTTTATTTTCTTGGCTTCGAGCAATTAAAAATGCATCAGCAATTTGGCTTTTTAAGACCAAGATATCCATATTTTTTATTAAATCACCATTCTCGATTATTTGCTCTATGCATTTTATACATTTTGATGTGGTAGCATGAATTAAGGCACTTTCATTTAATGAGTTAAGTAAATTAGCTTTGGCACCATTTTTTAAAAGAATTTCAACTATTTCTTGGTTACCAGATAAGGAAGCTCTCATCAGCGGGGTCCAGCCTTCGTTATCAGTAATGTTAACATTCGCGCCATTGTCAATTAATGTTTTTGCGATTTCAAAATTTCCTTCGCGACAAGCGATATGAAGAGATGTGGCACCACCTTTATTGCGCTGATTAACAACTAAAGCACCTCCTTTGCTAAAAAATTTGACGCCATCAACATCGTTATTTGCAGTTGCAGACATTAGGGTTGAGATTCCAGCAAACTGTTCAGTAGAGGAGTTGTAAAGGCTTTCCATTTGAGCCCAAATTTTATCACTATATGCAAAAAATAATAAAATTATGACCAAAGCTATTATTAGTTTTTTTCTAAAAATATCAAAAGAAGATTGGCTTTCAGGTTCTAGATGATTATCTTGCAATGAATTTTGAATTTTTATGTTTTCTGTTCTCATTATTTTTTTAAAAATTATATACCTAAAAAATAAAGTATTAAAATTATTAATCAGTAAAAAGTTTTACATTGTCTCAAAATAATTTCTAAATATTTTATTTAGAAAAATTATTATTTTATTTTAATTTAAAATCGCTTTATTTCCAGCGATTATTCAAATCGTCTATATAATATCTTTTTTGAGGATTATAAGTTTTTTCAATCCAGGTTTTAGCGCCATTTTTTAGCAAATATTGCACTACTAATTCTTTACGATGGCGATATGCAATTGATAAGGCCGTAAAGCCATCATCATCCATATCATTTATGTTTAAATTGTTCTTTACCAATAAATCTACCGCCGGCAAAAAACCAACTCGCGAAGCATGCATTAAATAATTTCTTCCAAAAGCATCTTTATATTTTAAATCTACATTATTTTTTTCTAGTAATTCTAGCGCTTGAAAATCAACTAATTCGATAGCAATTGAAACTGGAGTATGGCCAAGTTTATTTGGAAGATTTGGGTCGGCACCCTTGGATAAAACCGACGAAATAACTGAATATTTTTTTAAAAAAATTGCATATGTTAAAATTGTGTCGCCTTGATCGTTTTTAATATTGGGATTTAAAACATATTTGAAAGCCTCGTTAAAATAAGAAATGCTTCCCATTGAGATGGCTGAAAACATCACATCGATATATTCTTTTGGAGTATAAACAAAAGGAATATGAAAATTATCAGGAGTTCGCGTTCGATTTAAAATTGGTAAAGGTGGTAATTCTTCAATTGCAAAAGGCGCTAATTCTTTTCTTTTTGGAATAATTTTTTCTTCATTGTCAAAATCTTCTACCGCAGAATCTTCGTTCGCAATTAAATCCGACAGATAAAATTTTTTTAATTCTTCAAACTTTTTTATTTTTTCTTGTTGCTTTTTAGCGTTAAAAGCAATTTTCTCTTTCCTTTCCAGCTCTGAGCGCAAGATGCTTTTTTTGATTTTATTTTTTGCATCAGATGGAGATTCTATTTTAGGTTCATTTTCTAAATTATTTTGATCTTCTATTTCTTGAAAATCATCAACATCATCCTTATCAACTTCATCTTCCTTTGACTCTGTTGGAGTAATTTTTTTGTTTATTTTTTTGGATTTATTTTTAACAATTTGCTTTTTTTTAACAGGCTTCTTAACGGATTTTTTTGGTAATTTTATTGTTTTTTTCTTCGCTATTTTTTTAATATTTTCTTCGGTTTTTAAAGCAACTTCTATTGGAACTTGCCTTGTAACTTCCCTCGGAGCTTCCCTTGAAATTTTTAAATCTTGAGTATTTTTTTCTTCAACTTTAGTTATGGTGTCAATTAAATTAGATTTTGGAATATCTTTCTTGGGTTCAATAGTTGGTTTTTCAATATTATCTAGGCCCAAAGATTCTACATCAACATTTGCTTGAATTAATTTTTCTATACCAGAAATATTATTCTGAGCTTGCGACTGTTGATAGCAAACAATAATTGAAATTAGAAATATAAAAAATTTTATCATCAGAATTTTTACAAATCGAAAACGGTTAATATTTTATTTCACAGGATCAAAGCCTGATTTTTTAGATAATGGATGACACTTTAAAATTCTTAAAAATCCCAAATAAATTCCTTTTATTAAGCCCTTTTTTTCAATTGCTTCAATCATGTAATTTGAACATGATGGAGCGAATCTACAATTATAAGATCCGAGAAAAAAAGTTAAAAATCTTTGATAGAATTTTATTAACAAAATTGCCAATTTTTTTAATATTTTAATTAAGAAATTAAATTTAGCCATTCTTCCTCATTTAATATTTTTATTCCTAGCTCTTGAGCCTTTTTTAGTTTAGAGCCAGAATCTTCTCCAGCAACAATATAATCTGTTTTACTCGAAACTGCGCCCAAAACTTTCATCGATAAATCTTCGGCGATTTTTTTAGCTTCGGCGCGACTCATTTTTTGTAAGCCACCCGTAAAAACTATCGATTTTCCAGCTAATGGTGAATTGTTAATTTTTGGTTTTGTTGAATTTATATTAAGATGAATAATGAGATCATCAATCATTTTTATATTTTTTTCATCGCGGAAAAAATCTAAAATCGCTTGCGCCATTTTTTCACCAATGCCATCAATCGAAATAAATTCAAAATATTCAATAAATTCAGGTTGAGAATTCGATTTTTCCAATTCTAAATTTGAAATTTTAGAAAATTTTTTTACAAATTTAATAAAGTTTTCGGAATTTAAGAAATGATTGGCAAGGGTTTTAGCTGTAGTTTCTCCGACATGACGAATGCCGATCGCATAAATGAATTTTTCTAATTCAATATTGCGTTTTTGGTTTATTGCAAAGAATAAATTTTCAACCGATTTTTCGCCCCAACCATTCTTTTCAATTAAGGGTTGAGGGTTGGATTTTTCTTTTTCTTCGAGAGTAAAAATATCTGCAAAAGAACTAATGCGCCCTTCTTTAAAAAAGTTTTCAATTTGTTTTTTGCCGAGCCCAGAAATATCGAAGGCGTCTTTTGAGACAAAATGTTTGAGGGCTTCAATTAGTTGAGCTTCACAAGATAATCCGCCACTGCAACGCAGAACTACATCATCATTATTTTTAATGATTTTTGAAGAGCAAATTGGGCAAAGATTTGGAAATTCAAATTTCTTTTCTTGACCATTTCTTTTGGCAAAATCAACTTCTAAAACTTGCGGAATAACATCCCCTGCCCTCTGAATAACAACGATATCGCCAATTCGAATATCTTTGCGTAAAATTTCATCTTGATTATGAAGAGTTGCTCTAGAAACAACAACTCCACCAATATTTATACTCTCAAGAATAGCTACGGGAGTAAGTGCGCCAGTTCTACCAATTTGTATAACAATATCGTTAATTTTAGTTTTAGCTTTCATCGATGGAAATTTGTGAGCAATCGCAAATCTTGGACTACGCGCTATAAAACCTAAGCGATCTTGAAGTGTAAAATCATTAACTTTATACACCATTCCATCTAAATCATAATCGAGTTCAAAACGATTATCGACTATTGCCTTATAATGCGCAATCAACTCTTGAATATTTTTACATAATTTAGAATTTGGCTCGCTTAAAAAGCCTAATTCTTGTAATTTTTGGTGTAATTGATTTTGTGAATCACAAATAAAATCATCGGAAAAATCACCCAAAGAATAAGTAAAATAACTTAAATTTCTTTGAGCGGTAATTTGTGGATCGAGTTGTCGCAAAGACCCAGCCGAAGCATTGCGGGGGTTAGCAAAAATTTTTTCAGATTTCTGTTCTTGTGATTTATTTAACTCTAAAAAATCTTTTTTGCCCATATAAATTTCGCCGCGAACTTCTAATATTTTTGGTGGATTTTGAGTTTTTAAAATTTGTGGAAAATTTTTTATCATTTTAACATTTGCCGTCACATCTTCGCCTTCATAGCCATCTCCTCTGGTAGCGCAATGCTTTAAAATGCCATTTTCATATCTTGCACTAAATGACAATCCATCGATTTTTGTTTCGCTAAAAAAAATTAAATTATTTTTTGGAGAAGATGATGAAATATTTGGTGAAAATAAATCGATTTGTAAATTTAAATTTGAAGATTGTTGATTATTTTTTTCAAATCCAAGAAAGCGTTCAATTTTTTCAATAAAATCCGTAATATCTTCTTCGCTAAAGCCGTTAGCAAGCGACAGCATTGGCTTGGAATGTTTAATTTTATTGAAAATATCGAGAGATTTTGCACCAACCTTTTCTTCATCCGGTGAAAAAAAATGTGGATAATCTTTTTGATATTCCAATAATTTTTTTCTTAATTCATCATATTCTGCATCAGAAATTGTGGGATTATCATTGCGATGATAATCTTCGTCATGCTTAGTTATTTGAGCTTTTAATTGATGTATTTTATCAAAAATTTCTGTCATAAATTAAACTAAATTATCATCGTTAACATTATTTAAATTTATGATATTTTTCAACAAATCAAACTCATAAAAATACTCTTCGTGAATAGCGTGAATCAATATTTCATCGCCATCAATGCCGATAGAAAATAAGCCTGCACTCATATTAAAACTAGAAATTAATAAGGCGGAATTAAATCGATAATGATCATGAAATTTTACGCGATGAACCGTGGGATGAAGGGATTTACGATTAATCGCTAAATCAAAAACTAAATTCATCGATTTAAAAAAATTTTTAAAATATATTCCAAAAAAATGATGATAAAATCCAAGGCTGAGATAAAGTAATTCACTTTTATTGTTTATCAATTTTAATTGATAAGAAATTATTGAAATCACCAATGAAGAAATTATTCCAAATATTAAAAATGGGATTGAAAAATCATGTCCAACGAACATGAAAACGAACCACAGAGTTAATAAAAATAAAAACAGGTTGAAAATATTTAACATTGCCGTTTAATGCTATTTTTAATTTAAAAAATTATTATAAATCTATATTTCAATTTTTTTTAAAAAAAACAATGAAAAAAATTTTAATTGTTCAGGCAATTTTTTACGAAGATATTTCGAGAATGCTTTTGGAAGGCGCGATTGATAAAATTATTAAAAATAATTTTGAATATGAAATATTGTCCTTAAAGGGCGCTCTTGAAATTCCTTGCGCAATTTCGATTGCCAAAGAAACTCAAAAATATGCGGGATTTGTGGCGCTTGGATGCGTAATTCGAGGTGAAACAACGCATTATGATACGGTGTGCCAAGAAAGTGCTCGAGGCTTAAATGATTTGGCAATAAATTATCAATTAGCAATCGGCAATGGCATTATTACCGTTGAAAATGAAGATCAAGCTCTAGAAAGAGCGGATGCAAAAAAACTCGACAAGGGCGGATTCGCTGTTGAAGCTTGTTTAAGCATCATTTCACTCAAAGAAAAATTTAAAACAATATGAAAAAAATCTATTTACTTTTATTAACAATCTCTCTTACTTCGTGCATGATCGGTTCTGGTGAAAATTCTTCAGTTAAAGCTAATATGGATAAATTTCCGTTGCTTACGGGCATTAACTTGGAGGGCAAAAAACATGAATTACCAAAAGATTTTATCGGTGAGTTAAATCTTGTGGCAATTGGCTTTGAAAGAGAGCATCAAGAAGCCATCAACACTTGGATTACGGTTGCTGATGAGCTTGTTAAAAATAATCCAAAAATTAAGTTCTACGAAGTGCCTTTAATTTATGAATTGGGAACCTTTTCGCGAACTTGGATTAATAATGGCATGCGTCTCGGAATTCAAAATGAAATCGCTCGTAAAAGAACTATAACTGTTTATACAAATCGTGATAAATTTTTTGAAATTATGGATATGAAAGGTGATAGAATTTATGTTTTATTGCTTGATAAAGATGGCAAAATTTTGTGGCGCTGTGATGGCTTAGCGAATCAAAAAAATACCGATTCTTTACAAAAAATTCTTAAAAAAATTAAATAAAATTAACAGTTTCTTGAATTTTTTTGACCTTGCCAATCATTGCGGTAGTAGGTTTTGAACTAAAGATTTGTTGTGCTATTTTTACAATATCCTTCTTGGTTATATGTTCAAATTTTTCTATAATATCTGTGTCGCTATAAGTTTTATTAAATAACAAAATATCCGAGCCGAGCCTTTGCATTCTTGAGCTAGTGCTTTCTTTTGCCATTTTTAAACTTGCACAAAATTGTGTTTTAACTCTCTGAAGTTCAGCGTCGTCAACCTTATCGCAAATTTTCTTAATTTCGCTAGAAATACAACTAATCATTTTTTCGCATTTTTCGGGAGTTGTTCCGCCATAAATTCCAAAAACTCCTGAATCATCAAAGCAACTATTAAAAGCATAAACTGAGTATGCTAAACCATGATTCTCACGCAATTCTTGGAATAATCTTGAGGACATTCCACCACCCAAAATCATCGCTAAAATTTGTGCTTCATAATATTTTTTATCATGATGCGATATGCCTTCAAATCCTAATAAATAATTTACTTGCTCAAGCTTTTTTTCTTTTTTAAAAAAGCCTCCATGATATTGAGATTTTTCAATCGATTTTAAAGAGCCATCTGATAAATTTGTAAAATATTTTTTTACCCATTTATTTAAATCTTCTTGTTTAATATTTCCGCAAGCGCTCACCACAATATTTTTGTAATTATATTGCTTATCAATATACTTCAAAAAATCCGGACGAGAAAATTTTTTAATATTTTTTTCTAAGCCTATAATGCTTCGTCCCAAGGCCTGATCTGGGTAAGCAGTTTCTTGAAAATGATCGAAAATAATGTCATCGGGAGTGTCAATTGTCATTGCCAATTCTTGTAAAATCACCTCGCATTCTTTGTTAATTTCTTGTTTATCAAACAAAGAATTTTGTAAAATATCGGCAAGAAATTCAACGGCAAATTCACCATATTCTTTTAAAACTTTAACATAATAAACAGTTTTTTCGCGCGAGGTATAAGCGTTAATATAGCCCCCTATTCCCTCGAATTCTTCGGCGATTTGTTTGGCACTTCTTTTTTTAGTCCCTTTGAACGCCATATGCTCAAGAAAGTGCGAAATTCCGTTAATTTTAATATCTTCATTGCGACTTCCAGTTTTAACAAAAACTCCAATTGAGACAGTTTCAGCATCTTTCATCTCATCTGTGGCAATGCGTAAGCCATTTTTTAATGTTGTAATTTGAGGTTTTGACATAATTAGATTTTGAATATATTGTTAAGATTCAATTATATTACATTTTGATTTTTAAATAATAAAAGCTTTTTTCATGAACAAGCCTCCAATTTTATCGCTACGCAATATTACAATTTCTTTTGCCAAGAAAATTCTTTTTGAAAATTTAAATTTAAATTTATTTCCAAACGATCGAGTGTGCTTAATCGGCAAGAACGGCGTAGGGAAATCAACTTTAATGAATTCAATTGCGGATGTATTTGAGTTTGATTCAGGAGAGCGCTGGGTCGCTCCAAATTCTGTTTTGGGATATTTAACTCAAAGTGAAAAAATTCGAGAAAATGTCAAAGTAAGCGATTACATAAAAGAGGGTATCGAGATAGATGAGCGTAAGGAATATTTGATTGATATTGTTTGTGAAAATTTAAAAATTGATAAAGAGCGCCTTACGAGCGAGCTGTCGGGTGGGCAAAAAAGGCGAGTTAATTTAGCAAAATCTTTAGTGATTCAGCCCGATATTTTATTATTAGATGAGCCAACGAATCATCTTGATTTAGAAATTATTGAGTGGCTTGAAAATTATTTAAAAAACTTCCCCGGCTCTTTAATCATAATCTCTCACGATAGAAAATTTTTAGAAAAAGTTTCGAATAAAGTTTTTTGGATTCG
>Ga0114969_10004035_pt1 | contig 11692 bp, 11 predicted proteins | sample M_130807_MF_Meta_FD_87316 | JGI IMG/M metagenome (GOLD analysis project Ga0114969, IMG submission 87316) | Freshwater microbial communities from Lake Montjoie, Canada to study carbon cycling - M_130807_MF_MetaG | ecosystem: Environmental > Aquatic > Freshwater > Lake | place: Lake Montjoie...
GCATACACTCTGACCTTAGCAGTAGCAGTGCCGGCAACAGTTCCGGAAGAAAGGACGAGCTGAAGGGTAGCATTGTCGATTCTGGAGAAGTTGCACGTGCCGGAAGGTTGTTGCTCTTCGGGCCTAAGCGCAAATGAGTACAAGTTGATTCCAGTGTCGGGGGCACGGGTGTGGTGCTGGAAGGGCTGGACAACGTCGAAGTAGGATCCCTCTCTCTCAGAGATACGGTCCTGTCCGTTAAGCTGGAGCTTAGCGGTGACGACGGGGTTCTCACCCCAGCAGTGCATATCGAGGGCAGTCTCGGCGAGGACGAATGTGCCGGCATCGGACACATAGGATCCAGTGGGGGCAGCACCGTCCTGGTTGAAGGCGCCAGACGTGTGCCAGTCCTGGGTGGTTCCAGTTCCACCAGAGACGAATGCATCAAGAGCACCGGGCATCTGGAAGACGTTTCCGGAGATGAAAGCATTGGTTCCAGATGTCTCAGCGGGACCGCCGAAGACGTGGATGGCGTTGGGGAGAGCATCGATGGCGTCGGTGTAGTTGAAGGGCTGAGCACCAAGGACCTTGAACAAGGTGTTGCCGGCCTCAAGGGAACTGCAGTAATCAACGTTAGAATCGGGCTGGACGACCCAGATGAGCTCCTTGCAGGGGTGGTTGAAGTTGATCTTGATCTTGTTAGACGATGATCCAACCGACTCATCACCAGTGTACTGGAGCTGCTCAATGAGGTACTCATGGGGATTCTGAGCCATCTTTCTGCGCTCATCAGTATCCAAGAAGATGAAATCAACGTAGATAGAAGCAGCAACAAGAGACTGCTGGTAAGCAGTGGTGACCGACTGAGAACCAGAAGCGGCAGTGAGAGACTTAACAGCCCACAAGCACTCACCAATAGGTCTGAAGTCAATGTTGATCTTGACCTCGTGGTATTGGAGAGCAACCAAAGGCAGAGCCAAACCGGGGTTTCGGCAAAACCAGAAGAGGAGGGGGATGTAAAGGGTTGTCTCAGGAAGAGCCTTACGGGGAGCGCAAACCTGACTGGGTCCAGTGGAGGAAGCGCAAGGTCCGTTGATGTCGGCGAAAGCGGGATCGGTGATGTAGGTAAGCTGAGTGGTGTGACCAATCATCTTGTAATAACCTCTCTGCTGTTCGGACGACATAGTGAGCTGATTCCAGATGTGCATCCAGTCACCATATTGGCGGTCAATTCTCTGGCCTCCAATCTCAATCTCAACCTGGGCAAGCAACTGCTCACCTGGGTAATCCAACCAACGGGCATAAACACCGTTAGTGGAGTCCATGGACTGGTTAATCTCGGGGAGAGTAACCTGGACATAGGTGCGGTAAGCCAAATCTCCGTTTCTGGAGATGGTGCATGACACGCGGCGACCAAAGTCAGCCTGACCGTTGAAGGTCTGCTCGATGGACTCCATGGCGAAGTTGGTGTGGCGTCTGTAAGACACCTTCCAGTAAGTGATCTCGGGGTTTCCTGTAAGGAAAATATCTTGGGCGCCGTAGGCGACTAACTGTAAAAGAGCTCCTCCCATTGTTTTTTATATATTCCTAAAACATATTTTTTTCTAAAGTTCGCCGCAAAAAACGCGCATCAAGATATTAATAAATACTTTTTATATTGTTTGTCTCTACATTTTTCTAGGTAAAATACGCAATATTATTTGGTGTAAAAAATCTTCTCTATAAATGTTTGGTTAAATTGTTATGTCCTGACTTTTGTTTCTTTAGGACATATATATATGCCGACGCTTTGTAAATATGAGAATTGTCGGACACGGCCAAAAAATAGTGGGTCATATTGTTCGGCCCATAGTGATATTAGTGAAAACGCAAATGAATTAACAAAATGTAGAGGCGTTAACTGCACCTCTAAACCTGGTTCTAAAAATTTCAAAGGATATTGTCCAGATTGTTATATTCGAATTTTTGAAGACGACCCACTCACCTTCCAAACCCGCTGTAAAACAAAAGAAATAGCAATCAACGAATTTATTCATTGTTATTTTGATGGGTTTGCTCACGCAACGCCTCTATGGTTTGGAACGACCCGCATAGACAATCGGATTCGCATAGGAAATACAACATTGTGTATAGAGATTGTAAAACAACAGGTAGAATCACAACAAATAACGGTGTCTGACGGCCAAAAATACATTTTTATACGTTTAAATCCAGACAAATATACTATCGGCGACAAATCACATAATCCAATGTTGTATACACGACTCCCTCTTTTGGAGAAAGAAATAAATCACCAAATAAATCGGGTCTTACAAAATGAGAATGTAGAGGCAATAGAAATAATCAATCTTTTTTACAATTTGCCGTGATTAACAAAATATCAAAATTCTTATCTATGAATTTATCTAAATATTCGTCGGTATACACGTCTTTTTTCCCCTCGTGGGGTTTCAAGAAGACATATTGGTCGCCGTTTTTCTTCACGTCCCAGCCATTCTCGACAGAATTGTATATGAAAACCATCTTTTGAAACGTCTTTAAATCCATATTTATTTTGCTTAAATCCACCGTTTTCTTGTTCATTTACATAGATGGTGTATTTTTCTACCTCGAATGCTTACGTATGCTGTGCGTTTGAAAATCTGGGATTTACCAGGGAAAATGAGTTCCTGAACAAACATAAAATATACCTATTATATTATTTAGGAATGAATTCGCAAGACCCACTATTAGAAGATGACACTGCCCGTTATGTTATGTTCCCAATCAAAGACCAGGACATATGGAAGATGTACAAGAAACAGGTAGATTGTTTTTGGCGTGCCGAAGAAATCGATGTTTCAAAAGACCTCGGTGACTGGGCTAAGATGAATGATGACGAGAAGTATTTCATATCTATGGTGTTGGCGTTCTTTGCGGCTAGTGATGGAATTGTAATGGAGAATTTGGCGACACGGTTTATGAGCGATGTCCAGTTGGCTGAAGCGCGGGCGTTCTATGGGTTCCAGATTGCTATGGAAAACATTCATTCCGAGATGTACAGTATTTTGATTGAAACGTATATTCGAAATAATGAACAGAAGACCAAACTGTTTCAGGCAATCGGCAACTTCCCGTGTATCGCCAAGAAGGCCAATTGGGCACGCAAGTGGATTGGGTTTGGAACAGATACCCAGTCAGTAGAGACATTTGCGACGCGTCTTGTTGCGTTTGCCTGTGTAGAGGGGATTTTCTTCAGTAGTAGTTTTGCCTCTATTTATTGGATTAAAAAACGCGGATTGATGCCTGGACTCACTTTGTCGAATGAATTTATTAGTCGCGACGAGGCGCTTCACACTGAGTTTGCGATTATGATTTATTCAAAATTGCAGACAAAACTGGCGAAAGAAAGAATAATGGAAATTATACACGAGGCCATTGAAATCGAGAAGGAGTTTATTACGGAGGCGCTACCGTGCCGTCTTATTGGAATGAACGCAAAGATGATGACGCAATATATAGAGTTTGTTGGCGACCGCTTGTGCTTACAACTTGGTATTGATAAGATTTACGGAAGCATAAATCCTCTAGATTTTATGGAATTAATTAGTATCGATTCCAAGTCTAATTTCTTTGAACGCACTGTGAGTGAATATGCGCTTGCGAATAAAGAAAAGAAGGAGGATGCGTTTTTACTTACATGTGAATTTTAAAGCACCGAAGGTGCGACCAAAGCACCGAAGGTGCGACCAAAGCACCGAAGGTGCGACCTAAACAAAAACAACAATTTAATAATGTGGTGCCTCTACGATTTGTGGAATAATTGCGATCTTCTGATCTTGCGACAAATCGCTGTATCCACCTTTTTGATACCCTAAATACTGATTAAACATATACCACCGTGATTTCGGCATCAGCATTTTCCATAAAATATCGTTTTGATAAACCCAATGTTGTTTTGTATAAAATAGATTATCTACATTTTGTGTAAAAAGTATGCTAAGCGTCAGCATCATATCACGGTTTACCAGATAAGCCGCCCCATTTCCAGACGACGAAATCCGCGAAATCTTATCTGTCGTAAATTCACTCACTTTGGCCGCACATGTAGTCAACATTATAACGTCCCATTTGAATCCTGCCTCTACCATTTTGAAAAACTCGTCAATGTCCCCGACAATCTTCGCAGTATCATCAATAAAAACAAAATCATCCTCTAAGATTAAGACATTTTCATACCCCATATTGTAGGCCATTTCAAGAGCATTGGCGTGACTTAGTAAACAACCGGTGTTTGGACATCCGTGATAACTAGAAGCGGGAAACCGGGTTGCTGCGTCAGGACGAATTCCAATACGCGCAAGTTCCGATTCAATGGTTTGACGACGGTCTGGACGATTATCCATATTTATGTAGAGGATATGGTCTATTTTTTCCATTTTGAGATATGTATTATATAATAAATATCTCTATAAAGTTTTTTCCAATGTTATTTATCGGGGACTACCGTATACCTAGGAAGCAAATCCACATTGAACTCGGCAGGGTTCGCAACATCTTTGTATGTCGAAAATAGAGGGCGTTTCAACTGTTCCTTGGGAACGTGTTTATGAACGGTGCGCGCAATAATCTTGTACAGTTTGAATCCTGGATAACGTTCTTGTCCTGTTTTCTTGTAAACCACACTTCTTCCAGAGTCGTCCAAACACCATTCCCAAATTATTTTATAGATTTCTGGGATGTTTTTCTCAGGTTCAGGGTCGTCAAAAATGAAATCATAGATGGAGCAACCGAGGCGCGTCAAATCAAAACTGGGGTTTGGTTCGATACGCGGTTTGTTCTCATTCATATAGGGCTCGCAGTTGTATTGTGTGTGGGCGTCATTATTCGGCGCAAAACTGTCGCTACAAAACAGCTTGCCGTTGAAACGGTAAATCGCGCGACCAAAATCAATGAGTTTGAAAATGCGGCCAAATGTGGGGACCTTGTAATGCGTGTTTTCGTAGCAATAATATAAGTATGGTTCGCTAGTTTCTATATACATGATGTTGTTTGTGTGTAAATCGTTGTGGGTGAAATCAAAAGCCTTCTGATACACAATCAGAATCATGACGACTTGGAAAAGTGCACTAGTGAGCTCATCGTGACTAATACGTTTATGTATGAGAAGACTGTCCAATGTGTCCGTGCATTTTTCTTGGAGAATAAGTTGAATTGGGAACTCATGTAGATAACAAAATAGTTTTTGCTCCTCTTGGAAAGATGAGGGCGATGATGACGATTCAGTTTCCCATTGAGATTCCTCTTCAGAATCGGTTTCCAAAGGTTCCTTGTCTGAGCATAAGTCCTCTTCAGAGTTCGATTCATAAGAGTCATCAGAGTCATCTGATTTTTGTTGAGTATCGATTGTAATTCCTTGCTCTTCCTGGACAATAATGTCTTCAATTAAAACGGGTGTTGAATCGTTAACTATATTTTCAATATTCAGACACGCCTCTACATTATCAATTTCCAAATCAATATTATCAGATTCATTTGTAATATTTATCTTTGCACGGTTGTTCCTTGAACCACTGCCCTGATATCCATCATTTAACATCATTCTCACATTCTCATCAATCTCAAAACGCTTTCCAATATTATCCAGGAAATAGGGCGTGTCGTTTACATAGTCAAAGTCGTCCATTATATCAATTTTGAATCTCTGCTGAACACCCAAAAAAGAACCGTAATATTCAACGCCATGAACCCAACCATGTGTGTCGGACAGCATACTCGATAAATATGAAAAGAACGCATCCGTATATGAACTGTTGTTTTCGTCCAAATTTTTGGCTAAACAAGTGTTTACATCAGAGTCATATTTAGGAAGAGTTTTATAAACACTGCTGTTTAAATCATATTTTCCAATTAAAAAATGAATTGGGTTTAATAGAGGTGAAAACTTGATATGAATGTTTTTCTCTATTTTGCCGTTTTCAGAATAGACCGTTTTCAAATCGTGCGCCAAATATTTATTGTTCAGAGTAATCATATTGTAGTTAGTCTCATCCATTTGGAAAAAACGGTTGTAAATTGGATTGTATGCCTGGATGTTGCTAATGCGATATGGATTGTAATCCACATCGGAATCTACAGAATCATGTTGAGTTTCCATTTTACCCAAATCAAGCTTCTTCAATTTCCTATACCCAATTTGGAATTTCGATTTATTTTTATCGGACATTGGACGTGCTTATAATTTACCTAAACTATAAAATATTTGAAAATTGAACTCACTTCGTTTGTAATTACTTCGTTTGAACCGACCGTTTTATTTCTATTCACAACATATATATATCGTATCCATCCCAAATGACTTTAGAATTAAGAAAATTTGATATGAGAAGTATTGTATTTGACCCTAAAGAAAACAAGGGTCCGGTAATTGTTCTCATCGGGAGAAGAGACACCGGCAAAACTTTTTTAGTCAAAGACTTGCTATATTTTCATCAGGATGTACCCATAGGCACAGTGATATCAGGGACAGAGGCTGGAAACGGCTTTTACGGAAAACTTGTGCCTAAACTCTTTATACATGAAGAATACAACTCGGTGCTCATTGAGAATGTGCTGCGTCGTCAAAAAACGGTGATGAAACAGTGTCATAAGGAAATGGAAATGTATAAGAAATGTTCCATAGACCCACGCACATTCGTAATTCTTGATGATTGCTTGTATGATAATACGTGGGCCAAAGATAAGCTGATGCGCGCCCTTTTCATGAACGGTGAATTGTTTGCCTAAGTCATTTCAAAAAAATGGCTAGTGTATTTAGGGTCATACCCTTTATATGCAACACGTCCAAATTGCGGAGACGTCTTGATATAGAACTTTTGGTTCTATGGAGGTTTATACTACTAAACGGCTTTAGAAATAGAGTCGCGGTTTATGCTAATCACATAAAGTATAGTAAAAAGGTATAAAATAGAGATAACCCGCAGCAAGTCATCTAAGTCTGTTTAAACGGCTATGCCCGATATATGGTGAGGATATGATGATTGTTCAACGACTAAATGCCCGTGGGGTTGAGTAATTTAACCAATTACAATGATGCCTTAAGATATAGTCTAAACCCACTCGAGAGAGTGCAATGCCCATTAAAAAAGCATTGATTTAATGATTTCAGAAGGAAATGTCTGAATAAAAATGGTAATAATTGAGACACTGGAAAGTAATGCTTATTATCACGATGCAATACCCGCTCGGTATTCCACCAAATCTACGTACCAACATTGACTACGTTTTTATTCTAAGAGAGAACTATTTATCAAATCGTAAGAAAATCTGGGAAAACTTCGCTTCTATGTTTCCCACACTGGAGTCATTCTGCTCTGTGTTAGACCAGACCACTGAGAATTATAGTTGCTTGGTCATATCAAACAATTCAAAATCCAATAAAATCACCGACCAGATATTCTGGTACAAGGCTGAAGACCGACCAGACTACAAATTGGGATCAAAAGAGTTTTGGGAGATGTCGAAGAATCTTGCCTCGGATGATGAAGGTGATGAATATGATCCAAATGCACGAAAGAAACAAAAAGGTCAAAATATCACGGTTAAGAAGACTGGAGGTAAATGGTAATCGGCTTCAAAATATAAACTAATGCGCCTATCTAAAAATGTAATTACAATAATTTTTCATCATAAAATGAGTTGTTGTGTTAAGGGAAGGATACATTTTGGAGATTTCTACTATTGCACACCATCCGTATAATTATATTTATTTACACATAATAAACAAATATAAACAAACAACAACAATATACAAAAATACCATGTCTCTCACAGAATTTTTACATATCCGTGGATATTATTCGTTTGAAGGAAACAGTAGTGAAAACCCATATCAAACACATAATTTAATAGAACTAACAAATAAACCAAATTTACACGTTATGGAAATTGGTTTCAACGCAGGTCATTCAGCTGAGACATTTTTGAAAAATAATACACAGCTGAGTTTAGTTTCATTTGATTTGGGTATTCACAATTACATAACTGCGTCTAAAAATTATATTGATCACGTCTATCCAGATAGACATACATTGATATTAGGGGATAGTCGCAAAACGGTTCCGCGCTTTATTTCTGAAAACAAAGATGTAAAGTTTGATGTTATATTTATTGATGGCGGACACGAATATGAAATAGCAAAGGCTGATATGGAAAATTGTTTTCACTTAGCACATAAAGACACGGTTGTTATTTTGGATGATACAATGTTTACGAATGATTGGATTCAAGAATGGACGATCGGTCCTACCCAAGTTTGGGCAGAAAAAATACAGACAAATCAAATTGTCGAGTTCGGCCATATAGATTACTGTAGTGGAAGAGGAATGGCTTGGGGTAAATATTTATTCTAGAACCACTGTATATGCACCCAATTATAAAAAACTTCATTATCATTCACCATTTTACTTACATACCCTGCGGTCCAAGCCGTATTTTTTTTATTTACAAAATAAGTATAACATCCATTTGGATAAACCGTATAATATTGTTCAAGCAACAGCTTTTCACCAAGGTCAGCAACAATTTGTCGCATCGGGACGCGCACCTTAACGCGCAAATCCGCCCGCACATGGCCTTCACAGAAAGTCAGAATATAATCAACTAATTCAGACGGCAACATTGATATGATTACGTGCGTTCTTTTACGTCATTTGTATAAATAAATATCCATATCTATATAAAAACACGTTGATATCATAATATAATAGAATGATATCAAACAAACACATACTTTTATTTGGCGGTTCAGGCTCACTTGGAAACCAGTTTATAGAAACCTATATTGGAAACAACACAATTACAAATTATTCGCGCGACGAGAATAAGCACTGGAAAATGGGACTTAAATATAAGACGGACCGCCTGAGATTTGTAATTGGCGACATCCGCGATTACAATAATGTTGAAAACGCAATTTTGCGCGAGCAGCCGCACATTATTGTTATTATGGCCGCCCTGAAACACATAGACCGCTGCGAATACGCAATCAATGAATGTGTCCAGACAAATTTTATGGGACCAAGTAATATATTGAATGTAATTGAGAAAAACAGTGACCGAATCAGAAATCTGGAGTGCGTGGTTATGGTCAGCACGGACAAGGCATGTGAACCGACGAATGTCTATGGTATGGCGAAGGCTTTGGCGGAGAGCGCTATTGTGGAGAAATCCATGTATATTAAGAAATATAAATTCGTGAATATCCGCTATGGAAATGTGCTAAATTCGCGCGGAAGCATTATTCCTATACTACACGAAAGAGGTGCAGACCCAGATGTAAAGGAGTTCACACTTACACACCCAGATATGACGCGTTTTGTGATGACGCTGGAGCAAAGTGTTGCGTTGATAGAATACGCAATTTTGAAGGGAGAGTCGGGGGATACAATTATACCAAAACTGATTTCGATGAAACTTATAGATTTGTTGGAGATTTTCTCGGAGAAATATGGGAAACCAGTTAAAATTACGGGTCTGCGCCCAGGCGAGAAAATGATGGAATCGTTGATTTCGGAAACTCAGGCGATGCGACTAGTTAAAACAGAAGATGGATATATGCATATTAAACCGCCATATTCGAATTTGCTGGTGAAAGACGATATACAAAATTACAATAGCAAATTAAATCCATTAAATAAAATAGAGTTAAAAGAATATATGGACGCGTTGTCTTTGATATAGTATATACATTATATAAATGATACAATTATCTATTTTGGTCCCGACCGTGCCGTCTCGTCTAACAACATTTTATCCAAGAATAATGACCGAATTATTGAGACAAACTGAAAACTATCCAGAAGTCGAAATCATAGGACTTTTTGATAATAAAAAAAGAACAATTGGACAAAAAAGACAAGATATGTTAAATTTGGCTCGTGGAAAATATTTGGTATTTATTGATGATGACGACAGAATTTCAGAAGACTATGTTAAAACAATTATAGAAGCACTTAATAAATATCCAGAAACAGATTGTGTGGTATTTGATTGTATCTGTAAAGTAAATGGTGGATACGATAAATTATGTAAATATGGAGTAGAATTTGAGTATGGTGATATACTTGGTGGAACAGAATGGCGAGGCAAACCCGCACATACGATGGTTTATAAATCATCAATCGCAAAAATACATTCATATGCGGATATGAATTATAAAGAAGACGTTCATTGGGTTGTTCGCGCTTGTGTAGATATTAAACATCAGACACGGATCGACAAAGTATTATACTTCTATGACGCCGAATATACTACTACATCTGAAACTGCTGGTTTATCAGATGAAACAATTAACAAAAATATAAAATTAAAGTTCAAAAAATAGATTTTCATAAAAATCAATGATTCTTATGAATATTATATTTCGTCAATTATTTTACGCCAATTTTCTTTACAAATATCAGTTGAATATTTTTCAATAAAACATTCACGTGGATAAAACATGCCTTTATTTTGTAAAACATTGTATATTTTTTCTACAAATGTATTATCATCGGCAATGTGTCCCCAGCGTGGATCGTCTTTATTGTCGTAATATACACCGACTTCTCTTGCAATTATAGGAACATTGCACGCAGCACATTCAATGCCTGATAAATGTTGTGTTTCTTCATACGATGTGCATATTGCGGCGATGCAAGAATTTATGACGAGTCTTACAGTTTCTTTATTTATTTTATTGAATACTACAACCCGATTTCTTAGACTAGGTTCTATAACAAAATCGTCTTTCATTATTAAACAAAAGTTCTGATTTTTCATTTTGTGAATAATATCTAACAATATATGGAAACCCTTGGGATAATTTGTAGCGGCACCAATAAACAATAACGAGTTTGGTAATACATCAGGATGTCTTTCTTGTATGGGTTTGAAAAAATCAAAATCAACCCCCAAAGGACAAATTCTTACTTGCGTATTATGAATAAGATTCTTGTATTTGTTGTAAACATATTCTGTGTTGAAAACAACAACATCTGAATTGTTGATAACATCAATTTGTTTTGATTTATCAGTTTGTATGTCTTGAATTAACGAAATCTGTTTTACATCTGTGCGTATTTGGCGAAAATATGTTCCATTTCTAATTATATAGTGTGGTTTTTTAGGACTGAGAACAAGTTCATGTTCAATATAAGATGATAGTACAGAAAAATCAGTGTAGCCGTTTGTTTTATCATTTAGTTCTGGAAACCATTCCAGCAAATTGTGCCAGAATGTTATTACACCTGAAAACGCAGCCAAACAATCATTCACTAACCATCCGTTTTTTCCCATAATTATATTTATAGTATAATTATATTTAATATATAATATAACTAATTATTTTATATATTTTATATATTTTTATGTATATCCCAAAAAATCTAAATTGCGCTCGAGCCACAACTGAGACGGATTCGATACAATCGAATGTAATGCAGGCAAAAACATCGAATTATTTGACTCGCCAATATTATAATCATATTTTTCTTCATCTAATAATCTAACAATTTTGTTATCATTTTTTTCTGCCCATTTATTAAAAAAATGTAATCTAGATTTACAATCATCCCATGTAGATTCTTTTGGATAATAAATGACTTCTTCATTTTCATATATTGAAATATTATTTAATATAATTCTACGCATTATATCACAATCTTCATATCCTCCGCCAATGAATCTTTCATCA